>Ga0163153_10001473_pt1 | contig 37072 bp, 46 predicted proteins | sample OliLakLV19MP6IB1_FD_148629 | JGI IMG/M metagenome (GOLD analysis project Ga0163153, IMG submission 148629) | Freshwater microbial mat bacterial communities from Lake Vanda, McMurdo Dry Valleys, Antarctica - Oligotrophic Lake LV.19.MP6.IB-1 | ecosystem: Environmental > Aquatic > Freshwater >... | reverse complement strand
GCCTGCCGATCGATGCACGCGACGGCCTGCTGCACGTCTTCGTGCTGCCCCGGAGCGGCATCATCCAGGGTATCCGTGGAGCGCTCGAGCTCATGTTCGCGGAGGCCGCCGGGGTCTCCGCCTCAGGCTCCGCGATCCGACTTGCGGGACAGCGCGTCAGCGTCGAGGTCCGGCCCGCGCAGCCGACGCAGCTCGACGGCGACGCCTTCCCAGCGGCGACCATCGAGGCCTGGGTGCGCCCCGGCGCGTTCCGGGTGTTGCTCCCTGCCTGATCGATCAGATCAGCGGTCGACGATCCGCGTGCCCGCCTCGCCGCTGAGCACCGCGACCGCGTCGTCCAGCGCCCCGATCGCCGCCAGCCGCCCGGTCTGGCCGACGAAGGCTGCCGCTGCCTGCACCTTGGGTCCCATGGATCCGGCCGCGAACGTGCCGTCGGCGACGCCGGCCTGCGCCTCCGTCACCGACAGCTCCCGGATAGCCTCTGGGGCCGGCCCGCCGAAGCCGCGCTGGACGGCGGCGACATCGGTCAGGAGCAGCAGGGCATCGGCGTCGACGCAGCCCGCCAGCACGACCGCCGCCAGGTCCTTGTCGACCACGGCCTCCACGCCGATGAGCTCGCCCGAGGACGTGCGCCGGACAGGGATGCCGCCTCCGCCGGACGCGATGACGATGCTGCCCGGCCTCGCCAGCCGCCGGATGCCGGCCGCCTCGACGATCGCCAGCGGCCGTGGCGAGGCCACGACCCGACGCCAGCCCGAGCCGTCCTTGGCGACGGTCCAGCTGTGCTCCTGGGCCATCCGTTGCGCGGTCGCGGCGTCGTACATCGGACCGACCGGCTTCGAGGCCGCGCCGAACGCTGGATCCGCCGGATCGACGAGGACCTGGGTGAGGATGGTGATGATCGATCGCGTCTCGCCGCGCTCGGCGAAGGCGGCGGCCAGCGCCTGGGCCAGCAGGTAGCCGATCTGGCCCTGCGACTCGGCGACGAGTACGTCCAGCGGCGGTGGCGGGACGATCTCGCGCGCAGCGTCCGCCTCGATGGCCAGGAAGCCGACCTGCGGGCCATTGCCGTGGGTGAGGACGAGCTCGTGGCCCAGGCCGTCCAGCGCGACGAGCGCCCGCGCTGCGCCGATGAGGTTGTGGCGCTGGACCTCGGTGGAGCCGGGCTCCCCGCGGTGGATGAGCGCATTGCCGCCGAGCGCGACGACGAGGCGACTCACACGAGCCGCTCGCCGTGGAGGTCGCCGCTGAGGACCGCGTAGAGCAGCGCCGTCTCCGTGTGCAGCCGGTTGGCCGCCTGGGCCCACACTCTCGACTGCGGGCCGTCCATCACCTCGTCGGTCACCTCGTGGCCCCGATGGGCGGGCAGGCAGTGCAGGAAGATCGCCGACCGCGACGCGCGCGCCATCAACCGCGCGTCGACGGTGAAGCCGGCGAAGGCGACCTCGCGGGACGCGCCCTCGGCCTCGCGACCCATCGACGTCCAGACATCGGCGTACACGACATCGGCCCCGGACACGGCCTCCGCCGGATCGGCCATGAGGTGGACCGACCCGCCGGTGTGTCGTCCATGCTCTCGCGCGGCGTCGACGATGGCGGCGCAAGGCTCGTAGCCGGGCGGCGTCGCGACCCGGAGCTCGAAGCCCGCCAGACCGGCCGCCTGGATGAGTGAGTGGCACACGTTGTCGCCGTCCCCGACGAAGCCAACCTGCACGCCGCCGAGGGTCCCGAATGTCTCCTCGATGGTCAGTACGTCGGCCATCGCCTGGCATGGGTGGTGCTCGTCGGTCAGGGCGTTGATGACCGGGATGGAGGCCGCGGTCGCCAGCTCCTCGACGGCGGACTGGGCGAACGTGCGCACGGTGAGGGCATCCAGGTACAGCGACAGCGCCCGGGCGGTATCGGCCACGGTCTCGCCGTGGCCGAGCTGAAGCTCGTCCGGGCGCAGGACGATCGGGAGCATGCCGAGGATCCACGCCGCGGACTCGAAGCTGACCCGGGTCCGGGTCGATGGCTTGTCGAAGATCATCCCCACGCGCCGTCCGGCGAGCCGGCCCCGGATCGCATCCGGGTCGCGCTTGAGGTGGCCGCTGATGTCCAGGATGGCGCGCAGCCCGGACGGCCCGAGGGCGTCGAGGGTCAGCACGTGGTGGGGTGGAGTCGTCCAGGTCGACGGCAGGGGCGCGACGGTGGCGATCATGGTGGTCACCCGCCGACGAGGGCCGGGGCCGTCGCCTCGGCAGGCGCCGACGCCAGGGCCACGATGGGCTCGATGAGCTCGGCCAGCGGCGGCCCGTCCACCTGCGCCAGCTCGTAGCGGACGCGCGTGATCGGCTTGCCGATGGTCAGGACCCGGCGCAGATCGATCGGCGTGGCGGACAGCACGAGGTCCGCATCGACGGCGTCGAGCGTGGCCGCGAGATCGGCTATCTGGGCGGCGCCGTAGCCCATCGCCGGGACCAGGGCGTCGAGCGCGGGATAGCGCGCCAACACGTCGCGGATGGCGCCGACCGCCGCGGATCGCGGATCGACGAGCGTCGCGCCGAAGCGATGGGCGGCCACGACGCCAGCGCCGTAGGCCATGCCGCCGTGGGTCAGGGTCGGGCCGTCCTCGACGACGACCACGCGCCGGCCCTCGATCGGCGGTCCGTCCAGGGTCAGGTCGGATCGCGCGGTCACCACGCGGGCCTGCGGCGCGAGCTCGGCGAGCGTCGCGCGTACGGCCTCGACCGCGGCTGGCTCGGCCGAATCGATCTTGTTGATGATCACCACGTCGGCCATCCGGACGTTGACCTCGCCCGGGTGATAGTGGCGCTCGTCGCCCGGTCGCAGCGGATCGGCCACGACCACGTACAGGTCCGGTCGATAGAACGGGTAGTCGTTGTTGCCGCCGTCCCACAGGATGACGTCGGCCTCGGTCTCGGCCTGGCGCAGGATGGCCTCGTAGTCCACCCCCGCGTACACCACGCGACCGGCGTCCAGGTGCGGCTCGTACTCCTCGCGTTCCTCGATCGTCGTCTGGTAGCGATCCAGGTCGGCGTAGGTCGCGTAGCGCTGCACACGCTGGGCCAGCAGGTCGCCGTACGGCATGGGATGACGGATGACCACCGGGGTCAGGCCGCGAGCGGCCAGGAGCGCGGCCAGGTGGCGCGTGGTCTGGCTCTTGCCGGCGCCCGTCCGGGTGGCGCCCACGGCCAGGACTGGCCGGCGGCTCTTGAGCATGGTGCGCTGCGGCCCGAGCAGGCTGAAGTCGGCACCGGCGGCCAGCGCCCGGGATGCGGCGTGCATCACCGTCTCGTGGGTGACGTCGCTGTAGGCGAACACGACGGTGTCGATGTGCTCATCGCGGATGAGCCTCTCGAGCTCGGCCTCAGCGACGATCGGGATGGGCCGCGTGTAGTGTGGTCCGGCCAGCTCCAGCGGGTAGGCGCGATCGGCGATGCCCGGGATCTGGGCCGCGGTGAAGGCCACGACCTCCACGCTCGGATCGTTGCGGTACACGACGTTGAAGTCGTGGAAGTCGCGCCCTGCGGCGCCCATGATGACCACGCGGGTGCGGTCCATCGTCGGCCTCCTGTCAGCCGTCACGCGACCGCAATGTGTCTGCGCAGTCGCCGACACGTTCAGGGTGGTCGCTCGGCCTGTGGGTCGCGAGTGCCCTTCGGCCCGTGGCTGGAGGCCGTTCGCCCCTCCGTCCCGGCATGGTCGCGTGTATCGGGCTGCGGGTGGGCCAGAAAGGCGCCATTCGGCTCTGGCGCCGCGACGCCTTGCGGGCGCACCATGGCTTCATCGATGGACGCATCGATGGAGGACAAGCGATGACGCGACGAGATGCGAGCGGGCGGCTCTGGGGCGGCACGGCGGTCGCCGTCGCGATGGTCATCGGCCTCGGCCTGCTGCTGGTCGCCCCGCCACCGAGTGCTGCAGCGACGCTGACCAAGGTCCGCCTGGAAGCCGGCATGCAGCACGGCTACACGTTCTCGTCCGCCGGCTACATCCAGGCCAGCCGGACCGTGGCTCTCACCAGCAAGATCTTCGTCTACAGCGACCGTCGGGCGGTGATCCCGACTCGCACGGGCACGTGGCTGCGCCTGACCACGGGGCCGTTGGCCGGCTACAACGTCCGGGAGTCCCCGGTCAGCTACATCCCCGGCAAGGCCGGCGAGGGGTCCTACGGGACCGGAGCGACGGTGACGTTCGCCGCAGGTCGCTACATCGGCTACACGTTCGAGTCGGACTGGTCGCTTGGCAGCACCCGCTTCGGCACGGTCGCCGGCACGACCTCGACCACAGCCACGGCCAGCCGCCGCGCGGTGATCAACGGCCGCCACTACGTGCTCATGACCAGCGGCGCGTGGTCGGGCATGTGGATGCCCGTCCCGCAGGCACGCTCGCTGGCCGCCCAGGCCCTCACCTGCGAGGTGCCGGCCAAGGTCCTCGGGGGGAGCTCCCAGGTCCTGACCCGCGTGACGACCACCGAGCGCAAGGTCGCCCTGACCTTCGACATGGGCGGTCGGCTGACGCCAGCCGTGGACATCATCGAGCGCCTCATCGTCGATCGCGTGTGCGCCACGATCTTCCCGACCGGCGATTCCATCGCGACCACACAGGGCGCTGCCGTCATGGCTCGCATCGCGGACCATCCGTTCCTGTTCGCCGTGGGCAACCACACCCAGAATCACTGCAACCTTCGTGACGGCGGCGGGCCGTCAGGGTGCCCGACCTCGCCACCGAGCGCCGCTCGGATCGCGACCGAGCTGAAGACCGCCGAGGCGGCCATCCGGGCCGCGACCGGCATGGAGCCCAGGCCGGACTGGCGGCCGCCATACGGCGCGCATGACAGCCGGGTCCGGGCGGCAGCGGCCGCGGCGGGTTACACCAAGACGATCATGTGGGATGTCGACACCATCGACTGGCGACCCGTCGCCGACGGCGGCCCGACCGCCGCATCGATGACGACCAAGGTCCTGACGAATGCTCGCACCGGCTCGATCGTGCTCATGCACCTGGGCGGCTGGAACACGTTCGACGCGCTGCCGTCGATGGTCATGCGCCTGCGCGCGAGCGGCCTGCAGCCGACGACCGTCACGGACCTCGTCAGGTAGGGCTGCCCAGCCGGGCGGGCGGGGTGATCCCGGGTCAGCGCTCCTTCTTGGGTACCTGGTACAGCGCCTCGTGCGGGTCGACCCTCGGCGCGTCGCCCTGGCTGATGGGTGTCCGCTTCGGTAGCACATACAGGACCATCAGGGCGATCGGCCCGAAGATCACGGCAAGGACCGTCCAGACCGCGGCGCTCCGGTCGTTCCTGGGGGCGATCCGGTATGCGTAGATCGCGCACACCACCCACACGACGGCCGCGACGATGAGGAGCCCCGTCCCTACCAGATTCGGATCCATGACCGGTGGACCCCTCGATACGATCGGGTATCCCCACGGAGCCAGGCGGTGGGGGAGCGTGCTGGCGAACCAGGAGTCGAACCCAGGATCTCCTGGGCCAGAGTCCTGTCGCAAACGCAGTCAGGTGGCCACGAGCGGGTCACCTGACTCATCGAGCGCGTCCAAGACGTAACGACCGCCTCCGCGCTGCACGGCCGCGCAGCTCGCCGCTCGATCGTGACGGCGCTCATCCGGAGCTCGCGACGAGCCCGACGGACCTCGTCAGTCAGGACCGGGCCACGAGATGCCGCCGTCGGACGACCTGAAGAACTGGGTCTCCCGACTGACGACGGCGACCGCCTGTCCGTCGGACGAGGTTGCGATGGCAAACGCGGACCCGGAGTACGTCGTCTTCGCCCAGGTCCGGCCACCGTCGGCACTGCGGTAGAGGCCGTCGGTCGATCCGGCGTAGAGCACCTTGCCGTCGGGCGTGGCGGCGAGGCTGGTCATCGGGAAGGTCGGCGGCACGCCGAGCGGCGACCAGGTCCGGCCTCCGTCAGGACTCGTTACCAAGCCGTTGACATCGACTGCCAGGAGCTGCGTCGCCGACGCTTCCCGCACGGCCAGCGGGAAGAGCACGTTGTCCTGCCGAACCTGGGCAAAGCGGGCTCCGAAGTCCGCGCTCTCCCAGAGACCGCCAGTGGCGAGGTACGCCCACATCCGCGCCGGGTCGGACGGGTCGCGGGTGAAGCCGTGGATGTCGAGACTCGGCAGGTCGGTGGTGATGGGCGCCCAGGTCTTGCCGCCATCCCGACTCGCCATGAAGACCTCGTGCCCGGCTATCACGATCGACCCGTCCGCCGCTGATGACATGCCCATGGCGTCGGCGCGGACGGGTAGGGCGGACCACGTTCGGCCGCCATCGCGCGACTCCTCGAGACCTCCGTGGTGGCCGAACAAGAGGTGCTGCGGATCACCGCCAACGAACGCCAGGGAGTGGACGTCGGCCGAGTCGAATCGCATCCAGGCGACCTGCCCCGATGGTCCAGGGGACCGAGTCACCACCCAAGCGGCCGAACTGATCGCGGCAAGGGCGACCGCGCCCACCAACCACCAGATCCGGCGGCGTGAAGAGGCCTTGCCTTCGCGGCCGTGGCGCTTCGTCCTCGAGGCCATCCGGTTACATCGTGGGCTGGTAGGTCGGGTCGAAATACTGCTGAGGATCGTCGCGGAACTCCAGCAGGCGGCCGTTGCCGCGGAAGGTGTACTCGGTCCCTTCGTAGGTCGGGGCCAGACCCTTCACGCGAGCGATCGCGGGGTCGACCGCCATCCCACAGACGGGATCGGAGCCTGGCTCGATCGTTCGCTGCTCCGTCATGGTGCGGAAACCTCCTGTGCCTCGGCGATCTCGCAGATCCCGGGATCCACCGGCGCGGCATCCGTCGCCGCACGTTCGGCGTCGAGGGCCGCCTTGATGTCCGGGAAGGTGTCGGACAGGCAGCATGAGCAGCTCTCATACCAGCGCCGCATGCCCTCGTCGATGACCGGCAAGCCCTTGGCCTGCGGTGCGGTGGTCGAGTGCGCCCGATCCGCCTTGGCGGCGTAGGCGTCTGCCTCGTCCTTGAAAGCTCGCAGGCATCCGGAGCGGCAGAAGGCGAACGCGCGGCCGCCGTGCTCGATCGTCAGGCCATCGGCCTCCGCGCGGGCCACGTCTACCGTCATCCCGCAGACTGGATCAAGACACGTTCGGGTCGGAACCACCCACTCGATGGCTCCTTCTCAGGCTGGGGCGGGGGCTGGCTGCGCGGGCGTGGGATCGCGCTGGAGCCGGAGGCGGCGAAGCAGTTGGGCATTGGCCGCCACGACGATGGTCGAGACGCTCATGGCGATCGCGCCGACCGCCATCGGCAGGTCCAGGCCCCAGGGGACGAACAGCCCAGCCGCGATCGGGATCGCGATCAGGTTGTAGCCCGTCGCCCAGACGAGGTTCTGGATCATCTTGTCGTAGGTCGCTTTCGACAGTTCGATGGCGCCCACCACGTCGCGCGGATCGCTCCTCACCAGGACGATCCCGGCGGACTCGACCGCCACATCGGTGCCGGCGCCGATGGCGATGCCCACATCCGCCGTGGCCAGGGCCGGCGCATCGTTCACCCCGTCGCCGACCATGGCCACCTTGCGGCCGCCCTCCTGGAAGCGCTTGACAGCGCTCGCCTTGTCGCCGGGCAGCACCTGCGCCGCGACCTCGTCGATGCCGAGGCGCCGGGCGACGGAGTCGGCTACCGCCTGGCTGTCCCCGGTGATCATCGCCACCCGGACGCCGAGGGCATGCAAGGCGTCGATGGCCTCCTTGGATTCCGGCCGGATCTCATCCTCGACCGCGACCGCCCCGGCGACCTGACCGTCGACGATGACGTGCAGGACCGTCCGGCCCTCGCCATCCCAGTCGGTCGCGACAGGAAGCGGCGTGAGCCCGAGGTCCGCCAGCAGCCGCGGCCCGCCGACCGCCACCTCGTGGCCTTCGACCATGGCGCGGGCGCCGCGACCGGCCAGGGACTCGAAGGCGCTCGCGGTCGGCACGGACGTTCCGCGACTGCGGGCCCCTTCGACGATCGCGCGGGCGAGCGGGTGCTCGGAGTCGGCCTCCACGGCGGCAGCCAGTCGCAGGGCCTCGTCGTCGGTCGTGTCGATCAGCGCCGGCTGGCCCTTGGTGAGGGTCCCGGTCTTGTCGAAGATGACGGTGTCGATCACGCGCGCCCGCTCGAGCGCGATGCGGTCCTTGACCAGCAGGCCGTTGCGCGCGCCCAGGGACGTCGAGATGGCGATGACCAGCGGGATGGCCAGGCCAAGCGCGTGCGGACAGGCGATGACAAGGACGGTCGCGGTCCGGACGAGCGCCCCCTCGGGATCGCCCTGGACCCACCAGAAAACGAGGGTGACGATGCCCGAACCAAGCGCGACGTAGAAGAGGATCGCGGCGGCTCGGTCGGCCAGGGCCTGGGCCCGCGAGGCGGAGGCCTGCGCGGTGGCCACGAGCCGCATGATCCCCGACAGGGCGGTGTCGTCACCGATCGCCCCGACCTTGACCCGCAGGCTGCCCCCGACCGCGACGGAGCCCGCGATGACCTTGTCGCCGGGCGCCTTGGAGACCGGGACGGACTCACCGGTGATCACCGACTCGTCGACGTCGGCGCTCCCGTCGACGATCGTGCCATCGACCGGGACCCGGGCGCCGGGTCGGACGAGGACCACATCGCCGACTGCCAGGGCGGCGAGTGGCACCGTCTCCGTGCCGTCGGCGCTGACGCGTTCGGCCGTGTCGGGCAGCAGCGCCGCGAGCGCGGCAAGGGCGCCCTGGGCCTGGGCGATCGAGCGCATCTCCAGCCAGTGCCCGAGGAGCATGATCGTGATGAGGGTCGCGAGCTCCCACCAGATCTCGATCTCGAAGAGTCCGAGCGTGCCCGCCCATGAGGTCACGAATGCGACGGTGATCGCCAACGAGATGAGGGTCATCATCCCGGGTTGGCGGTCGCGCAGTTCGCCGACCGCGCCGCGGAGGAAGACCAGCCCGCCGTACAAGAAGATGATCGTCCCGAGGATGGCCGGGAGGAACTCGGTGCCCGGGAACATCGGGATCGAGTAGCCGACCCACTCCTGGATGTCATGGCTGAGCAGGACCACCGGGATGGTCAGGGCGAGGCTCAGCCAGAACTTGTCGCGGAACATCGCGACCGAGTGGCCGGCGTGCTTGTCGTGGCCGGCCGAGTGCGTATCGTGGCCGGCGGCGTGGGCACTATCGTCACCCGAGGGCTGGTGCTCGTGACCCGCCATCGGCGCGGCGGCGTCGTGTCGGTCGTGCTGACTATGGTCCATCGTGGTCTACCCCTCGACGGTGATCGTCGCCTTCATGCCGCCGCCGTAGTGTCCCGCCACGTGGCAGCCCGCGAGCGTCTGCCCGGCTGCCTCGAAGGTGAAGGTCAGTTCCTTGGTCTCGCCGGGCTTGAGAGCGATGCCCTCTGGCTCGTCGTGGGTCATGCCGCCCATCGACATCTCCTCCTCGTGCTCCATCTGAGCCTCTTCATCGCCGAGATAGAACTCGTGGTCGTTGGCGCCGCTGTTGGTGACCACGAAGGTGACCGGGACGCCGGCGGGGACGCTCATCTGGGCAGGCTCCATGCGCAAGGCATCGGTGAGGTCGACCTCGATGCGGGTCACCGCACTGGAAGCGCCCGGCGCGACTGAGGCACTCGTGGCCGGCGTCGATGGTGTCGCGCCAGCCGATGAGCAGGCGCCAACGAGCAAGGCGACGATAGGGATGAGTACGAGACGCGAGCGATTCACGGGAACTCCTTCAGACAGGCTGGGGGCATTGACATAGCTGGGATGGACACGGTGGCTGGGTTCGTTGAGGTCATGATGAATACTCCCTCCAAGTATCATCGCAGGAGCGGCCGGGCGCGGCAACCGGGGTTCGCCCGCCGGCGAGGTGACGCGTTCATCGGAAGAGCCGGGCCAGGAAGCCTCGCGGCTCCTCTGCCGAGATCACGGTGGCGGCGTCGAGGTCTGCTTCGTAGCCCCCCGACACGATGACGGTCGGCAGGCCTCGAGGAGAAGCAACTGCGCCGCACTCACTCCGTGGCCTGCGGCGAGGGCAGCGCGTGGTGACTGTCGTGGTCCGAGGGGTCCATCGGCGGGGTCGAGGATCCGGGAGCCATCATCCCCGGGCCGATCGAGCCGTTCTGACCCATCATCGAGCCCGACATCATCGACATCATCGACATCATCGAGCCCATGTCAGCGGTCATGTGGCCGCCCATGTCAGCGGCCATGTTGCCGACGAGATCGCCGGTCGTGGCGTCGCGAACCACGAAGGTCCCGGCGGCGCCGACCAGGATGCCCATCGCCAGGAAGCCGGCGGCGATGCCGCCGACGATCGTGTTGTTCATCGTGTGTTCTCCAGTCGGTTGGTGCGCAGCAAGTCGCAGGCGCGTTCGAACTCGGTCGCGCTGATCTCGCCCCGGGCGAAGCGCGTCCGGAGGATCGCCACGGCATCCTGGACGGGTGTCGACTCGTCAGGGCGGCGAACGATCAGCCACACCATGACCAGCAGCGCCGCGATCCAGATGAGCATCCAGATCCAGCCCCAAGGTCCCATCATGTCGGGCCTCCCGTCGCGGGCCGACGGACTTCGGCGACCTCTACGGACCACCCTACGCGGCTGGCGGACGGAGTCCATGGATGCCGGCTCTGGTCCGGATCAAGGTTCGGTCAAGACGATCGTGCGAAGGTCGCCTGGCCCTTGCGCGCGGGTTGGTTCCGCGTACCGTCAGCACACGACATGGACACGACGTTGCACAAGACGAGTCAGGCCAAGACCCGGATCCTCCTGGTCGATGACGAGCCGCCCATCCTGGAGTTGGCCCGCGGCTACCTCGAGCGCGAGGGGTACGAGGTCTCGACGGCCGAAGACGGACCCACCGGGCTCGAGCGGGCGCGCTCGGATGGCCCGGATGTGGTCGTCCTTGACGTGATGCTCCCGGGGATGGACGGCTTCGAGGTCCTGCGCCAGATCCGAACCTTCTCGGACGCCTACGTCCTGATGCTCACGGCCCGTGCCGAGGAATTCGACCGCATCGTCGGCCTCTCGATCGGCGCCGATGACTACCTCGTCAAGCCGTTCAGCCCCAGGGAACTCGTCGCCCGTGTCAAGGCGCTGCTGCGTCGGCCTCGTTCCGGGCCGACGGTCGCGGCCGGTGCACTGGTCGTCGATCCGGCCCGACGGACCGTGCTGGTCCGCGACGTGGCGGTCAGCCTGACCGCGACCGAGTTTGACATCCTGGCCCTGCTCGCCCACGACCCAGGCGTCGTCGTCAGCCGTGAGGACCTGCTTGTGGCGGTCTGGGGCGTGACCTTTGTGGGCGACGACCATCTCGTCGATGTCCATGTCGCAAACCTTCGGCGCAAGATCGGCGAGGGGTTCGTGGAGACCGTCCGCGGCGTCGGGTACAAGTTGGCCGACGCTTGATGTACCGGCCGCAGTCGCTCCGGGCGCGTCTGATCCTGGCCAATCTGGTAGTGGTCGGTGTCGCCCTCGGGACGGTCCTCGTGGCCGTCAGCCTGGTCGGGCCAGGCTACTTCTCGGAGGCCATGGGCCACGGCCCGAACGATCCTGCCGGTCAACAGATGGACGCGGCCACCCTCGCCGCTTTCGGGGTCGCCGTTCGCACGGCCCTACTCGCGGCGTTGGTCGCCGCCGTGATCGCCTCCGTCGTCGTCGCCCTGGCCATCTCCACACGCATAGCCGGTCCTGTCACACACCTGGCCGCCGCCGCACGACGGGTGGCTGCCGGCCACTATGCGGAACGAGTTCCGGCTGCCGGTCAAGGTGAGGTCAGGGACCTCGCGGACTCATTCAACAGCATGGCCGGGTCGCTCGAGGCCACCGAGCGCCGGCGGCTCCGCCTGGTCGGTGACGTGGCGCACGAACTACGGACGCCGCTTACGACTCTCGACGGCTACCTTGAGGGGCTCGAAGACGGCGTCGTCGCCCCCGATCTCAAGACCTGGCGGCTGCTACGTCGCGAGACGGCTCGCCTGAATCGGCTGGTCGGCGACCTGCAGGACCTGTGGCGCGCCGAGGCGCGGGAACTGCCGCTCCGCCTCGCGCCCGTCGACGTCGCATCCGTCGCCCAGGACATCGTGGAGCGGGCGCGGCCGGCGGCTGCCGAGCGGCACATCGAGATCGATCTCGAGTCCTCGGAAACCACGGCTCTGGCCGACCGCGATCGGGTCGCCCAGATCCTCGACAACTACCTTTCGAACGCCCTCCGATACGCACCCGACGGGTCTCGAGTCGTCGTTGCCGCATCGCAACGGGATGGATCGGTCTGGCTGTCCGTGCGTGACTCGGGACCGGGTCTCACGCCTGAGCAACGCACCCAGGTCTTCGAGCGCTTCTATCGGATCGACCCGTCTCGCTCGCGCGCCCTGGGCGGCGCAGGCATCGGGCTCTCGATCGTGCGTGCGCTTGCCGAGGCCATGGACGGGCGTGCATGGGCGGAGTCCGACGGACCCGCTAGGGGTTCGACGTTCTTCGTGTCGTTGCCGACCTCGTAAACTGACCCCGGAGCTCGATCACCTACGTGCAAGTCGAGATGATCGACACGTTCATCCGGAGATCGGGGGCTGGCAGGCGCAACGGCGCGTGGCCGGGTGGCGAGTCAGGTGACCGACCATCGTGTCGAGGCAGGCGACCGACCCGGCCGCGAACCTGCGCCGACCCAGGAGCGCCATGGGTCACGACGGCGCGCTCCCATGTCGGTCGATCGCGCTTCGCAGCGCCGCTTCGATCCAGGCCGGCTCGGGCGATCCGCGCAGCCCCTCACTCGTCTGGTACAGGCGACAACGTGGGGTGTAGTCGCCCGGGTCGACGAAGCCGGGATCGATGTCCACACCGTCCACGCGAATGGTCGGTGAACCCGGGAACCGGTGGCTGGCTGCCACGGTCGGGTCGGTCGCGTCGATGATGCGCACGACAGCCCCTGGAGCGTGGATGGGCACAAGCTCGTCGAGCATCTGGCGAGCAGCAGCATGGTTCGGGCAATCCTCGAACCACAGGAGCTCGATCGATGGCCGATGAGCCGCGCTGATGGAGGAGGCCGTCACGGGGCCCCTCGTCGCAGCATCACGGTCGGGCCGTCCAGGAACGCGATCCAGTACTCCGGGCGCGCAAGCCGGATCGATGGCGTTCCCCGACGGAACATGCCTCCGGGCCACAGCTCGGGCATCGAGCGACGCAGTACGTCGAGCAGCCGTTGGTCCGCGTAGACGGGGACGCTCTCGATGGCAGTCAGCTCGACGTAGCCGGGACCGGGTGCGGCCTTCCGCCACGAGATGGAGAAGTCACCGACAACGACGCCACAGCGCCACGACGCGAAGTAGCCGATCACGAGCATGCGTCCAGCGCCGAGGGTGGCCAACTGACCCAGGAGCTGCCCGTTCAGAGCGATGGTCGGCTGGGCGTGTTCGACAGCGACGGTCACTGCCCGCTCCGTTCTGCTGCGAAGGCTGGCCGGTCGCGCCGGCGGCGCCGCGATCTCGATGGTGACCGGCCCGACGTCGATCCGGCTCAAGGTGCGCTCCAGATCTCGGTCTCCGGCTGGAAGGCGGCCCAGGCGAACCAGAAGTGGTTGCCGTGGACGACCGACTCCAGCTTGGAACCTGCCAGCGGGCCGGAGGTCGCCTGACCCGTCACGGCCCAGGTCGAACCGGTCTCGACATCGGTGATGGGGGCGTCACGCCCGCCGTCCCGCCGGAATGTCAGCTGCTGGCCATCCGCGACGGGGAGGAAGACGCCCGTCGCCCCGGCGTCGCGTCCATCGGCGATGGCAGCCGTATCAAGGGCCGACGCGGTACCCGGCGCCCAGAAGACCACGACGGTGCCCGGATCGCCGCCCACTTCGACCTCCGCCACGCCGGCCGCCTCCAGGGCGGGATAGGGCACCGCGATCGTCCTGCCGTCCCGCGAAATGGTGACGACGCGTTCCTTCGGCGCAAGGCGGCCGTCGATCTCGCCGGCGAACAGGAACGGACGGTCATCCGCGTTGTCGTAGCCCGGATACGGGTTCCGGCCGTAGGCCCGCTCCGTGCCCGTGTCCCGGCTCAGGACGTCACCAGCGGGATAGGCAGCGGCGAAATCCGCCAGCGAGACGATCTGGGCCGGCAGGAACGTCAGCTTCGAGCCGGTCAGCGTGCCGACGATGGCCTCTCCGGTCGCCTGCTGCCACCAGGATTCGGTCTGGCGGTCGTACATGACGAGGTCGCTGAAGCGCAGGTTGCCGGTCGTGCCGAAGTCGTGCACGGTGCCGTCCAGCGTGCGCTCGAACACGAGAGCGGTGTTGCAGAGTGGGCAGAACGTGACCACGACGGGGACGCCGCCCAGGGTGTCGTTGACGATCTCATGCCAGATCAGGATGGCCATCGGGTACGCGCGGGCGACTCCGCCGACCTCCAGTGAGATGACGGGCGCGGTGGGCTCCAGCCACTCCTCGGCGTCCGCGATGGATTCGAATCTCGGGTCGTCGACGGGCGGGATGCCATCCTTCGGCGGTCCGCCGCCCTGGAACTCCCCCAGGTCGACGGAGGCCCTCGAGAAGTCCGTCGTCCACTGCTCCGTCGGGACGCGCAGGTCGTTGAGATCCGGTGCTTCGGTACCCACCGACCCGCCAGAGGGTGCCGGGTCGGGGGTAGCCCCCGGGCCGGGGGACGCATTCCCGGCCGGGGACGCACATGCCACCGTGACGAGCGACAGGATCACGAGGAGCGCGAACGGTCGAAGCGGCAGCATTCCCACAGCCTACGCACCGCAGATGAAGATGCTGTGACGTGGCTTACGCTCGGCGGCGGTATCGTCGTCAGATGACTGCGTCCATCGGACGACTCGGCGTGCGCCTGACGACCGCCTACTTCGAGTCGAGTTACGCGCTGCTCACGGGATCCCCGGAAGGTCATCGATTCCTGCATCTCGCCGCTCCGGTTCCGGGTGTCGCCGTGCACGGCTACACGACGGCGGACGACCTGGACGCCCTGGTGCGCTTTCTCGACCCCGGCGAGTCTGGTCGACTGCTGGACCTTGGCAGTGGCGTGGGCGGGATCGCGCTGGAGGTGAACCGGCGTACCGGAGCGGCGGTGACCGGTGTCGACCTGTCGGCCCGGGCGATCCAGACCGCGACCGCCCGGGTTGCGGGCGTCGGTGCGCAACGGAGGGTGTCGTTCAGCCGCGGTTCCATCCGGCGTCCGCCACGGGTCGGCGCGACCGGTGCCTACGCGTTGGACGCTCTCATGTTCGTACCAGTGGACCCGGACCTCCTCCTCGGCATCCGCGACGCGCTGGATGGACGAGGGCGGCTGTTCGCGACGGTCCTCGCCTTCGGGTCAGCGCCGCGTGATGCCGTCAAGGCGGTCGCCGCGGGACTCGGGATCCCCGCCATCGCGAGCGATGACGTGACCGACGGTCTCGGGCGGCGCAGTGAACATCGGCGCCGCGTCGCCCGCCGCCTGCTCCGTCGAGGGCCGCGAACGGTTCGGGGTCAGCTGGCGATGGCGCTGGTCGTCGTGGAGGAGTCGGTCGTGCAGCGACTCGTACGAGCCGGGCGACTTCGACGCTGGCGCACCGTGGTCGACCTGCGCGGTCCAGACTGACGACCGGGGGTCATCGCCCGGCGCTGGCCACGAGTCGGGAGGCGCTCGCGGTCCCGGTTGAGGCCGTGCTCCAGTTGCTTATCGCTGTCCTGCCCGTCGGCAGGGCCCGGCCGGTCCGGCGGGTTGTTCGATGCGCCTGTGGACCTCGAAGGGGCCGCTTCCATGGAGGCCGTCCGGCTGTTCGCCCAGCGTGCGGCCGCCATCGACCCCTCTTCAGGCTCAGCGAGGCCAACGTGACCTCGGTCTCGGAGATCTGCCGACGCCTGGCTGGCATCCCGCTGGCGATCGAGCTCGGTCGGGCCTCACCACGGAGCCGCTGATCTACAGCGGTCAAGCTGAGGGCTCGCTGATCGTGCCGAGCTTCGAGCTCGGATGACTGCCCCGACGCCGAGACGCACGAGGGAATGACCCGCCTGAGGCGTCGATAGACTCGTCGCACGATGGGCGACAGGCGCGTGAAGTGCGTCGGCGTGGGGGTGCTCGAGATGCCGGCGTGGTGCTGCCCGCCTACGACGTCGCCGTCTACAGCGGGCCACCCGCACGATCCGCTGCGTCTCGTGCCCACCGTCCCCGATCCCGACCAGCCTGAGATCGATGATGGCGTCGCGGGGATGGTCGGCGCGCCATGAGCGCGAGTGACGGACAGACAGACGCGCGGCGGAGTCAAGGAGCGACGGGGCCAAGGAGCGGGGTCTATCCCTTCTTCGAGGCTGGGCCTGCCAGTGACTCAAGGATGGCGCGGCCCTCATCGGTCTCCGGGAAGATCAGCTCGACCTGGAGCTCATCTGTGCTCGTGGTGCGCGGCGCCCCGAAGCGCGCGGTCACTGTGACCGTCCGGACGGTCCGACCGCCGACGAGGAGGATCGGGCACAGGACGAGGTCGCGGCCCACGGTCGCGGGTCTCGGGATCCCCGCCACGGCCCTGGTTGCCATCTCGACGAGCGAGGCGAGCGCCGGGTCGTGGGGCCGCATGGCGGCATCGCGACGGAGTCGGGCCAGGGTTGCCCAGGCCATCGACTCCCAGTTGGCCATCATGGCGCGGAACGGTCCCTCGAACATGAGCCGCGCCAGGTTGCGCTCGCCGCTGCCGAGCATCATCACCTCCGCAGCGGGGTTCGCGAGGACGATGTTCCATCCGTGGTCGAACGCGAAGCCTGGGAAGGGATGGTGGCGCTCAAGGATCGACGTGATCGCGAAGCGGTAGGGCGCAAGCTCCGGATCCTCGAAGGGGATCTCGTCGTACGCCGCCGCCAGCCCGGCCGCCTCGAACAGCGCGTTCCGTTCACGGACAGGGACGGCCATCGCCTCGCACAGCCGCTCGACCATCACCGCCGACGGCCGGCTGCGCCCGGATTCCAGGAACGAGACGTGACGGCTCGTGCTGGCCGACATCTCTGCGAGGTCCAGCTGGCTCAGCCCGCGCTGACGGCGCCAGTATCGAAGCTCGCGCCCGAACGGACTTGTCCCGACGATCATGTCGACACTGTCGCATGCCGGCGCTACCTCCACCATTCCCTGACAGGGAATTGAGAGACGCTCGCCCGGGCCGCATCGTCTTCCTCGCCGGACCAACGGCCCGATCACGGGCGCCGGCCAGGGAGTCAGACCGTGACCCGAACACAGCGCACCAGCACGACCGTGAACGCCTCGGCAGCGGACGTCTGGCGGATCCTCGCGGACGAGTTCGTCGACATCTCGCAGTGGGCGGGTGGCGTCATCTCGTCGGTTCCGAACCCGGCCTCACCGCAGAGCATCAACGGCAGCCCGGTGGGCGGCCGCGTGTGCGATATCAAGGGCGTGGGCCTCACCGACGAGCGGATCGTCACCTTCGATCCCGACCGTCGAGAGATCGCCTACACGGTCCGTGCCAAGGGGATGCCGTCATTCGTCGAGTCCCTCACGAGCACATGGACGATCGCGCCCGACGGCGCCGCCAGATCACGGGTCGACATGCGCATCGTCGCGGTGACCCGTGGCTTCATGGGTGCCGTGGGCTCGATCCCGTTGGGGCGGATGCTGGCGAGGGAGTCGGCGGGCCTGAGTGCCGATCTCAAGCGTCACGCCGAGACACGTGCGGCAGCCTGACGACTGGCAGGCACCGGGCTTTCAGCAGACGATAGCGACCAGGGAGAACCATCTTGCAGAACGCAGCAGCGACCCGCATCATCGCCGCCCCGCAACCGGAAGTGTGGAGCCTGCTCGGCAATGTCGCCACCGTTGACGACTGGCATCCTGATGTCGCCTCGGTGGAACTCCTCACGCCTCAGCAGACAGGCATCGGCGCCGCCCGCCGATGCTTCTTCCATGACGGGACCAGTGTTCGCGAAGAGATCATCGAACTCGTTGACGGAGAGCGCGTGAGGATGAGGATGTCGGAATTCGACATGCCGATGAAGCGAATGGAAGCTGAATTCTCCCTCTACCCAACCTCTGCGACCGAAACGGCTGTGACGTTCACCGTGTTCTACGAGATGAAGATGTGGGGCGTGTTCGGGACCCTGCTGGGTGCAACGGTCGTTCACCGTCGTCTCGCCAAGATGGCGGCGCGCGTGCTGGACGGGCTTGCGCATCACGTCGCCACGGGCGGGAGCGTTAGGGGGTCGTGATACCTCCCCGAGGATGCCAGGGCACCCAGGTGCAAGCTCGAGATGTACCTCCCGGACCGGCTCGTGGTCCGATCACCATGTTGCGCCATCAGCCCTCGCTCGGTCCTCCCAGGTGAAGGGCGAGTCGAACAAGGCCGACGCTGCGGTGATGGACCAATGACGCCAGCGGCCTTCGCGAAGTCGATGACATCCCAGACCGAGAGGGTCGTGCGATCCGAGCCATAGGCGAGACCATCGGCGTCGACGACGACCGATCGCGAGGTGAACGCCGCCCCTGCACCGTTTGCGTGGTACCGAAACGTGCCGATTCGGCCACGAAGGCGACCGGCTTGGCGCGAGCGCCGAACGAACGGTCCAAGCGCCCGTTCCGGAGGAGAACCGACCTCGGCGATCGCGAGCAGGAGCGTTCCAGCAAGGTGGAGCCGTGGCGTATCGACTCTATCTGGCCCGTACCTGCGTGGGATCGAGCGACCCGCGCGGCGCGGCCCATCGGGTCGGCTGCATGGTCACGGACGCGATGATGTCGTAGTCCGAGTCGTAGTGGACCACCGTCAGGCTGTGGCGCGCGGCGACAGCGGCGATGAGCAGGTCCTGGTGCTTGACCTGCCGGTGGTGCGGCGGCCCGCGCTTGATCACCTCGCGCCATACGCGCCGGGCCTCGGCCCAGTCGGCGGGCTCGACGTCGTACCAGGGACACGCACCCAGATCACCCTCGGTCTGGACGTAGTCCTCAGCGTCGCGGGCGCTATAGAGGATCTCCATCGCGACCATGTCGCAGACGGCGATCTGCCCATTTTCGACGGCGCGGAGGAACCAGGCGAGCGGCAGTTTAGCGGAGCGCGCCCAAACTGACGTGTCGGCCATCTCGATGGTGTCGACGGCGAGCGACATCAGGCACGCTTTGGCTTTGCGCGTGCCGACTTGGAGGGTCCGATCCTCGGCTGCGTCTCCGCCGTGCCGCCGCCCGTCAGCTCGAGGTCCGGGAAGCGGGGCGTACGCATCTCGGGAAGGAGGGACTCAAGGTTCGAGAAGTCACGCCGGGCCAGGCGAGCACGCCGCTGCCGCGCTACGACGTCGCGCAGGGCGGCGTGGACGGTCTCGGTGGTCCTGATCGTGCCGAGGGCCTCGGCGGCCTCCTCAAGCAGACTTCGGTCAAGGTCGAGTGTGGTATGCGTTTTCATCAGGTCCTCCCGCTGCCGTCCTTGACGGCGTCCGGTGCGATCAGTCGAGTCGCATCCTGCGCTTCGATCCAGTGAGCGTCAAGCATCGTCACGACAACTGCATGCGTGGACATGGCCGACGTTCTCACGCACTCTGTCTCGAACGCGGCCGCAGACGTACCCTGCGACCGAGCGACCGAGCGACCGAGCGACCGGGCGGTCGCTGGGGATCATCCGCGCGACGTGTTCTGGCGCACGCGGCCACGTTCGCCCACGGGCCCCCAAGGGCGCCGGGTCGGCGCGATAGGCACCGTGGTCGACCTGCGCGGTCCAGACTGACGACCGGGGGTCGTCACCCGGCGCGACGCCGTCCCAGCCAGATGGCGAGCCCGATCCCGATCACGAGTACGGCTCCGACCTGCCACTCGCTGTCCAGCGACGCTCCGACGCCTACGATCGCCGCGCCGGCTATGACAGTCACGACGAGGCCGCCCGCGATGTGGGCCCACAGCGATGGCCACGGGACCGGCGCATCCGGCCCGTACGCGCGGAGGACCCAGACTGCGGCGAGGATCGGCGCCGCCGGCATGAAGTGGAAGATCAGGCCGGTCGCGATGGACAGCGCGAACCACAGGGCGCCCGCCCCGAGCGCCGCTGCCGCCGTGACGACCGCTACAGGCCAAGGTCCATGCCGGCGCAGCGCATCGGGATCCAGCTCGTCGGTCATCCCTGCGTCTCCGGGGCGTTCGGTCGTCCGCCGCGTCGTGACACGATGAGGAGGACGAGGATCAGGACGACCGGCGCTGCGACGATCGCCGCCAGCGCGAGGGGTGAATCGGTCGCCAGGTCACGAACGGCCGTCTCGATGGCCAGGGCCAGGTCGGATGCGCCGAGCGCCGCGTAGATGCCACCCAGCGCGTTACCGCCCTGGAACACGATGAACGCGATGCCGAGGATGATGAACAGCGCGCTCGAGATGACGACCGACACGTGCCGCGTCCACGGTCCGATCTGGATCTCCCGGCCACGGAGGCGCCCCCGGCCGGCGGTGCCGAGCCGTTCCCACAGGAGGGCCAGGATCAGCAGCGGCGCCGCCATGCCGGCTGCGAAGACTGCCAGCAGCAGGGCACCTTGCAGCGCTCCGCCGGAGGCGCCGGCGATGGTGAGCACGCCGCCGAGCAGCGGGCCGGAGCAGAAGCCGCCGATCCCGTAGACGAGGCCGAGCGCGTAGGTCGCCGCCAGCGACTCGCCGCTCGCCCCGAACCGGCCCCCGGAGATCCGTCCGGCGCCGGGCAGCTCGAAGCCACCGACGACCAGCTGGAACGATCCGATGGCGATCAGGAGCAGACCGGCGATGACGGACAGCTCGGCCCGTCGCTCCAGGAACAGGCTGCCGATGGCTCCCAGGCCGAGGCCAAGCGGGATGAACAAGGTGAGGAGCCCAAGGTAGAAGACGCCGGTGCGCAGGACCAGTTGCCCGCGCGACGGGAAAGCGTAGGCGAAGAAGGCGGGCAGGAGCAGCGCGGAGCACGGGCTCAGCAGTGACAACCCGCCGCCGACGAAGGCGACCAACGCTTCGATGCCCATCGTGGCGAACCGCCTACTGCTGCGCCAGGGCCGCGTCGATCGCGGCCGCGAAGACCTCGAACGGCTGGGCGCCGACGATGCGCTGATCGCCGATCACGAACGTCGGCGTGCCGTTGAACCCGTTTCGCCGTACCTCGGCGAAGTCGGCCCGGACGGCGGCGGCGTAGCGGTCCGCATCCACGCAGGCGTGGAAGGCGGTCGGCTCAAGGCCGAGCGCGTCGCCGAAGCCCTTCAGGCGGTCCTTGGAGAATGCTCCGGCGTTCTCGCCAGCCTGGTTCTGGTACAGCACATCGTGGTAGTCCCAGAACCGGTCCTGGTCTCCGGCGCACCGAGCGGCGTTGGCGGCATCACGCGACTCCGCGCCGATCCACGCGAAGTCGTGCCAGGCCAGTCGAGCGAGGCCGGTCTCGATGTAGGCCGCGCGGATCTGCGGCTCGATCCCTCGAGCGAACGCTCCGCACGAGGGACACTGGAAGTCCCCGTACTCGCGAATCAGGACGGGCGCCGTCGACTCGCCGAGCACCGGCCTGGTCGCCGTGACGTCGCCGCCGGCAGACGGGCTCGTGACGGCAAGGGCGACGATGGCGATGGCCGAGAGGCCAGCCACGAGGAAGAACGATGGGAGTGCCCAGGTGCGCAGGCGACCGGGTCGCCTCGGCTGTCGCTCGCGCCGGCTCGGCCTGGCGCGGCCGGTCGCGATCGTCGGTCGACCGTCGGCCGGCGACGGGCGGTGAGTCCGGGCGCGCTTGCTCATGCGTTCGCCCTGGCGGTGGCGACGACGACGTTGTAGCGCAGCGTGCCGTCGCGGACCGCATCGCGCACGGCGTCGATGGCGTCCCGTGCGGCCGTCATCGGGAACGATTCGTCGTCGGCAGCCGCGAGGGTCGGACCGATGAGGGCTCCCAGGTCCAGGCCGAGGTCGCGCGCGGCCGCCCCCACGATGGCCAGTCGGGCCTCGATCCGGTCAGCCAGTTCGACGATGGTGCGCGAGCGGTCCCATCGGCGAACGACGCTGTACCCGGCTGCCTCCAGCCGCTTGTCCATCTCACCCGGGCGCCACGCGTCCGTGATGCATAGCGCCGCGCCCACGATCCGGTGGCCGAGCCTCGGGATGGCGACGCCCATCGCCTCGACGTCACTGAGGAGCAATGTGCCCCCGGGACGGGTCACGCGCGCAAGCTCGGACAGGGCCGCCGCCCGGTCCATGGTGGACAGGACACACTCGGCGAGGACCGCGTCAAAGGTCGCATCCTCGAAGGGCAGCTCCGGCAGCGTCCCGATCGTCCAGTGCACACGGGCTTCGCTGGCCTTGGCGGCCGCTCGCGCGACGACGGCGGGGCTCGCGTCCAGCGCATCCACTCGCAGGCCGTATTCGGCCGCGGCGAGACGGGCGCTGGCACCCAGGCCACACCCGACATCGAGCAGCCGTGCGCCCAGTCCCAGCCGCGCTGTCGTGAGCAGCTCGCGGGTCGTGGCCAGCCCACCGGGGTGCAACGACTCGCCTGCGAGCAGCTCAGCCAGGGGGTTGCCGTACAGGCTCGAGCAGCACGCGACCACCGGATCCTGCGCCCCGGTCGTCACGGCGCCTGCTCCAGGACGGGGATCGCCACCCCGCCCCGTCGTCGCGCGGCCAGTCGCTGCCGCGTCTCCTCGCGGTAGCCGACGGTGTTGTACGTGCAGAACGGGATCATCCGACCGTCGTCCTGGAGGATCCCGATGCAGCACTTCATCGCCTTCTTGACATCAAAGGTCCAGGGGTCGAGGAAATCGCGCATCTGGACCATGAAGATGCGCCGGGCGAGATCGGTGAGGGCCGGCAGGTCCAGGTCGCAGGCGGCGCACACGAATGCCTCGGACTGGGTATCGCCGGGGACCGAGCCCGCCGACCAGAGCCCCTCCAGCGCATGCAGCACGTCCCGGTCGATACCGGGCATCGATCGGTTCGTGATGTAGTCCAGGTACTGGTCCACCTCGAGGATGCGCGGCAGCGGGATGACCTCGCCGTCGTCGCCCAGGTACGCGTAGGTCACTGAACTGCAGGTCGGGAAGCAGCACGGGATCGGCACGAAGTCGCTGGACCGGAACGTTCCGCCCGGGTGCGCGTCCAGCGCCCGGAGGACGTCCGGGATGGTCATCCGGCGGAGCGGATCGTGATCGGGATGTCGGCCGCTGTGGGTCACCGGCTGGAACATCACGCCGCGCACGGCGGGGTGGCGCAGTCCGAATTCGACGATCGCACCGGCCTCGTGCTCATTGACGTCGCGCTCGATGGCGGCGACGAGGACGACGTGCAGGTCGGCCTCAGCCAGACGGTCCAGCGCCCGGAGTTTCGTGGCCAGGAGCGGCTCGCCGCGGATGACCTGATAGGTCTCGTCGGTCAGCCCGTCGAACTGCAGGTAGATGAGCGGTCGCAATGCTGCGAACCGGGCGAACCATTCCGCGTCGTTGGCGATGCGCAGGCCGTTGGTGTTGACCATCACGTACCGGATGTCGCGTTGCTGCGCGGCCGCGATCATCTCCAGCAGGTCGGGGTGGATGGTCGGTTCGCCGCCCGAGAACTGGACGACCTCGGGATGCCCCTCCAGTTCGACGAATCGGTCGAGCATCCCCTCGACCTCGGGGAGGGTCAGGTTGAAGCCGGCGCCAGCGTTGGCGAAGCACACCGGACAGTCGAGATTGCAGGCGCTGTTCACCTCGATGAGCGCCAGGCAGGTGTGCTGCCGGTGCTCGGAGCACAGCCCGCAGTCCAGCGGGCAGCCCTTCAGGACCTCCGTCGAGATGCGTGCGGGCGCCTGCCCGGGCTTGTTGTACTTCGCCTGGTCCACATAGGCGCGGGCATCGGCGTAGATCAGCCCTTCGAACCAGCCGTGATCGTCGCAACGCTTGCGCATATAGACCTGACCGTCGCGCAGGAGCACCTGCGCATCGATGACCGCGCGGCACTCCGGGCAGATGGAGCGCGTGATCTCGTGGAGGATCTCCCCATCCGGCCTTGGCACGGGCGGCAGGCTGGCTGGCATCGGTGCCGGCCTGGCCCCCGGACGGATCAATGGACGGCCACGGCGGCCAGGCGTTCGCCGGCCTCGATCGGGTCCGGCAGCCGGTTCTCGGCCGGGGTCAGCGGGCACGAGAAGTTCGGGGAGTAGGCGCACAACGGTTGATAGGCGAGATTGAGATCGAGCACGTAGGTCCCGTCCGCCTCGGGCTCGATGTCCAGGTAGCGCCCCGCGCCGTAGGTTTCCGACCCGCTCGTCGCGTCCAGGAACGGAACGAACAGCGACCCGACCCCGGCACCGAGCTCGTAGGCCACCAGGCGTCGCGGGGCCTGCCCCAGCGCGAACTCCAGCGACCCGAGCCGACGTGCCAGCCGAGTGCCCCCGTCCGATGTCGCGATCTCGATCGTCGCCTCCTCCCCGGCCGACAACGGGATGAGGCGAAGCCCCTCGAAACGCAGTCCGGGTTCGATCGCGTAGTAGGCCAGTCCCTCGAATGACGGCCGCTCCGACAGAGGGATCGGACTGTGCGGCGACGTCCGGAAGTAGACGTCCTTCGCCGCGCGTTCATGCGCCACATGCCATTCGTACGCAGCTGGATCGTGGTGCATGGATCTCTCCCTGGTCCGGTCGGTGACGGCCGGGGCGCACACCGTCCGAGCGGGTGTGGCCCCGTCCTCGGAGCGTGGGCCGTCGGCCACAGGTCGGCCGTAACCTGGCTCACAGTCGGTCGGGTCCGCCACGGGTACGGTGCCGCCATGGACCTACTACGCCGGCTGACCGGCACGTCTGATGCGACATGCGAGCACATCCCCGCGGAGCGCGCGGCCCCGAGTGGCGCCCGCTGCGAGGAGTGTGCCAGCACCTCCAGCCTGCGCCTGTGCGCCACGTGCGGACACGTGGGCTGCTGTGAGTCGCAGGCCGGCCACGCTCGGGCGCACGCCCTCCGTGAGGATCACCCGGTCATCTACCAGATGCCCGCCGACTCGGGCTTCATCTGGTGCTACATCGACCGCCAGTACGTCGGCTGACGCATCCGGCCAAGACAGCGGGAGCCGTCCCTGACGGCACCGTCGCTATCGACGAGACGGACATCATCGTGAACTACCCGACCGTCAAGTGGCCCGGTGGCGAGCTCCCCGTCGACACCGCGGTGGAACTGCCGCTCGCGGGCGGACCACTCCTTGATGCGCCCGAGAGCCGCTACATCATCACCGACACATCGGCGACACCGATGGCCCCGATGATGAACATCCAGGGGTCGCCCGGCAGCGCGGGCCTGGACGAGGTCGGGGCCGCCAGCACCATCACGGTGTTCGGCAACGGGATCAGCGGGCCTGGTGCCATGGGCTTCCAGCCGGGGATCTTCCGCGAGGAGGCCGGCAACCCCGCCTGGAGTCCGCTCTGGGATCACTTCACGGCCGTCTGGAAGGATCCGACGGCGGCCGTCCTGCTCACGAACCAGGCTGACCTGGACGCTCGCGTGGCGGCCGGTGAGATCGAGATCTTCCGGGGGACACCGGACACGGGCGGCCAGGGGTTCATCGTCAACTGCCCCAGCCCGGTCGTGGCCCCCAACGACTTCGAGGTCACGACCTCCTGATCCATCGCCCCCAGGTCGCGTCAGGCAGCCCCAAGCGGCGCCGTCGCAAAGAGGACGCTGAAGGCGCGGCACCAGATCACGACACTGCGGACGGCCGTGATCTCGACACCGGGCGGGATGTCATAGCTGAACGAGCCGTCGCTCGCCTTCAGCGCTCCCAGTTCGGTGGCGCCATCTGCGTATCCATCCGGGTCGGGCGACAGGTACACGAACAGGTCTGGACCGTTGCGTACGGCGAAGTCCTCCAGCCACAGGACGAAGCGGCCGGGTTCCGGTTCGAGGATGCGGGCCTGGCCGCTACCGGTGTGGAATTCGTCCGCTCCGCTGAACTCCCCGCGCAGGATGGTGGTCGCGCTCGGAGCATCCACTCCCGGCTCCACGAGCTCCGTCCGGATGAACAGCGGTGATCCCAGGACCCAGCCGACGGGGAGGCCCACTGCCATGACGACGACCAGGACAGCGATCGACGCGCGCGGATGGCGGCGTGGGATGCGCTGCCAACCGCGTCGGCGCGCGATCAGCAGGAAGCCGATCAGGGCGATCAGGACACCGATCCCGAGGGGCACACGGAAGGGGTACAGAGCCGCCACAGCGCGCTCCAGGTCGCCGAACAGGGACATGACGGATCTCCATGGTCGTGTGGATGGTGCGAAGGCTAGCGCCCGGACATGACGGTCCGGTGACTGTCATCGAATGGTCACCGCGATGACACACGCCGCGATCATCCTGCCGCCCAGGACGCACCACCACAAGGAGGTCGCACATGCGACGGATCATCACCAGCCTGCTCCTCGGAGCGATGCTCATCGCCGGGAGCGGCACGGCCGCGCTGGCCGGTCAACCTGTCAAGACGCACATCTGGCTCGACGGCGCCCAGGTGCGGACCATCCTGCCGCCGGCGGCCACACCCGGCGAGGGGACGGACGCCTTCTTCATGGTTCCCGGGACCGGCGGGGTCGCCGCGGTGGGCCCGGGCGATCGCGGCTATCACGGGGGCCACTGGGCGGTCTACGTGGTCTCGTGGAACGTGGACTCGTATCCGCTGACCTCGTACGCGGCGATCATGGCTGCCCATGGGGAGGGCGACATCGAGATCACGCGGAACGCCGCGGCGGACTTCCTCTGTCCGATCCGGGGTCGCTGACCCGCTCCTCGACTGGGATGGCGAGACGCGGCCTGTCGGCCGCGTCTCGCCATCACGCCGGCCGACGCAGGAAGTCGATCGCCAGCGCGGCACTCCACGAGAAGTCGTCGGTGCCGTGACCGCTGCCGTCGAACGGCTCGAAGTATTCGCGAAAGCCGGACCGGGCGACCAGGGCGATGCTGCTGGCCGCGATCTCCTCGGCGAGTCGGAGACGGCCGTGCAAGCGCAGACCGTGCCACAGCAGCCAGTTGGTATTGAGCCACACAGGTCCGCGCCAGTAGCGGCGGACATCGAACCCCGGGCTGCGAACGCTGTAGGTCGGGATGAGGAAGTGACCGGGAGCCTCGGGGTGGAAGCAGATCGACTCGAGGCGGGCACACAGAGCATCCACGACGGCGACCGGAAGGGCCGGATCCAGCAGCGGGGCGAAGGACACGATCGTCTCCTCCGGTTGGAGCCGATCCGCGTGGAGGTCACGTGGGTAGAACGCTCCATCGTGGGCATCCCACAGTCGCTCCATGAGCGCCGTGCTGATTCGCGCAGCCGCGGCGCGGTGGGGCCCAGGGTCCTGGCCGATGGCGACCGCGATGTCGGCGAGGGCGTGCGTGGACCACAGGTAGATCGCCGAGAACAGTGGCCCCGCGATCAGGAATGGCGTCGAGGTCAGGAGGTCAGCGTCGCGATAGTCGCTGTCCCGATATCGCGCTGCAAGGTAGACGAAGGCGTCGTACGTGGCGTTCGTCGGCCGGTCGGCCGGGTCCGCGCGGTCGAGGTCGAACCGCCGGTAGGCCGGGATGTCCGCAGGAGCGATAGCCAGTGCGCCCAGGAGCCGGTCCCAGGCGGGGGAGTCGTCCAATCCGGATTCCCACGGATGGACGATCGCCGGGAGCCCGATCCCGGTCGGGTCGCGATCTCGAGCGAGGTAGTCGTGCTGGGCCACGAGTCTCGGATACATCGTCCGGAGGAACGCCAGAGAGCTGTCGACGTCCTTGGCATGCTGATGCATCTCCCAGACGGCCCTCGCATGGATCGGTGGCTGGGTGATGCCGGAGGTCCCGTTGCGTCGCCGTGCGTGACCGGAACGGCCGGCATCCCAGAAGTCCGGTCCGGGGAAGTACGCGTCCGCTGGCGTCGCCTGATCGAACACGATGTGCGGCACCATCCCGTTCGACCACTGGGCGTCGAACAGGGTGAGGAGCTCCAGGCGGGCGCGGGGCTCATCGAACCACGATCGGCCGATCGAGATGAAGGCCGCGTCCCAGCTCCACTGGTGCGGATAGAGCGACCGCGATGGGACCGTGGAGGCGCCGACCCAGTTGTCCTGGAGCACCTGCTCTGCCGCCCGGATGAGCGACGCCCGCTCGGGTCCGATCAGACGGGTGTGGTGACGCAGGACGGTTTCACGCGAGTCGCTCATGGGGATCTCCCGGCAGGTTGGTCGCGACATCATCGAACCCCGGCCGACGCGGGACCATGACGCCGGACACATCGTCCGTCCCCGCAATGTGGGCGAGTAAGGAAGCTTACGGTCAGACGGCGAAGGTCACGCTAGCCTTGGAGGATGACGATGCGTATCCCCGCCCTGATCCTGGCTGCCCTCCTTGTCGCCGCCGCGTGCACATCGGAGGGACTCCCTGGCTCGACGGTGCCAGCGGCCGGCTCTGACCCGGGAGCGGCGTGGCGGACGTCGCCGCTGCGGGACAGTCGTACCGGCGAGACCTTCACCATCAACGACCTGAACGGGAAGCTCGTGGCCATCGAGCCGATGGCCGTCTGGTGCAGCAGCTGCAAGATCCAGCAATCGGAGGCGGCATCGGCGCTGGCCCAGCTCAGCGATCCGGACGTCGTCTTCGTGAGCCTCGGCGTGGATCCCAACGAGCTCGACGAGGATCTCGCGGCGTATGCCGACCAGCTGGGATTCGACTGGGCGTTCGTGGTGGCGGACACGGCGGTGGCACGGTCCCTGGCAGACGACTTCGGCCCACAGGTGCTGTCACCCCCGTCCACGCCCCTGATCATCGTCGCGCCGGACGGGACCGTCGTGCACCAGAGCTTCGGCATCCATGGCGCCGACGACCTCCTGGACCTGTTCGCCAAGTATCGGACCTGACCAGGTCTGGCCGCGGAGTCCTTGACCACCCATGGATACCTACGTTGCGTCGTTCCTGCTCGGGATCGGGACCGCGGCGAGTCCGTGCCTCCTGCCGCTCTACCCGGGCTTCATCGCGTACCTGGCGGGCAACGGCGCCACCTCGACATCGAGCCGGGCGTCGGCGTTGCTCGGCCTCGCGGTCGTGGCCGGCGTGCTGACCGCCGTCATCACGGTCGGGGTCGTCGTCTCGATCCTCGCCGTGCCGCTTTCCGGTCTGCTCGAGATCCTCGTACCGCTGACCACGGTCGTCCTGGTGGGCCTCGGCCTGCTGCTCCTGTCCGGCCGGAACCCATTCGCCCGACTGGCATCGGTCCGCGTCCCGGTCGTCAGGCACCCAGGCGCACAGGCCTACGTATACGGGCTGATGCTGGGCCCCGTGGCCATCCCGTGCTCCGGACCCTTCCTCATCGCCCTGCTCGCGATCTCCGTCGGCGTGGCCGATGCCGGCGCCAGGATCGGGACCTTCATCGTGTTCGGGCTCGGCTTCGGCCTGCCGCTCATCCTCCTCGCGCTCGTGGGCGCGGCTCGGGGGCAGACCCTCACCCGCTGGGTGGTGGCGCGCCACGACATCCTGTTGCGTGTGGCCGGCGCCCTGCTCATCGTGGCGGCCTTCGCCGAGCCATTGCGACTCATGCTCGTGGACCGGGGCTGAGCCCGTATCACTCCGCGCAGCAGGACAGTTTCGTCACGTCCTTGCGGAAGGCTTGGGCGCCGATCTTGAGGGCCTCGCTCATCGTCGGGTAGACGTGGATGAGATCGATGAAGTCGTCGATGGTCGCCTTGAAGTGCATCGCCATCGCCGCCTCGTGGATCACCTCGGCTGCCGACTCACCGATCATGTGGACGCCGAGGATCCGCTCGTCGATCGTCGACGCGATCATCTTCACGAACCCCTCGGGTCGATGGATCGCCCCAGCCCGCGGGACGTACTTGAGCGGGGTCGTGGCGGTCACCGCCGGGTGACGCTTCGCCTTGGCCTCGGCCTCGGTCAGGCCGACGACGGCGATCGGCGGATCGGTGAAGATCGCCCGCGGGATGACGTCGTGATCGACCCGGCGCCGGGCGCCCTTGAACGCATTCTCGGCCACGATCCGGCCCTGACGGGCCCCGACCGGGGTCGCCATCTGCGAGCCTCTCTGGGTGCCGATGACGTCGCCGGCCGCCCAGATGTGTGCCTGACTCGTGCGTAGCTCGGCGTCGACGACGACGTAGCCGTCGGCGTCGAGTCCGACCCCGATCCGGTCCAGGCCGATGTCGTCCGTGTTTGGGCGGCGGCCGGTGGCGACGAGCAGTCGCTGCGCCCGGAGGATCCGCCCGGCCGTCGGTGTCTCGACCGCGACCGCGACGCCGTCCCCGTCGCCCGAGACGCGCTCGGTCCGGGTATCGGCCAGGACCTCGATCCCCTCGGCGGCGAAGACCTCCGAGAGGGTCGCGCCGAGCTCCGGCTCGTAGCCGCGGAGGAGGGCCGAACGTGCGACGATCGTTACCCGGGTCCCGAGACGCGCGAAGAACTGGGCGAGTTCGACCGCGATGTAACCACCCCCGAGCACGATCAGCGATTCCGGCAGCTCGGTCAGCCGCCCGGCCTCGTCGGCGTCGAGCAGGTCGCTGGTCAGGTACGGCACGGTGTCGAGGCCCGGGATGGGCGGCACGATCGGGCGGCTGCCGGTCGCGATGAGGAACCGATCGGCGGCGATCGTCCGGCCGTCCAGCGAGATCTCGGTCGGGCCCGTGAACGCCGCGTCGCCGTCGAGGATCGCGAGGTCCGTCATGCCGTCCGCCACAGCGTTGTACTTCTTCGCCCGGTAGTCGCGCACGACCTGGTCCTTCTGGCCCATGAGGGCGGGGAAGTCGACGGCCATCTGGGCCGGAGCCAGGCCGTCATAGCGCGGATGGGCGGCATCCCACACGAGCCCGGCGGCCTCGATCAGGTTCTTCGAGGGCAGACAGCCGCGATTGACGCACGTCCCGCCCAGCGTGCGTCGCTCGACCATGGCGACTCGGGCGCCGAGCTCGCCCGCACCGATGGCGGCGGCGAAGGCGGTCGAACCGGATCCCAGGATCAGCAGGTCGAACGGGTCAGACATCGGATGCCGGTCGGCGACGGCGCTCGAAGACGTTGTACTGGCCGGTCGCGTGCACCGCTGCGGCCAGGGACTCGGTCGCGACATCTGGATGCGCTGTGACCACCGCGCTGCGAGAGGCGAGGTCGACGGTGGCTCCCTCCACGCCGGGCACGGCCTCGAGTGCTTCGGTCACATGGACGACGCAATCGTCGCACGTCATCCCTCCAACCCCGAGATCGATGTAGAGGATCGACTGATCCATGACGGTGGCTCCTCATTCGCATGTACAGACGCATGCTTGCGTTTGCATACGATACTCCGTATGCTTACCCGAGTCCAGTAACCTTCCTCACATTCGAGGTGACAGATGACCAGCAACCTGCCCATCGCGGCGTCCCGGGTCGACCAGCTGTCTCGGTCCGAGGTCTTGGCGACGTTCTTCCGGGGTCTCGCCGATCCGACCCGGGTCCGTATCCTGGAGCTCCTCGCGGAGCGGCCGCGCACGGTGATCGAGCTCCAGGCAGACCTGGGTCTAGCCCAGGGCCGGGTGTCCAGCCATCTGGCCTGTCTGCGCTGGTGCGGGTATGTCGTCGGAATGGTGGACGGGCGCTTCAATCGCTATCAACTGGTCGACCCGCGTGTCAGCGCGATCCTCGCCGAGGCGGAGTCCATCATCCGCGACAATGAGGACAGATTGACCTCGTGCCTCGTCCTCAGCACCGAAGCGGGTAGGCCGGCCCCGGGCGAGCCCGCATGAACCGGGATTCGCTCGTCACGTTGGTAGTCCCGCTGGTCGCGATCGCGTGCTGCCTCGCGATCCCGCTGCTCGTGTCGGCCGGAGTTGGCGCGACCGGCCTTGCCCTCGGCCTGGGGCTGCCTCTTGCCGCTGGAGCGGTCGTGGCGGCGTGGGTCGTGGTGCGGCGCCGTCGGATGGGGTGACGGATCGCCCGGATTCGACGCTTCCGGCGCCGCCCCGTACCAATGGCGGGTTGAAGGTGCCCCAGTCTCTAGGCACGATCCCTGCATGAAGCAGGTCGGTACGCTGCCGTTCCGCCGGGAACGCCTGGTCCTTGACCGCATCTCCGATTTCGCCGCCACGGTCGTCGGTCCGGCGGGTGGTGACATGGCCCGGGGACTGGCCGCGCTGAGCGGCGGACTGATGATCCTCGTGGGCGTCGCGGCAACGTTCCGGGCGGATGCCGGAACGGGGCCGATGTTGCTGGCCCTCACGGTCTTCGCGTCGTTCGTGCTCGCTGTGAGCCTCCTCGTCCGGGGGCCAGTCCGAGTGGTCGGCATGATCCTCGCGATCGCGAGCACGGCCCTGCTCGCGGAGTTGACGTTCGAACTCGCGCCGACCGTTGTATGGCTGTTCGCGCTCGTCGTTCCCGCGATCGGCTTGATCCACGGCCCAAGGTTCGGGGCCGTGGCGGGGCTCATCTCCGCCCCTGCCCTGCATTGGATCGAGACCGGAGTCGCGGTGGACCCACTCGACCCGCAGACCCCGTTCGGGATCCTGATCCTCGTGGCGCTCGGGGCCGCGCCCGGCTACCTTCTGGAGCTCGCGCGACGACGGGGTACCCTGCTGGACATCCAGCTGGAGCGCGCCGGAGCGCTCGTCCAGCAGACTGAAGTGGCCCGGCGCGGGGAGGCGGCCGCGCGCCATCAGGCGGTCTTCATGCTCGCGCGGGCGGCTGAGGCTCGGGACGGGACGACTGGGGTCCACATCGAGCACGTTCGCGACCTCGCCGCGGAACTCGCCGCCGCCACCGGAGTCGTTGCCAGTGAGATCGAGCATATCGCGTGGTCGGCGATGCTCCACGACGTCGGCAAGATCCGGGTCCCCGATCGGGTCCTCCTGAAGCCCGGCCGCCTCGACGAGGACGAGTGGGCGCTGATCCGTCAGCACCCCCTCTGGGGTGAGGAACTGCTGATGGGCGACGATGGGTTCAAGCTCGCCCGACAGATCGCGCGCTGGCACCACGAGGACTGGGACGGCTCCGGGTATCCAGATGGCCTCCGCGGCGAGGCGATCCCGTTGGCCGCCCGGATCGTCCGGGTCGTGGATGTCTATGACGCGCTGCGCAGCGAACGACCGTACAAGCCGGCCTGGACCCTGGAGCGGACCCTCGAGGAGCTCCGTGCGATGCGCGGTCGTGGGCTCGATCCGGACCTGTCGGACGTCTTCGTCCAGATCAGGGACGCGCAATCCAGGGGATGATCCGTCGCCCGCGATCTTCCGGAGCCACACGTGGCGGCGACCCGTCCCCGTGATCCCCGCACGAGACGAGTCCGTAGCGCTGGACGCGTTCAGGGCCAGGCTCAACGGTTCGCGTCGCCTGCCGATGACGCCGACGAGCTCGGGACCGCCGGACGGACGACAGCGCGCCGGCGAACAGGATCGGCCAGGTCGGCAGTTGACTGAACGTGACAGGGGCTACAGCCCGACGGCCAGGTCGACTTGTACCGTTGCTTGAGCAAACGAGCCACAACAGTTCCCGCGCGCGAGCGGAGGACCTTCCTGGAGCATGGATACATGACGACCGAAACCCGCGGACGTGTCCGCATCGAACCCGCGACGAAGCGTATTCGCGCATTTCTCGGAGGCACGGCCGTCTTCGACACCAACCGGCCGACGCTGGTCTGGGAGGGGCCGCACATTCCGGTCTATTACGTTCCGGCCGCGGACGTGGCCCCGGACGTGCTCGTCGCATCCGACCACACGGAGCGGTCACCCAGCAGGGGCGAGGCACGCTTCTGGTCGGTGCGCGTGGGCGACCGGCTGGCTGAGAACGCGGCCCGGCAATACCCGGACTCTCCATTCGAGGAGCTCCGCGACCTGGTTCGGTTCGAATGGGGCGCCTTGGACGCTTGGTTCGAGGAAGACGAGGAGGTCTTCACACACGCGCGGGATCCGTATCATCGCGTCGACATCCTGCGCAGCTCCCGCCACATCGAGGTGATCCTCAACGGTGTCACCGTCGCAGAATCACACCGTCCGACGCTGCTGTTCGAGACCGGCCTGCCGACCCGCTACTACCTGCCGCTGACCGACGTGAGGACCGAGCTGTTGCGTCCCTCCGAGTCGTCGACAGGCTGTCCGTACAAGGGAACCGCGTCCTACTGGTCGCTCGAGGTGCAAGGCGAGCGGTTCGAGGACGTCGTGTGGACGTACCCGTCGCCCCTTCCGGAGAGCGCACGGATCGCGGGGCTCGCCTGCTTCTACAACGAGCGGGTCGACATCCGCGTCGACGGCGTGGTCCAGGAGCGGCCGTCGAGTCCGTTCTCTCGTCCAGCGGCGGCCGTATAGGTCGCCCACGAGACGAGAGCGCCGGTCCTGCCAGCGGACGCGCGCCTCACAGACGAAAAGGTACGGCGGTCATCCACCGCCCTGGCCTCGACGTGTTCGAGGATCGTGCAGCGCTCGATGGCCAGGGACCGGAGGTGCCCCGAGCGATCAGGCGCTGCGGGCTGACGTCTGGGATCCCAGACGAGGAGGAGTGGGCGCTGATCCGTCGGCACCCCCTCTGGGGTGAGGAACTGCTGATCGGCGACGATGGGTTCAAGCTCGCCCGACAGATCGCGCGCTGGCACCACGAGGATTGGGATGGGTCATCTGCGGAGTGAACGGCCATTCAAACCCGCCTGGACCGTCGAGCGAGCACTGGACGAACTGGGCGCGATGCGCGGCCGTGGTCTCGACCCCGATTTTGTCGATCTCTTCGTCGAACTCCGGTCGCCGCACGTGGGCTAGCCTGTTCCGGTCACAAGCTGGCCAGATCGGTCGCCAGGATGCGGTCGACGACTTCACCGAGGTTGGACCCGACGATGTCCGGGCGCGGGGCGAGCGGGTCGAGGACCATCCCGGGTCGCGCGACGAACGCCGCCGCCGTGCCGGCCCGCAGGGCACCCGCGACATCCCAGGCGTGAGCCGCGACGAGGCGGATCGCGGAGATGTCTACCTCGAACTCCCGCGCGGCGAACCGGTACGGCTCGGGCGCCGGCTTCAAGCGTCGCACGGTGTCGACGGACAGGATCCGCTCGAAGAGCCCATCGATGCCGGCGAATCGGAGTTGGGCCCGCGCGACGGCGTCCGTGCTGTTCGTCAGGGCTCCGAGCCGGACGCCGGCCTCGCGCAGGCGCCCGAGCGCAGCCGGGACCTCCGGATGCGGTGGCAAGGCCAGCATCGTGCGGAGGATGGCCTCGCGGTCGCGCGGCCTGAGTCTGGTGCCGCGGCGTTCCGCCACCATGTCGAGCGCCGCTCCGCCGATGACTCCGAAGGTCTCGTACGCGCCCGTGATCGTCGCCACAAACGCCGACTGGAGAAGTTGGTCGAACCACTCGCGACGGACGTCCGACGTGCCGAACGCTGCTTCGAATGGCTCGTCGAGCGCCGTGAGGTCGAGCAGGGTCTCATTGACGTCGAAGATGCAGATCCGCGGCATCGTCGTACCTCCCATCAGAACGGTCGGGATGCCGACCCGTCGCCATCGTCAGCGTCGGCCATCGGCCATCCGCCTGGCCTCGGGCAGGCCTCGGAGACGACCCATCGCCACGATACCGACCGCGGGCCCCACGGCCAGCAACGTGAACGCGACCTGCCAGCCCGACCCACCCGCAGGTCCGAGGAGCCCGACGAAGAGGATCGTGACACCGGTGAGCAGGAAGCCCGCGGCGGTCTGCAGTGCGAGGGCGGAACCGGCGGTCCCGGGCGGGCCCAGCTCCGTCACGGCGACCGAGAACTGGGCCGAGTCGGCGACGACAGTGATCCCCCAGATGATGCCGAGGATCAGCGTCAGCACCGGCGGTGCGCCGAACAGGAAGCCGATGATGAGGGCGCTCGAGCCACTCAGGGCCATGGCCGTCATCGTGAGTGTCGTACGACCCACGCGGTCCGCCACCGCGCCTGCCACGACACAGCCCACGCCGCCGGCACCGACCACGGCGAATGCCGCGAAGCTCGCTACGGCCGGATCGTCCGTCCCCGCGGCGGCGAAGCTGGCGGCCAGGAACGCGGGGATCCACGTCCACATCGCGTAGAGCTCCCACATGTGCCCGAGGTAGCCGAGGTTGGCAAGCCGGACCGCTCGCTCGCCGAAGGCCCGGCGGGCCACACTCAGACTGAACCTGGGCGCTCGCACATCGAACGGGCCGGTATCTACCAGGCCCGCGACGAGCATGCCGCCAAGGATGCCGGCGACGCTGGCACCCGCGACCACCGCGTGCCAGTCCAGCCCGGACATCGCCCCGATCCCGCGGAACAGATGCGGTAGTGCCGACCCGACCGTCAGGGCGCCCACGAGGACGCCGATGGCGAAGCCGCGATCCAGGCGGAACCAGCCGGCCAGGATCTTCATTCCGACCGGGTAGACACCGGCCAGAGCGAAACCCGTGAGGAACCGGAAGGGCAGGGCCGAGGCCAGATCGGATGCCACATACGCGAATCCCAGGTTAGCCGCGGCGGCGAGGCTTGCACCCGCCAGGAACAGGACACGCCCGCGCACGACGTCCACGGCGCCGGTCAGGGCGAGCAGCAATGCGCCCGCCACGAACCCGAGCTGGACGGTGACCGTCAGGAGCGGGACATCCAGGTCGGCGAGGCCCCACTCACCGATCAGGAGTGGGGCGACCGCGGACGCACTGAACCACGGCGACATCGCGAGCAATTCGGCGAGTCCCAACACGAGCAGGATGCGCCAGCGTTCGTCAGGGTCGCGGACCGCGTTTGGATGAAGCTGTGCGACCGATCCGGTCATCCGCGATGGACGTGCTTCCCGCCCGTCCAGCCGCCGACCGCAAGGACGCGCTCGCCCAGCTCGCGTGGCCCTGTCTCCAGGTCGGTCGCCAGCGTGTCATTCCAGCGATTCAGAAACGCGTAGAGGCAGATCGCGGCGAGGATCTCCACGATCTCGTCATCGGTCCAGTGCTCGCGCAACCGGGCCATGTGCTCATCGGTCACGCCGTTGGGGACCGACCCTGCCGCCAGGGCGAACTCCAGCGCCACACGCTCCGCGTCGTCATAGAGCGGACTCGTTCGGAAGTCCCAGATGGCGGCGACCTTCGCATCGCTCACGCCACTCATCCCGGCGGCGACCAGGGAGTGGGCCTGGCAGTACTGGCACCCGGCGGCGCGGCTGGCCATATGCGCGGCGAGGCGCTTGAGGCCCCGGTCCACGGCACCGTCGGGG
>Ga0163153_10001470_pt1 | contig 37120 bp, 37 predicted proteins | sample OliLakLV19MP6IB1_FD_148629 | JGI IMG/M metagenome (GOLD analysis project Ga0163153, IMG submission 148629) | Freshwater microbial mat bacterial communities from Lake Vanda, McMurdo Dry Valleys, Antarctica - Oligotrophic Lake LV.19.MP6.IB-1 | ecosystem: Environmental > Aquatic > Freshwater >... | reverse complement strand
GAATTGACATATATCATGCCACCTGTCCATTGAATAGGCTGTTGTAATCCAAAATTGACACCTGGATTAATTTGATTTAGTGGTAGATATTCTATCGATCCATCGGGTTGCCTCACTGCCGTAAAGCTATTATTGTACAACGATCCACCATTACTGCTAAGGCGCAATTGAGGGTTGTAGTTAGTTTTAAAATATCGGTATTGCCAATACCTGTTTTCCCTTCGAGTCTCTGCCTGCTTAAATGCCGGAGACTGTATCAGTGCGCGACTAATAACTTCCGCCATGGTGAACTTTTCTTGTGCTTGAATCGACAAGCTACCGCATACAAGAAATAGAAATAGAATTATTATTTTATTATTCATATCGTAAAGATGCTATAGGGTCTTGAGTGGCTGCTTTGCGTGCCGGGGCGATTCCGAAAATCAAACCCACAGTGGCCGCTACACCAAATGAAAGTATGATCGAAGAGAAACTCACAATCGTTGGAATATCCGCCACCGATGAAACGACAAATGCCATCGTAACTCCGAGCACTACACCAATCAGTCCACCACTTACGCTTATCATAATCGCCTCAAACAAGAACTGTTGAACGATATCCTTTTTTTGTGCACCGATCGCAAGACGTAAACCAATTTCTTTAATGCGCTCAAGCACGGAGGCAAGCATGATGTTCATAATACCAATACCTCCCACCAATAGTGAGATTCCCGCAATGGCTCCCAACACATAATTAAAAATATCATTGGTACGCTGCTGTTGCTTCAAAAGCAATTCCGGAATTTCAATTTCAAAATCCACTACCTCATAATGCTTACGCGAAAGCAGGCGCGTTAATATTTCTGCTGTGGATTGCATCTTACTGGTTTCCTCCACTTGGATAACCAAACGATCGAGCTGATGATAATTCTTTTTATCCAACTCACTTTCCGAACTGGCATTACTTCCATTGTTAAACACCATCCCGCGGCTGCGCAAGGCTGCAAGTCGAAGGGCTTCTGCCGTAATCAAATCACGGTTCTCATAGCGGATCAACACACTCTGTAAAGGAGCATACACATCCATATTAAAATCTCGAATGCCCAGTTTGCTGATGCTATTCTGTGAAACCAGCCGCTCCTTCATCACGCCAATGATCTTCAGCCAATGAGGGCCTACTTTAATACTTTTTCCCATTGGATCTTCAGTAGGGAAAAATCGACTCTTAAGAGCTGAGCCAATGATACAAACCGGAGAACCTACCTTTAATTGCTGGGCATTAAACAAGTGCCCTTCGGAAAGTTCAAAGTCATAGATTTCGAAATAGACCGGATCAACACCCACCAGTTTGGCAGAACGCCTGATGCCATTGCGAATGATGTTGGTGTTGATAATGATCTCCGGACTAATTTTTGCCAATCCTGGTATCGTGGATTGGATGCTATTGACATCCCGTATGGTAAGTCCGGGCGAAAATTTCCTCTTCTCCTTTTTTCCAGATGCCTGCTCATTGAGTTTCTCTTCCTTCTGTTCAATGATGGGCTTAATCACGATGTTATTCACGCCCACCAGTTTTATTTGGTTGAGGATTTCCTGTTGGGCTCCGTTACCAATGGCCAGCATGGCAATTACTGCGGCTACACCAAAGATGATACCCAATGCTGTGAGTAGGGAACGAATGCGGTTGGCAATGACCGCGTCAATGGCGATATAAAGATTGGCCAGTACTCGAGGCGCAAAGAACTTATTCAACAGCACTGTTTACTTATTTACAGGAGTGGCCACAACAATCTTAGCATCGGCAGTGGCCGGTTCCTCTTTTTGTTTTCGCTTCCCATTCATTTCCGGAAGCAATTCGATTTCCTGCTTTTCCAATCCCGGAGGCACCGATAAATAAAGTCGATCATCAACGGAAAGGCCACTGATGAGGACTGCATCATTCGCATTCGTTTCGCCAATGATCACTTCTTGTTTAATGGTATTGATTCCGGATTTTTTGAATACGTATGTGATTGAATCAGCCTGGCTATGCAGTGATTCAAGAGGAATGTGCAATGCGTCTTCAATAACCGTAGCAATAATTTTATTGCTGGTAGTCATAGAGGGCCGTAGTGTTGGGTCGGTATCCTTGATCTCCACCGAAACAAGAAAAACCTTTGCATCAGAGTTGGGTCGCTGTTCTCCCACATTGGCCACATTCGTGACAACTCCCTTTAGTTTTTTATCTGGATAAGCATCTAATCCTACATCCACCAGTTGTCCTATTTTTATTTTCCTCACATCCACTTCATTCACATAGGTCTTGGACTGCATTTTACTGAGGTCGGGCAACGTGGCTACTGTTGGTTCCCACATCTGAATTTGAGATCCTGCCTTTATGGGTTTTCCATCCCATCCTTTTTCATAAATCACCATGCCATCTTCCGGTGCCAGCACATTGAACGATTCCAATACTTTTGTCATGCCATCAAACTCAGACTGTACTTTTCTTAACTCAGCGTTCACTTCACGCATCTTCTCGACATTCTGGTTCTTCTTTATTTTATAATTTTCCACGGCTTGCTGATGGGCACGTTTTGCTTTATTCATATTAATCTCCACCTGCTTAATAGTCGCTGGCGGCTCAAACTTGGATTGTTCAAGAATGATACTGGTTTCTTCTACCGCATAGTTCAGGTTAATTAATTCATCACGAGATTGCCTCAACTGAAGCGTAGTGTCTAATTGTATCTGATTGAATTTTGAATTGGCTTTGTCCAATTCAATTTGCTTGGATGTAAATTTATTTTGAAACTCCGATCTGTCTAACGTGGCTACCCAATCTCCTTTCTTAACAATCGTTCCTTCATCCACGATACTTTGGATGGCTACCTGATAAATTTGAAAGTCAAGCAATCCTCGGGGACCTAAAATTTTCATGGAGTTCTTTGCCTCCAGTTCCCCGGTGGTTTCGATATCCACCCGAAATTGTCCTTTTTTTACTGTGGCCATGATGGAAGCGGCCTCGCTGCCTTTATTGCTTCTCACCACGAAATATCCAATCAGCAAGACGATGATAATGCCTGTTCCTAATAGAATTTTTCGTTTCATAGGCGGGGTTATGTATTTAAATATAAGTTTAAAAGAAGGGGATCAGATTTTATAATTACTCAGAAAGTGACCTCAGGGTTACAACGAAACGAATAAAAACAGGAAATAATATAAATAAAGTGTGAAAGAACATGATCCTTCATCACCATTCACTTTTATTGAGCCGTCCCTTTTTTAATACTGAACTTGCCAAGGGCTGCTTCTTTGCTCAATTTTCCGGAAGCATAATCCTTCAGAACATCTGCCTTCACCGATATCTCAAGCGATGAAGGAATTCCGCAACGCTCACACCGGGTCAACTTGATGGTGAAGATGAGTGACTCCTCAGGTTTCAAACTCTTCACCGTGCGGCCATATTCAAGAATATCCTCTTTGATATCTTTCTCAAATTTGGGATACAGTTCTGCTACTTTCGCATCGCGTTCGGCTTGCGTGAGACCTTCCAAACCTAGCGTAGGCATTACATAGCGCGGATTCAAGTCTTCCCTTCGTCCATACACTCCGTTATTCTGCCCACTGCTGGAATATACCTGCATGTAGTAAATAACTCCATAATCCTTCATGCGCTCATAATAAATTTCGTCTTCTGTAAAAAACGTTTTGGACAAATCCTGGCGGTATAAGCGGTTGAAAATACTGGTTAATAATTCCAGGTCCGGTTGCAACTCATCATCCATCACACTGTTGATCACTTTTATTTTTCCATCAAATTGCTCTTTGTTCAGTTTGCCTTGCTTGTAAGAAGTAATATCCGATTTGTTTACTTCAAGAGACATATAGCTGGGGTGCGATCCATTTACAAATGCACCATACCAGATACGCTCACCTTCACCGCGGTTGGTGATTATTATTTTTTCATTGGCCGGCAGTTGAGTAATCAGGTCTCCGTAGTTGGCAAAGAAGTCCTTGCAGGCATTGATAATTTTGTCCGTAGATACCTCGCGAATGCTATCGATATTGATCCTGCGCGAAGAGGCCACCTTTGCCCGGCCCGAACCTGTACTACGGATGGTTTCAGTTTTTACTCTGCCTTCTTCATCTAAGATGCGTGCCAATTCAGCTTCCTGTCCGGAAGGGAAATTGAAAGAATAGCTAAAAGAATCTCCATCTAAAACATTCACTCCGGGTGCCATGCCACCTAGATTCCAAATCATAGGACCATTTACTTCGTATGGTAACCGGAAGGTTACTCCAAACCCTTCGCGATACTCACCCCTGATTTCCATTGGAAAAAATGAACGCTTTTCAAATTGCTGCTTAATCAGCGTGCTTAGAATATTCTCCGCTACTTCAATGTCACGCTCCATCCTACTTTCATCGATCTTGCCTTGAGCAACGGCTTGTAATGTGAATGAAAAAATCATTGCTATCAGCACAAAAAATCTATCTCGTATTTTCATAAAAATTATTTTAATAGTTGTTTACCTTCCGAATGGTAGCATCTGGTTTTGAAATGATACTGGCCAAAATCTGTTCTGTCTCCTGTTTAAACTGATCTGTATTTTTCTCGATGCTGCTCATGCGTGTTTGAAACAATTGAAAATCTTGTTTGCGTTGCTCTTGCAGATATTTTGAAAAATCGACCAGCAATGCCTCCACATACATCTTCCGCTCACTCGAAGAAAGCTGGAGATAGTCCTTCATCAATTTCAGATTATCTTCCTGTAAGCTCGCCACAAACGTTCGCACCTGATCTTGTGATGCTTGCGAGGTCACTTTCATGAGCTCATCAATTTTATTGGAATTTGCCGCGAAGCTGGTCCTAATAGATTGATTAATCTTCATTTGATTATCCTCCCACTCTGCCGCAATGACTTCGTTATTTTTCGTGAGTGATGAGTTGATCATTTCCTGAACTTCCATAGGAGTAAGTGACTCTTTTGAAGGTTGCACAACCTGTTCAATCTTTTTCGAATCGTTGAAGCTGATCTTCAACTCGCCACTTGAATAGGTGATCTCCGGTCCGATCAATCTTGCTGCCACCAATATTAAAATGAATGAAGCCGCAATGCTCATCATGGTCTTGAAATAACTGCTTTGCCAGAAATGTATTTGTCTGGAGGATACGTCACCAAAGATGGATGGTGCGATCACCTCTTTATCCTGAATCTGCTTCATTGAATTTTTCACATCTGATAACTGCTGAAGATTTTTTAATTCTTCAGGATGCTGGTTCAGATATTCAACTACCTTCTCTGCTTCTGCGGCATCCAGCTCACCATATAGGTAAGAAATTAGCGTGCCTTCGTCTGGTTTATAGTTCATAACCAATGGTTTCTTTAGTAATATTCTTGCTCTCCAAAATCTTCTTCAATCCATCCAGCCCATAATACATGCGCGATTTAACCGTGTTTTCTGAAATATTCAGCGCCTCTGCTATCTCGCGAAACTTTAATCCTTCGTACTCTTTCATGATCACCACTTCACGCTGTTCATGGCTCAGTTCCATCAGGCATTGTTGCAGCAAGTCTGACAGTTCTGAATGTCGCAATTGTTTTTCCGGATTTTCCCTGCGACTGCTGCTCGCCTCCCACCGATAACTTTCTTCACTCTCGCCAGGCCTCAGATCGTGTAACGACACCGACCGGGTGGCTTTACGTTTTCTTAACTCCTCGCGACAATTATTAACCGCGATCGTATAGAGCCATGATTTGAATCGGGAGGTCTCCTGGAGTCCATCAATACTCCGGTGCATACTGATGAATGTTTTTTGGGCCACCTCCATGGCCAGGTCGTGGTCGAAGAAGAACTTATAACTGAAATTATAAATCCGCTTATACCACATCTGCACCAGCTTTCCCTGGGCATTCTTATCCCCCTCGCGAGCCCGGGCAACCAGGGTATCGGAATGCATCATAGCTATGTCAGGTAAAGTTTGGGCAGGCATCAGGCTCTAAATTTCCGGAAATTTTAAGAGTTTTAACATGTTTCGGCTTTAAGATGAAGAAGGTAGGGGAAAAGTTTTAAGTCCATATGAAATTCAATGGTAAAAATAATCTGGTCTGGTTATTTCAACCGATTTGCAATTGGCTAGCATTAGTGATCTAATAGAATTTAGTCCTATATTTTTATCTTAGGATTAAGAGACTCCTTTTGCTATCCCATTATCACTCAACATCTCCGCTGCGTTACCTTGTAAGTCCATTGCCCCAAAGCAATTAGGAAAAAATATACTGAATTACAACAAAAAGTGATCTTCTCCCGAAACATTATAATCAAAATCACGAGGCAGGAAATCAAGTACTGATAGTATCTTTGCAACCCATGAAACAAATTATCGCTTTTCTGATTCGATACGTTCCGCGAAAATATCTTCAGCTATTCACCGGGATTGGTTTAAAGACGCTGGGCGTTTTTTATGCTGGTAATAAAGTAGAATGCCCGATATGCGGTCATCATTACCGGAAGTTTTTGCCATACGGTAGAATCAATCCAAGGCAAAATGCACTTTGTCCTCATTGCCTGAGCCTGGAGCGGCATCGGTTGATTTGGGTTTACTTAAAAGAGAAAACAAATTTCTTTTCCAAAAAACTGGATGTGCTGCACATCGCACCAGAACCCTGCTTCATGAAACAGTTTGAAAAGCAGCACGGAGAAAAATACATCACCGCAGATATTGAATCTCCATTAGCGAAAGTGAAAATGGATATTCACGACATTCCGTTTCCGGAAAATCATTTCGATGTTGTGCTCTGCAATCATGTGCTGGAACACGTGCAGGATGACATTAAAGCGATGGGTGAAATAAACCGTGTGCTCAAGCCCGGAGGATTTGCCGTGATGCAAGTACCCTTTTTCTCACCCGTTCCGGAGGTAACATTCGAAGACGCATCGATTACCCATCCGCGCGAGCGCGAAAAAGCATTTGGCCAGGATGATCACGTGAGATTGTTTGGAAAGGACTTTGCCAAACGGATTGAACGAAGCGGACTAAAAGCAGAAGCCAGCGGCTTTGCGTTCGAACTTAACGAAGAGAAGGCTCACAGAAATGGATTGGTAAGAAACGAGATCCTTTACATCGGAATTAAAAAAACGCAGAACTCTATCACCGATTAGCCTAAGTAATCAATACGCCTGTATCAAGACTTCAGCAGGGATATCCAGTACTTCATTGAGTTTCCGAATCATCGCCAGGCTTAATTTTCTTTTACCCGAAAGGATTTCAGACTTTCGCGACCTATTACCCAGAATTTCAGATAATTCACTTTCAGACATTTCTTTTTGCTCCAGACGGAATTTGATTGCCTCTAATGGATTGGGTTTCGGCATTGGAAAATGTGCATGCTCATATTCCTTTACCAGCACGGATAAGATTTCGAGTTCATCAGATTCGGTTGAGTTAGCTTTAAGTTCCTTCTGCATCAGGATGTAAATCCGGCCCAATGTTAATTCATACTGATGGTTATTTTTTATTGGCTTTATCATAAGTAATCTTTTTTATATCAACTCTATCGTATTCTGTGTGGGTACCAAACCATACAACGAAGACTATTTTCAATCTGTATTCAATATCTACACCGAGCCTAAAGGTGTTCCCATGTAAATTAAAAACCACTCGCTTATCTGAAATGATAGAGGCATGGTGGTAATGCTTCTTTAAATCATTAGGGCTCCCCCACACCGCTTTTTCAGCCTCCTCATACCAGGAGAGTATTGCTTGTTTTGATTTTGGATACTCCTTAATGAACTGCTTTAAAGTTTTTACAGCAATAACTTTCATTTCCACAAAGATAGTTAAATGTTACCAAAATGGTTACGGTTTTCTGAAAAAGAAAAAGCCGGACTTATTATCCGGCTTTTCACTTTCAACTTTCTACTGTACGCTTTCTACTTTCCCAACTTATCCAACACCTCCATCACTTCCTTCACATGCACACGGCTTGTTTCCAGAAGCGCTTTCTCTTCCTTGTTCAAATCCAATTCAATCACTTTCTCGATACCGTTCTTTCCAAGCACTACCGGTACACCGAGATAACAATCCTTAATTCCGTATTCGCCATCCAGCTGCATACAAACAGGCAAAATTCTCTTCTGGTCTTTTACAATCGATTCAACCATCTGTGCAGCTGCTGAACCCGGTGCGTACCATGCAGAAGTTCCCATCAACTTCACTAACTCTCCACCTCCTACTTTGGTGCGCTCAATGATTGCGTTCAACTTATCTTTTGAAATCAACTCCGTAACCGGAATACCTGCTACGGTTGTGTAGCGAGGTAGCGGCACCATCGTGTCACCGTGTCCACCCAGCAACATGGCCTGAATATCTTTTGGAGAAACATTAAGCGCTTCAGCCAGGAAGGCACGATAGCGTGCAGTATCCAGAATGCCAGCCATACCCATTACCCTCATACGAGGTAACTTCGAAGTGATGTGTGCCTGATAAGTCATGACGTCCAACGGGTTGGACACCACAATAATGATTGCATTCGGTGAGTGCTTCACCACGTTCTCAGTTACCGATTTCACGATGCCTGCATTGGTAGTAATCAAATCATCACGGGTCATACCGGGCTTGCGTGGCAAACCCGAAGTAATGACCACTACTTCTGATCCGGCTGTTTTTGCATAGTCATTGGTTGACCCAATGGTGCGGCTATCATATAAATCGATAGGCGACTTTTGCCAGATATCCAAAGCCTTGCCTTCGGCAAACCCTTCGCGAATATCCACCAATACAATTTCGTTGGCGATCTCTTTGTATGCCAGTACATCGGCACAGGTGGCGCCTACATTACCGGCACCTACAACAGTTATTTTCATAATAAATTAGATTAGGTCGTTAAAATCGGATGCGAATTTATCAATAGAGTGATCAAAAGAAAAGGTATTGAAACAATTATGGCGAAACTAAAAAGATCAGGGCTCTTTTTGTGATAGAAGTCAGCTTAAAACGATCGTCAATGCGATGACCCACCACCCAGACAATCTCCCCTGCCGACTCGAGTACGGTAACCGCATCCTTCTCTCCCACAGAAATCTTTCTATCTATCAAAAAATCACTGATTTTCTTCCGGTGTGTCATTCCCAAGGGAAAGAAATAGTCACCCGGCCTCCATTTTCTCCAACTAAGCGGATAGTTCAGTTTATCGGCATCCATTACCACTTCGTTCGCACTATCGGAAGGCTTCAAGTCAGGAGATTCGCGAATATCCAACTTCCATGTCCCTAAAGACACCTGAATCTGATCAATTTGAATACTTATTTCACGCCAATGGTTTTCCTGGGGTGTCAAAATGAAATAAGCCCGATCTACCACAAGTTTGTGCGAAGATGACAGAAACTTTTTACCCGATTGTTTGGCTTTAATCTCCAACGCTTCCTTGCATTGTTCATAGGAGAAACCAAAGGTCTTCAAACTATTCCAAAGTAATGACGTTCCGTGTGCTGGATGTTGAAATCCGTACTTACTAACCTTGATCACATCACCCTCCTGAACCACAAATTTCGTTTTCCAGTCCTCCACACTTTTCTGATAGAAGGCCCACTCGTCTTCCATTTTATTTACGCTTTCGCGGAGGGTATTTTCAAGGGAGATATTTATTCTCTTCAATGGAGGAATCACCTGATGCCGGATGAAATTGCGCTGATAATCATCGGTTTGGTTGCTGATGTCCTCCCGCCAGGTAATTTGATTGTCAGCGACATAGTGGATGATCTCATCGCGGGTGGCAAATAATAGAGGGCGGATTATACTTCCCCGATTGGAAGGAATTCCCCTAAGACTTTCGATTCCTGCCCCTCGCACCCAATTAAGCATCATCGTCTCAATTGAGTCATTGAAATGATGTGCTGTAGCCAACTTTGAAAATCCCTTACCCTGCATTAATTCATCAAACCAAGCATAACGCAGTTCACGCGCTGCCATCTGAATGGAGAGCTTGTTCCCGGTGGCATAGTTGTTGGTATCAAAGCGTTTACAAAAAAAAGGAACCTGAATTTTTTCACAATGCAACCTCACAAACTCCTCATCCTGATCCGAATCATAGCCACGCAATTGAAAATTGCAATGAGCCACGGCCATATCTACATGGAGTTGTTTGAGCAAATGAAGCAGCGCCATGGAATCCAGTCCACCGCTCACCGCAACCAAAACACGATCGTGTGGGCCGAGCAAATTCTTCTCCTCAACAAACCACTTTAATTTTTCAATCACAGTCCAAAGATAACTTTTCTATATTTTTGACCCGAAAATGAATCGATACCTGCCCTTATTTCTGATTTTACTCATATCCACAGGCTCTTTTGCCCAACGAAGAGTAAAACTCAAGCATGCTGATAGCCTTACGGGCAGCATTCGAGATGGGGAGCGATTCGACCGATTGATCGGCAATGTGGTCTTTATCCAAAACAGGACCACCATCTACTGCGACTCGGCCCACTTTTTTAAAACCAAAAACAGAATTGATGCTTTTGGAAAGGTTCACATCATAGAAGGTGATTCCGTGGATGTAACCTCGCAGGCACTTACGTATGACGGTAATAAGAAAATTGCTTACCTGCGCAAAAAAGTGGTATTCACAAAACTTGGCATCGCTACGCTTTATACCGATTTTTTGGATTATGACCGACAGAAAAATGAAGCACGGTATTTCAACGGAGGAAAATTGGTAGATACCACTAACGTGCTTACCAGTAAAAAAGGATACTATGATGTACCCACCAACCTCGCTTCATTCAAATCTGATGTAGTCGGAGTGAATCCGGATTACACGTTAACCTCCGACACACTTCAATACAATTCAAAAACAAAAATCATCTACTTCAAAGACGAAACCACGATCAAAGACAAAGATGGAGGTATAGCCGTATACAAGAGCGGATTTTATAATACCAACAAAAAATTATCAGCCCTTAACCTGGGTGAGATTGAAACGGTGGAATACAAAATCAAAGGTGATGAGTATTTCATTGACGATGCTTCAAAACACTATAAGGCTAAAGGAAAAGTGGTGATGACCTCCAAGGAGGAAAATATGCTGATTTTTGGAGACGACAGTTTTTACAATAAGAAGACCGGTATCTCAAAAGTATATGGCAATGCCTATGTAGCAAAAGTTGATGATGATCTTGATACGTTGTTTATCGCTGCCGATACATTGGTAGCCATAGAAAGCAAAGACCCCAATAAAAAGCGGCTGCTAGCATACAATAAGGTTAAGATATTCAAAAAAGATTTGCAGGGTGTTGCCGATTCATTGGTTTACATAACGGTTGATTCTACCATACATTTTTACACGGCCCCGGCCTTGTGGAGCAGCGGAAACCAAATGACTGCAGACTCCATCCGCATTCGCCTGAAGGGCAAAAGGATTGATAAACTTTTCATGGTGGGCAACTCATTTGTGGTCTCGCAGGATTCCCTGTCGAATTTCAACCAGATAAAGGGAAGGAACATGACCACCGATTTCAGAGGAAGTTCCCTCAATAACGTTCTGGTGGAAGGCAATGCTGAAAGCTTATACTATGCGTTGGAAGAAAAAGAAGAGGACCTGGATAGTGTGAAAGTGAAACTGACTATTACCATGGGAATGAATAAAATGATTTGCAGTAAAATGAAAATCATCTTTGAAGATGGGAAAGTAAACACCGTGAATGCCTACGTAAAACCCGATGCCCAGTTCATACCCCCGCAAGAAATAAAAGAAGCGGACCGAAAGCTAAAGGGTTTTGTCTGGAGAGAAGAACAACGCCCAACTCGCGAACAGGTGGTGAAGAGCCCCAGGAACGATCGCCCACAGCAAAAAATTGTTAAGGATCTGTAATTTTTATTAAAAAATTTAGGTAAAGCCGTTGCTTTGTAATAAATTTTCACTTGAATAAGTGTGCCTTTATGAAAAGCTGGGTATGTGGCATTTTTCTCCTAAGTTTTAGCCTCTCTGGGTTTGCACAAAACTTTGAATTAGTGGACAAGCAAGAGACCTTTCAAGCCTCCATTGGTGAAGCCGTTCGCATACCCATTAAGATAAGAAATAACACCAGCAAGGCCCAATTTTATATTATCCGCAAACTACATTCCGACCTTAACAGTACACAAAAGGGATATTTCTGTTTGGACAAAAATTGCCTTGAGCCTGGCATTGAGCAGTTTTCAAAAAAGGTTGAACCCGGAGAAACACTTCAATCTCTGGTCTATGTGCTTGAAAGCGGGATTCAAAGCGGGCAGGGTAACATCAAGTTTCAGGTTTTCATCAAAGGAAGTCCCACCGATGCAGTCGATTATGCGGTTTCCGTTACCGTTCAGGAAAAGGACCAAAAGCCAGTTATTTTCCAATCCAAAGACATCACCGTTGAGGATGTATATCCCAACCCCGTGCAGGACTTAGCCTATATGGATTACCGGATTCACAACGAATCTATTACCGCCAAAGTAGTCATTCATAACATTCTGGGTAAGGCAATCAGCGAATTTGAATTGTCATCCTTTGATGACCGCGTTAAAATCCAGACCGATGAATTTGTTTCTGGCATCTACTTCTACACGCTTTACCTGAACAACAAAGGGGTGCTCACGCGAAAATTGATCATCCGAAAATAATCTTCAAGCCGGGACGTTTTAGCTTAAAACTTTTCAAATTGGTAATTCATCCTCCTGTAGTATATTTGCAGGCTTAAACGTATTATAACTCTTGATTTTGAGCATTTTGACATACTTTCATGCGAGGCGAACCACAACCCTGATCCTGTTGGTGCTCTTCACGGTAAGCTGCAGCAAGTTCAGAAAAATCGAAAAAAGTGAAGATTGGCGCGTGAAATACGAGGCTGGGTTGAATTACTATGGGAAGAAGGACTATTACCGTGCGGCCATTCTTTTTGAATCGATACTCCCTATCGTAAGAGGGCTTCCGGAAGGCGAAAAAGTGGAGTTCTATCTCGCCTACTGCCAATACAATGAGAAAACATATTTGTTGGCTTCTGACCAGTTTAAAACATTTTATGAAACGTATGGTCGCAGCCAATTCGCAGAAGAAGCAAATTTCATGTACGCTTACTCCTTATATGCATCATCACCTGACCATAACAAAGATCAGAGTAGTAGCATTGAAGCAATGAATGCCATGCAGGTCTTCCTGAATAAATACCCGGGCAGTCAGTTTATGAATAAGGCGATTGAAGTGATTACCATCAGTCAGGATAAACTGGAGCTAAAAGGCTTTGACAACGCAAAACAATATCTAAAACTTAAATTGTATAAAGCCGCCATTGTCGCCTTTGATGACTTTAAAATGAACTTTCCTGACTCAAAATATCTTGAAGAAGCAGCGTATTTGAAAGTAGTTGCCGAATTTGAGCTTGCCAAAGTGAGCATACCTTCAAAGCAATTGGAGCGCTACTCCATGACGCTGGATTATTATAAAGAGCTGGTGGATAACTTTCCGAATAGTGCATTCTTAAAAGAGGCACAGCGTTTCTATAGTGAGAGTCTGAATCAAGTGAATAAATTAAAAAGTAATAAAATCTAATTATATGGCCATACAACCTTCTCTTATCACACGCGACATGGAAAAAATCGTAGCTCCTACTGGTAATCTTTACGAATCTGTAGTGGTTATCTCTAAGCGCGCACGTCAAATTGCCGTTAACCTTAAAGAAGAATTGAACAACAAACTGGCAGAATTTGCTACCACCGTTGACAATCTGGAAGAGGTGTTTGAGAACCGTGAGCAGATTGAAATATCCCGCTACTATGAGCGCATGCCCAAGCCGACAACTACGGCAACGGAAGAATTCCTGGAAGGAAAGTTAACGTATCGTTTGCGTTCTGCTATTGACGCTGAAGCAAAGGCAGCAGAGTAAGATCATGCTGGCCGGTAAAAAGATTTTGCTGGGTGTAAGCGGTAGCATTGCCGCTTACAAATCAGCTCTTCTGGTTCGGCTGCTCGTCAAAGAAGGCGCAGAGGTGAAGGTCATTATGACCCAATCCGCCCACGACTTCATCACTCCTCTTACGCTCTCTACCGTATCGAAAAATCCGGTACTCACCGACTTTATCAAAGACAGTACCGGAGTGTGGAATAATCATGTTGACCTGGGCCTTTGGGCAGATGCGATGGTGATAGCCCCTGCCAGTGCAAATACGTTGGCAAAAATGGCTTGCGGAATTTGCGACAACTTATTGATGGCGGTTTATTTATCTGCCCGCTGTCCCGTATTTTTTGCCCCGGCCATGGATCTGGATATGCTCCAACATCCGTCTACGAAAAACAATGTTCAAAAATTAATCACCTGGGGAAACCGTCAGATTGATCCCGGCCACGGAGAGTTGGCAAGCGGACTTATCGGCACCGGTCGAATGGCTGAGCCGGAAGAAATAATTACTCAGCTCAACACTTATTTTGCGGCCTCCTATCAACTGTCCGGAAAAAAAGCACTAGTGACAGCCGGTCCTACCTATGAAGCACTTGACCCGGTTCGATTTATTGGAAACAACTCGAGTGGAAAAATGGGCTACGCAGTTGCCGAAGAATTGGCAAACAAGGGAGCCGATGTGATACTGGTATCAGGGCCTACCCACCTCACGGTGAGCCATCCAAAAATAAAAGTAGTACGGGTCACCTCAGCCGAAGAAATGTATCAGGCTTGCGTTTCTAATTTTACTGATTCCGACATTACCGTACTTTCTGCAGCCGTTGCCGATTATAAACCCACTCACAGGGAAGATCAGAAAATCAAGAAATCAGATGCTGTATTTACAATTGAGCTGATCAAAACGCGTGACATCGCAGCGGAATTAGGAAAACTTAAGAAGAAAGAGCAATTCACCGTAGGCTTTGCGCTGGAAACAGAAAATGAAAAAGGCAATGCTGAAAAAAAGATCATAGCAAAAAATTTCGATCTGATCGTTTTAAACTCCTTGAACGATGCCGGTGCCGGCTTTGGATATGACACCAACAAAATCACCCTCATCGATAAAAATAACATCGCCACAGAATTTAGTTTGAAATCCAAGAAAGAAGTAGCGACAGATATCGTTAATGCTATTATTGATCACTGGCATGCGTAAGGTTTTTATTTTTATAACAGTATCGTTAGTTGGATTTGCTGCGGTAAGTCAGGAGTTGAATTTTAAGGTTTCTGTAAATGCTGATCAGATTCAAACTACTGACCGAGGCATTTTCAAGGATATGGAAAGGGCCCTCGCCAACTTCTTGAATACGCGTAAATGGACTTCTGATTCCTACAACAATCACGAGAAAATAAACTGCACACTTTTTCTCAACATAACCAAGATGCCATCCATTGGTAACTTCAGTGCCAACGCACAGATTACCTCTGCACGACCAATTTATAACAGCAACTACGAAACCGTGTTATTAAACTTTGCCGACCGCGAGTGGGAGTTTGAATATATCGAGTCACTGCCCTTGGAATACAACGACAACACGTATATCAGCAACCTTACTTCGATGCTGGCATTTTATGCCTATATCATTTTAGGTATGGACTATGATTCGTTCAGCGAATCAGGAGGTAACACGCATATTCAAAAAGCGCTCAATGTTGTTAATAATGCGCAGTCATCAAACCGGGTAGGCTGGGATGCGCTGAGCAGTACGCGAAACCGCTATGCGTTGATTGAAAATCTCAACAATCCACAAATGGTTGAACTGCGTAAAAATATTTATAAATATCATCGGCTCGCCTTAGATTCCTTTGATAAGACACCGGACGAAAGCAGGGAGATTATTCTGGAGGTATTAAAAAACGTGAAGAAAGTGTGGACGATTTACCCTAACTCCATTTTCGTTATTTCCTTTTTTGATTCCAAGGCAACCGAACTGGTCAACATCTTCTCTGAAGGAAGTTTACCGATACGAAGAGAAGTGTACGATATTCTGGTATCCATCGACCCGAAAAGAAACATTTATCAAAAAATCATATCCAACTAAGTAATTTCTTTACGCTTAGTTCTTAATTTAACATTCCATTTTAGTTTCCTTCGATGCTTACCCATCTGATCATAAAGAACTACGCGCTGATTAAACACCTGGAGTTATCGCCTTCGTCCAGGTTGAATGTAATTACGGGCGAGACCGGTGCAGGCAAATCGATTATGTTAGGCGCTATTGGTCTTTTGTTGGGAAACCGGGCGGACACCAAAGCCTTGTGGGATGAAACCGAAAAATGTGTAACCGAAGGAACGTTTGACCTTTCTTCCTATCAACTGAAAGAACTGTTCGAATCAGAAGATGTAGACTACCAGAATCAGACTACTATCCGCAGGGAAATCAATCCCAATGGAAAGAGCCGCGCTTTTATCAACGACACTCCGGTAACACTGGAGGTGATGCGCAAAATTGGCAGTCGCCTGATGGATATTCATTCACAACATGAAACATTGGAACTGGGCAGCAAATCCTTTCAACTGGAACTGGTCGATTCATTCGCTGCCAATGCAAAACTGAAAGACGGCTATGTGCACAGGTGGAAGAAATTCGTGAAAGCACAGGAAGAATACACTACTTTGTTGGTTGACTCGGAGGCGTTAAAAAAAGAATCTGATTTTATTCTATTCCAACTGGAGGAATTAGTAAAGGCTAGTTTAATCGAAGGAGAATTGGGACAACTTGAGTCGGCTCTAAAAATCATGGATCATGCCGAGGAGATCAAAATAAATTTCAATGCCATTCTTGAGCAATTGGGACGATCGGAATTTTCCGTTAACACCCTGCTTGGAACCATACGTGCACAGTTTCAATCGGTAGCTTCTTTCTCAAACGAGTATGAACAACTTTTTCAGCGATTTGAAAGCGCCCGCATTGAATTGAATGACATTCTCAATGAATTGGAACAGGCGGAAGAAAAAATTGAATTTGATCCTCATCAAACCGAGAAAACAAAAGACCGATTGAGTGTGCTATTTCAACTCCTTCAAAAACACCGGATGAAAGAAGTTTCTCAACTTATTGGACTGAGAGAGGCCCTTCAGCAAAAAGCCACCAAAACCCTCAATCTTGATCATCTGGTTGCTCAATCAAAAGAAGTGCTCCTTCAATTAGAAAAGGAATTAAAGCAATCGGGAGAAACGCTCAGTAAATCGCGGCAAAAAGTATTTGCGCCACTCTCCAAACACCTTATCTCATTGCTGAAAGAATTGGGTATGCCCGATACACAACTTACCATCGAAAACACCCTCACTCCACCCGGTCCGCGAGGCATCGACAGCATTGAAATTCTTTTCACCGCCAACAAAGGAATGCAGCCCCGACCGTTGGCCCAGGTTGCTTCCGGTGGAGAATTTTCCAGGCTCATGTTCAGCATAAAATATGTGATGGCTGCAAAGACCGCTCTGCCTACCCTGGTACTGGACGAAATTGATACAGGGGTTTCCGGTGAAATTGCTATACGGTTGGGCAACCGGATGAAAGAAATGGCCTTGCGCCATCAGGTAATTTCAATCAGCCACCTTCCGCAAATAGCTTCCAAAGCAGACGCTCATTTTTTTGTGTTTAAGGATAACTCTTCCACCCGCACCATCACATCGATCAAAAAGCTTAACGATGAGGAACGAGTTAATGAAATTGCGCAAATGATTGGAGGCGCTAAACCATCCGTGAAAGCAGTAGAAAATGCCCGCGAAATGCTTCATGCTCAGGCATAGCCAGGCCTAAGTATTACACGGAAGTGCTTGAAAATTTATTTTATTTTGCTATTTTGTGAATGATTGGTCCGAAAAAATTGAGTTTTAGACCCATCAAAAGAACATATCTTCAAATTAACTCACTTTTGTATTATGAACATCTTTGTTGCCCGATTAAACTTTAAGACCAGACGCGAAGAGCTTGAGGCAGCTTTTGCGAAATTTGGAGAAGTTACCTCAGCTAAGATTGTAAAAGACCGTGACACCGGTAGATCGAAAGGATTTGGATTTGTAGAAATGCCGAATGATGATCATGCCAACCAGGCAATAGCGGCATTAAATGAAACCGAACTTGATGGACGCACGATTGTTGTTAAACCTGCCAACCCCAAAGCCCCGGGAGAGGGCGCACAAACGCAAGGATAAGATATTAAAATCATACCCAGTGAATACTTAATAGCGAGATCTTCATCTCGCTATTTTATTTTGCCACTTGCATAACCCGGTTTGTAATGGTTGGATTGAATCCTTACTTTGACCGACCAATACACTATGGAAGAACATTCAGACTCGCACTCGCACATCAAAGTAGTAGGATTTCTTGGAGGCCCCATTGCATTTTTATTGGTGACTTCATTGGTGAGTCAGGAATTTATTTCTCCCGGAGCGAATAAAGTACTGGGTGTAGCAGCGTGGATGATTGTTTGGTGGATCACCGAAGCTGCGCCTATTCCCATCACGGCACTCTTGCCCTTGATTTTGTTTCCTTTCCTGGGCGTAATGAAAATGAGTGAGGCCGCAGCACCCTATGCCAACCCTATCATCTTTCTTTTCATGGGTGGATTTATGATCGCGTTAGGATTAGAAAAACATCGACTTCATGAACGCATAGCATTAAATCTTATACGAATCACCGGCACCTCCGGCAACGGAATCATATTAGGATTTATGATTGCCACAGGCTTCATCAGTATGTGGATTAGCAACACTGCCACTGCTATGATGATGCTTCCCATTGCGATATCTGTAGTTGATCTATTAAAAACAGAAACCGATAATATACCCGAAACGGTAACGAAAGGCGAACGCAATTTTGGAATAGGTCTTATGCTGACCATCGCTTATGCTGCTAACATTGGTGGAATTGCCACCATCATTGGCACACCACCCAATGTGGTATTTATTGGATTACTCGATCAATTCTATCATCAAAAAATCCCCTTTGGTAAATGGATGTTGATTGTGCTTCCGCTGAGTATCATTCTGCTCACCGCATGTTACCTTGTTATAACAAGGTTGGTTTTTCCGAATAACTTAAAAAAAATACACGGCTCTGATGTGCTCATTAAAAACAAGTTAAAGGAATTGGGCAACGTAAGAAAAGAAGAGAAACTGGTGATGATGATTTTTGGTATTACCTCTTCGCTATGGATTTTTCAACAAGCCATCAATTTACTGATCGGTAAAGAAATGTTGAACGATACTAACATTGCTATGATGGGAGGCTCTTTGATGTTTGTTGTGCCCAGCAGCCTGAAGAAGTTTAAATTTCTTTTGCACTGGCGTGATACAGAAAAACTTGCGTGGGGTATTTTGATATTATTTGGTGGAGGCTTGTGTTTGGCTCAAGGTCTTTCCAATGCCGGCATCATTCAAGCTGTAGGTGCAGCCATTGCCGGACAAGGAAGTGCAATTAACTGGCTTTTATTAGGGTTGATCACTGCCTCGGTTTTCATTACGGAAGTGATGAGCAATGTAGCCCTCGTTCAAATTTTTATTCCTGTCGTATTTGGTATTGCCGTAAACCTTGGATTAAATCCTATCTTATTAGGGATGCCCGTAGCCATTGGTGCCAGCATGGCCTTTATGTTTCCGGTGGCCACGCCACCCAATGCGATTGTTTTCTCCAGTGGGCACATGAAAGTGAAAGACATGATGAGGGCAGGTATCATACTCAACATTGTTTCCATTCTGCTCATTTACCTTTTTGCTCGCACAGCGATTGAGTGGGTATTCGGATAAAAAAAGACCCGATCTTTACAATCGGGTCCATCCAGCGTTCCATCCATCTGACAATCAAACTTTGTTTTGATTCTTTTCCTCAATGAGGTAAGCCAGTCCTAACCCCAAACCTCCAAAGATGAAGATCATAGAGAAATAGGCTACTTCCTCCATATCAAATGCGCGGTCTAACCAGTAGCCCATCAGCAGACCAACTCCGGCACCAATCAGTAACAGGGAAGCACGCAATGCACCAGAAGTAGAACGTTCTCTCTTAAACAGATCAGGGCTCAAGCCTTTATCGATAATAGCCATTCGTTCGATGTTATCATACTTGCGAATGTATACCACCATCACAAATGCGCCCAGCGTTATGATGATCGGCAACATGATGCCAAGTACCGGGATGATTATCTCTTGTTCGTTCATAATCGTAGTTGTTAATTTTGCCTCTATGACGCAGTGTTTCTTTGGCCGGTTACACGTGATGATAAAACTATTTTGCTTACGCCAAGCCGTCAGACCGCTTGGAGCGGTCAGACGCCTCAATTAATATTAGAAGTAATATGTAACTTCGATTTCAAAATAAGCGTCCAAAGGCCGTGATCACTTCAGAAGAAGAATATTTACTGATTGACAGGATTTTGGCTGGCGACCGAAATCTCTATGCCACGCTGGTGGACAAGTATAAAAGCTATGCCTACACACTTGCTATGAAAGTGCTGGAGAACAGGTCGGATGCGGAAGAGGCTGCCCAGGATGCCTTCATAAAGGCGTTTCACTATCTGAAAGGGTTTAACCGGCAAGCAAAATTCAGTACCTGGTTATATCGGATTGTATTTAACACGGCCATCAGTTACAAAAGAAAAAGAAAACCCGCTTTTCAAAGTATTGAAAACAGCATTGTCGAATACTCCGAGCGGGCCGACCATAAAACCGAACAAGACGATAAACAGGTTTTTATTATGAAGGCGATGGATAAATTAAATGAAGCGGACCGATTGGCCATACAATTATTTTATATCAAAGAATTTAGCATGGAAGAAGTGGCGGACATGATGGGACAAAATATCAATACCATTAAAGTACGCATTCACCGGGCCCGGTTGAGGCTGGCGGACAAATTAAAAGGTATATTGAAACAAGAAGCATTAACTTTATAGGGATATGAATAAACTGTCAACTGCCAAAGAAGAGGAACTTCTTCGCTATTTAGATGGCGAGTTGGATTCCGTACAGAAAACAAGTCTTGAAGCTGAGATCCAGGGCTCTATCATATTGAAAAAGCGTTTACATGAATTACAAACCGTGCAATCATTTCTGATGCGCAAGGCAACGCTCGAATCTCCCTCCAAAAACTTTACGCTTAAAGTAATGGAAGGATTGGATACTCAGTCCGTGAGATCACTATTTTCTCCGCGCAAAGGGCTCTTGCTATTGATTGGAGTAATCATTGCTTCGGGTATCTCCTTGATGCTATTGACCAGTGGCGTCTTTGATACAACCACTACCTCATTGATAGTCGATACCCCAAAGAACAAATGGATTCAGGATCCGTCCTTTTCTATTCCATTCAATGGAAAAATTCTGGTGAATGGGATCATCTTTTTAAACCTGGCATTGGCACTTGTTCTGCTGGACCGCACTATACTGCGTCCGCTGTTTCAGAAGCGGGCATCAGTAGGATATTGAGATTGGATCCTATTAAACTTTAAATCTATGGACACACGCGTCACCTTAGGAACTAAAATCTTTAAATTAGATACAAAAGGGATATAGTATCCGGAGTTCGTACATCTACGGGTTGGCAGTCATTTACTATGGATAATTTTATCAATTTTTTTCGCTGACTGCACTAATTCTCCTTCTATACTGCTGTTAAGACAAACCAAATAAATCGACAAAGATCAACCCGCTCTTTCAGGAGTTCTTAAATATAATTCCTAACAAATCTCTACCAATACATTTTAGTTGCGGTCTACCCAACGAGTTAGAGACCACAAGTGATTTTGAAAAATATGAATCAATTTATACCTAAATCGGCCGACAGAATCTTTGGGACAATTGACAGCAAAAACGACACTTATAAATTTATTATCTACGGATATACAGGAAACGATATTTATCCATTTTTGTACTCTTACGACAATGATGGAAATGTTAAAGACTCGTTAAGTTTAATGCTGACTGGTTGTGGATCAGCTGACGAAACTGCAATTCCTCATTCTCGCGTGTTCATAGACCAAGAGTTGATGATTTTATTAACCGATACATCCTTACTAATACACTTTCCTGGTTACTGGAAAAAGACGGACAAGTTAGCTAATGGCATTGACTCTGTTTGGGTGACAACTGGCGACTATGTTATTGATTCCTTAAGAATTTCAAGGGATATATTTAAAGTGAACAACGAAGGGAAATTCGTGAAGCAGTAAAAGCCTACTTAACATTTCCCCTTCACTAAACTTTCAAGCCCTCGTATAGCTTTTGCACAGAGTAATGTATCTTGTGGAAAGGCATGTACCTAGTTGTGTTGTTGTCATGGACACGATTAGTGAGAAGTGCATGACCCAACAAAAAAGGCATCCTTCCGGATGCCTCTCTCATGTAATTCAATTTAAAATTATTAAGTAGCCCAGGTTTTTCCATTGCCTGCTTCGGCCAATGGAATACAACCTTTGTAAGATCCGGGCACGGCTACATATTGCAGCACTTGTGTGGCACCTGGCTCTGATGTGAAAAAGCCCAGCAATGTGAGTTCTTTCGCCATCAATATAAATGGTCTCTTGGCTTCTTTATTTTCCTTTGCTTCCGCCAGAGCGGCAGCGTGAGTTTTGGTTACGAACTCCACTTGCTGTTCAGGCTTGCAATAAATGAAGCTGTCGCCATAGGCTTTCTTCGCTTCTTCATCGAAGGTGGCAAGGCCCGCGATAAAACGATCCTGGTCTTCCTTCTTATAGCAATCTTTCAGCATGATGTCAATGAAGCCGGGCACGCCAGCATCTTTGGCACCGGGGGTATCCGTTTTAGGGATAATGATTTCTGCTACTTCCATCACAATGCGGGCCTGATCTTCCGTAAAAAACTGAGGCGTGTAGGTAAGTTCCGGTGTGGCCTTACAACCTTGCAGAATACCCGTCAATGCCGATGCAGACACAGCCGCGCCCATGAGCAGGGCTGTCTTGCGTAGTGCTTCTCTTCTATCGATTAGTTTATTCATAGTTCAAGATATAAAATATTTTATAAGTTACCTTTTTTTAATTCTTCCACGGCATAGTTTGCGGCACGAGCGGTGAAAGCCATATATCCAAGGGAAGGATTTTGACATCCGGCCGAAGTCATGAACGAACCGTCTGTTACGAACACATTCTTGCAGGCATGCACCTGGTTCCATTTGTTAAGCACCGAAGTTTTAGGGTCTTTACCCATGCGGGCTGTTCCCATTTCATGAATGCCCAGACCTACTCCGGTTTCGCGATCGTACTTGCGTATGTTTATGAACCCGGCACCCTCCAGCATTTCGGCTGCATCATCAGCCATGTCTTTTCTCATTTTCAATTCATTATCACGCAGGATAGCATCGAACGTGAGCGTTGGCAAACCATTCTTGTCTTTTTTGTCTTTGTTGATCACCACATTGTTGGTGTGATAGGGAAGGATTTCACCAAAACCACCGAGGTTCATCGTCCAGCCACCCGGAGCAGACAATGCTTGTTTTAAATCACCGCCCAATAATTCTTCTTCTGCACTGCGTGCCCAACCTGCACGGCTTGCTCCACCCTGATAACCAAAGCCTCGCAAATAATCACGCTTATCTTTTCCGATATTGCGATAGCGGGGAATGTAAACACCATTCGCGCGTCTTCCAAAATAATATTGGTCCTCATAGCCATCCACCTGTGCCGATGCACCCACACTGAGGTGGTGATCCATAATGTTGCAACCCAGTTCACCACTATCATTACCAAAACCATTAGGGAAACGATTGGAAATGGAGTTCATCATAATAAAAGTAGAACCAAAAGTAGAAGCACATAGGAAAATTACTTTTGCATAGAATTCCATTTGCTCTCCACTCTCTCCGTCCACCACCTTCACTCCGGTAGCTTTTCCTTTTTGCTCATCATAAATCAATTCATACACCACTGAATTGGGTCTCAGGGTCATATTACCTGATTTATCTCCTGCAGGAAGTGTGCAAGAGTTGCTGCTGAAATATCCCCCATAAGGACAACCACGGCTGCAAAGATTTCTATACTGGCAAGTGCCTCTCCATGGAGTATGAGGCAGGGCTGCCGTAGCATGAGCTACGCGACCAATGGTTAAAGCGCGACCAAATTTATCCTTCATGGATTTTTTCAAATCCAACTCTACGCAATTCAATTCCATAGGTGGAAGAAATTTTCCATCCGGAAGGTTTGGAATATTTTCGATCGAACCACTAACGCCAATGTATTGCTCAACATAATCGTACCATGGCTCAATATCTTTATAGCGAATGGGCCAATCAATGGCAATACCATCCTTTGCATTTGCCTCAAAATCCATTTCACTTAAGCGATAGCTCTGGCGGCCCCAGGTGATGGAGCGGCCTCCCACATGATAACCACGCATCCAATCGAAACGATTGATTTCTGTGTAGGGATGTTCAAGATCATTTACAAACCAATGGCTGGTAGATGGACGAACCGTGTAGCCAGTGCGCGCCTGAACCAGTTGTTTTTGTAAATCTTCCTGTGTGGGGCGATCACCATTTGGCAATTGCCAAGGGTCTTTTGTTGCAGTAGGATATTGAGGGTGTTTTACATCACCACCGCGCTCCAGCACCAATGTCTTCAGGCCTTTTTCGGAAAGTTCCTTGGCGGCCCAGCCTCCGCTAATGCCCGTGCCGACCACGATAGCATCATACGTATTTTGTTTCTCTGCGTCTATATTCAAATTCATCTCAACGTGGGGGTTTAATGAAGTCTAAAAGGTAAAAATATTTTAATAACAGTTATACCACCGTTTATCATATTTTCCATAACCTGGCGCAAGCGCTTTAGAAATGTTCAATAATGCCCAATCCAAACAGGGCAAAATCATACTTCACAGGGTCGATCGGGTCGAGCGAACGAAGGTTAGCGGTTAATTCCAGGGCTGTTTGCCAGTTTAACTGTTTGCTCTTTATCAATTTCAGTTTTCGAGCCACACGCTCCACGTGCACATCGCATGGACAAACTAATTGCGATGGCGACAGATTTTTCCAGATTCCGAAATCAACGCCTTTTTCATCTTGTCTAACCATCCAGCGCAAATACATGCATAATCTTTTACAAGCCGACTTGCGAGCGGGCGTTGACACATGTTTTAAGGTTCGCCTGGGATAATCTGGTAAGCTAAAAAACGTGTCGTGAAAGCGCATGAGCCCCTCTTCAATAGGAAAATAGGGGTTGGAATTATCCCGTGGCAGAAATGCCTTTTCCAATGAATCGTGTTTCTTGTAGTACTGAGAAAGTGATTCGATAAAATAAAGTACATCGGTGGCATTGAACGTGCGATGTTTATAATTTTCAAAAACTTTCAGATCATGCAGCTGGTGGTTCAACAAAAAATCATGTGGAGCATGGTCCATCATCCGCAAAAGTTCTTTGCATTTATTGATCACTGTGACCCGCTGTCCCCAGGCCAACGTGGCGGCAAAAATTCCAGCAATCTCTATATCCTGCTTTTTGCTATACTGATGTGGAATTGAAATCGGATCTAATTCTATGAAGTCGAATGCATTGTAAAGTTCAACCTTCTCGTCAAGAAAATCCTTCAATTCAAGAATTGACTTTTTGGGTTTCGCCATATTCGTCAATTTAAAAAACGGAGTTCCACCCTCCTATTTATGGCTCTTGTTGGTTCATCACTGCCTTTCTGCAAGGGAGTTTGTTTACCAAAGCCTTGTGTCTTGATTCGAGTGGGATCAATACCTCGTTCAATCAGGTAATCGGCCACGCTGCCGGCACGCTGTAAAGAAAGATCAAGGTTAAATGCATCCGATCCGACATCATCGGTATGACCACTCACTACCACCTTCCATGTTTTATTATACTTCAAAATATCCACGACACGATTCAACTCTGCAAACGAAGTTTCTAAGAGAGTAAAATCATTAAACTTAAACTGAATGTTCTTCAGAACGTAATCTTCATTCGTCTTCACTTCCGTGTAACCGCTAAGCAACGGTGCCGTGGGGGATTTGGTTATCTGAACAACCTTTACATCATCCACAAAAAAGTAAGCCGCTTTATAAAGCAAGGGCTCGAGCGCCTGCGAACCGGCAATGAAATAATAGCGCGTATCACTATCCTTTGAAAAGTTGCCGATCGTAATAAAGCGTTCTCCTCCTTTTGCTTCAAAGGTGAAACCGAACCGTGTCCAGTAGCCTGTGGTGTGACTATAAATAGTCCGATTTATATTCTGATAGGTGGGTGATACAGGAAATACGCCATCTTCTGTGGTTTGATAGGAAGAATCAGAGATCAGAAATCCGATGCGATCAATGCTGTATTTTGAATTTGATGAGAGCTTGTAATAAAACTCAACGAGGTAATTTACACCACCCTGCAAAGGTGTGGTGAACTCAGCCTGCAAATATTCTCTGTATGCTTTTTCTCTGCCGTAGATGAATAAATAAATTCCGGCATAACCGAATCCGGAATAGGCCTTTGATTTTCCTGCCCAGTTAGTGGGCACTCCTGCTTCCCCAATACTACAGGTGTTAAACAAATCCGGAGTGCCTGTTGAGGGCGACACCCAACCGGGTGCAATTTTTCCAGTGCGTGTGGTGGTGTAAGAACCCGGACATTTATAGTATTGCTCAAAGCTGCCGTTAGGCACCAGATTTTGCGCAACCGAGCCGATAGCCAGGGCCAGAAGCAGGAATAACATCCCGGCCTGCATGATCTATTTGTAATAGGTGACCTCTACCCGGAAACGTTGGTCAATCGCGCCCAGCCGATCATAAGCGGACTTTGAAATTTTTATCACCATGTTGGTATTGACACCGGTATTAGGCAGCGGCCCTGCTACGCGCACAAATACTTCGCGATTGTTCAACTCGTTTCTCACTTTCAAAATCGTTCCCACTTTGGCTGTGCGATGTAAGGCGAGATACTTGCGATTACCTTCGGTACCTTCAATGAGTTCCGCGAGGCCGCCTTCTTTCACTTCGTCAGAACCAATCACCTTCTCCGAAATGGTAATCGTGGTTTCTTTTCGCGGTTGAATTATTTTTACATCCGGTTTTAAGGTCTCAACAGGTTCTTTTACTTCCGTGACTTTATCTTGTTCCGTCTTTATCTCCGTTTTGTTATACATCGGCTGAGTGACAAACAACGTCTGACCAATCTTTACTTCACTTCCCTCAATGCCATTCCATTCCTTGAGTTGCTGCACGGTGATTCCATAAAGCCTGGCAACAGAATACAAGGATTCTTTAGCAGCCACGGTATGTACTCCGGTCAACGATTTCGTTTCGGGTAGTTTGTTTGTTTGTGTGGTGAGCGTTGATTTGGATTTTATAATCAATTGCTGGCCAGTGGAAAGAGAGTTGTCTTTCAAATTATTCCAGACTTTGATATCGTCCACCGAAACATCGTACAGTTTTGAAATTGAAAACATGGTTTCCTTAGGGGCCACCTTATGCAGTCGGTCTCCACTGGGTTGAGCTTTTGCTTTCGTCCCCTTTGCCACATAGGGCACTTTTAAAATCTGACCCGTTGCCAATCCTCCGTCAGCGCTCGGATTGACTTCAAGAATGGCTGTGATGGGTACGTTATATCTTCGCGAGATAGAATAGAGCGTTTCCTTTTCATCAATCTGGTGGATAATAAACTGTTTTCCGTTGATGTTTTCCATGCGGAGAGAATCAAGCGGAGCCCCGGAAGTAGTCCAGGAAATGAGAGTTAAAAAAATTACTTTAATCATAGCTTAAACAATGCGAAAAGTTACCAATTCTGTCCTGTTCTTCACAAAAAATAGACAGCCTGAAGCAATAAAAAATGTGTTTATCCCTATTCCTTTCAAATTCGTGCCAATTTCTTCCTGATAAAGGTATTCGCCCATCGAATTAAAAATTACAAGACGGTTTACAAACGCGGCAGGATCACCCACATAGTATGAAATAATAATACAGTCGGCATACTCAAGGTATTCGGCTCCAAGCCGGGAAGTAATTTCCATTTTGCTTTTTAGGAAATTTTTCACGGTTTCAAAGTCAGGTTCACCATCCAGATATTGAAACGGTTGCACGGTGTCAATCGTATGTAGCCAGTCGTTTTGTTGAAACGGGTGATCTGCAACTTTCCCATCCTCCACAGAAAGAAATAGCAAGGAAGTCTTATCGGGGTTTTCGGTGCTTTCAAACACCTTTATAACAACATGATCCTCTGTTACTCCGGCCAGGTTTAGCCACCATTTTTCTGATAGCACCACATCACGCCAAAGAAATCTTTGATTCTCATAGTCGAAGACCGAAAAAGATGCCACCCTATTCACTTCATCCCGCTGTTCAATTGCAAGCATCGGCTTCCCGGCAAACGGCAACAAATTCCAAACCGGGGCTGACAGAGTTACAGAAGAAGGATTACGGTGTTTTTCGGACAAGACTTAGTATTTTTATACAAAAATAAGACAAACCCATGCGAAAGCTATTCTTTATCAGTTGCCTGATCGGTTTCTTCCCTATCCTGCTTACTGCCCAGAACGAAAAGAAGAAAGTAATGGTGATGGAGATCAAAGCTGAAATCGATCCGCGCATGAGCCGATATGTAAAACTTGCATTGGCCAATGCTGAAAAAACAAATGCTGATTATATCATCATTGACATGGACACTTTTGGTGGCGCATTGAATGACGCGAAAGAAATTGTAGACATGCTGATGGATGAAAAAAGACCGCTATGGGTATTTATTAATGCAGATGCCGCCTCGGCCGGTGCACTGATTTCCATTGCCTGCGATAGTATCTATATGTCTCCGGGTGCCACGATTGGTGCCGCCACCGTAGTGAATGGAACTGGCGAAGCAGCACCCGACAAATATCAATCTTACATGCGTTCGATTATGCGGTCAACAGCCGAAGAGAATGGGCGCGATCCGCATATTGCAGAAGGCATGGTAGATGAAAATATTGTAATAGACAGTTTGAAGCAAGCCGGAAAAGTAATCACCTTCACGACCAATGAAGCAATTGAAAATGGCTATTGTGAAGCCAAAGTAGAATCCATTGAAGAAATATTGAAACGCAACCAGGTGAGTTCTTATGAGATCGAAACGTTTGAATTGAGCGCCTCCGAAAAGATTATCGCAATCTTTCTGAATCCTTTCATCAGTGGCATTCTGATTCTTGTGATCATTGGTGGAATCTATTTTGAACTTCAAACTCCGGGCATCGGCTTTCCTTTATTTGCCGCTCTTACGGCCTTGGTTCTCTATTTGGTTCCTTACTACCTTAACGGACTTGCTGAATACTGGGAGATCATCGCCCTGTTCACGGGTATCATTCTCCTGGTAGTAGAAATTTTTGTGTTACCCGGTTTTGGCATTGCTGGTGTAGCCGGCATTACGCTCACGTTGGTTTCGCTCATCCTCATCATGCTCAACAACGACTTCTTCAATTTCGAATTTGTTCCCCTTGGCGATATTATTGTTGCCACATTTGCTACCGTGGGCGGCCTTACAGGAGGAGTACTTTTATTATTCTTTGGCGGGGCACGACTAACTAAAACAAAAGCCTTTCAACGAATTGCACTAAACGATACACAGCAAAAATCACAGGGATATACAGTAAACACGCTCAGCGATACACTACTTGGAAAAAAAGGAGTTGCCTACACCATACTGCGTCCGGGTGGTAAGGTGATCATTGAAGAACAGATTTACGATGCATTCACCCGTGGTGATTATGTTGAAAAGGGAGATCCAATCGAAGTAATTGGCACTGAAGGCATAACATTAAAAGTTAGAAAATTAGAATGAGCATTCTCGGCATCATACCAGCCCGCCATGCTTCTACCCGATTTCCGGCAAAACCGCTGGCCGACCTGGGTGGAAAGTCGATGATCAGGCGTGTGTACGAGCAGGCTAAAAAAAGTAAGTCACTATCAAAAGTAGTCGTGGCTACTGATCATGAAGAAATTTATAATCATGTTATTGATTTTGGCGGAGAGGTGTACATGACTTCATCACACCACGCCAGCGGCACCGACCGTTGTTATGAAGTGCTATCGAAAGAAACTTCTTCGTTCGACTATGTAATAAATATACAAGGCGATGAACCTTTTATCGCACCAGAACAAATTGATTTACTGGCTTCCTTGCTGGATGGAAAAACTGAACTCGCCACGCTAATAAAAAAAATAGACTCTGTTGAGCAGCTGCTGAATCCGAACCTGGTGAAGGTGGTATTTAACAAAGATCAGGAAGCGCTGTATTTTAGCCGGTCGGTGATTCCCTATTTCAGAAATCAGGAGCAATCCGAGTGGGTAACCCATCATCCTTATTACAAACACATTGGCCTGTATGCCTACCGGAATGATGTGTTGGAAAAAATCACCCGTCTGGAAATCTCATCGCTGGAAAAAGCAGAGTCACTCGAACAATTGCGTTGGCTTGAAAATGGGTATACAATCAAAGTGAAGGAAACCGGCATCGAAACGATGGGCATCGACACACCAGAGGATTTACAAAACGCCCTGAAGTACCTTAACAACATCGCATGAGCAGTCATCCGGAAGTTGATCACTCCAGGGAAAGCGCTGTCACTTTTTTTCTGGACTTTATTAAAAAAAATGGAACCCAGTTGCGATCAAAAAAAGTTTGCGACCTTTCTGCCGGAAGAGGATACATTGCACGATTGTTTGAAGAAGTGGGGGCTACTATATCCGCTTATGATCTGTTTCCCGATCAGAACAGATTTCTTAAAACATCGGTGCAGAAAATTGATCTTCAGCAAAAGTTCCCAATTGACAGTGCTTCCATGGATGTAGCAATCTGTTGCGAAACCATTGAGCACCTTCCCAATCAATATTTTCTTTTTCAGGAAACGGCACGCATACTTAAACCAGGCGGCACATTCATACTCACCACGCCCAACAGCTCATCATTAAGAAGCAGGTTCTCCCAATTTATAATGGAGAGTGAACATTATGGAGCACCAGCCCCCAATGAACTGAATGCTTTCACTTTGTGGGACGACAATAAGGAAGGATACTTCAGCAAACTTTTTATCAGTGGCGTGTTGAGACTGCGTACATTGGCAGCGCTCAACCAACTTACCCTCAAGAAAATTCATCCTACGAAAAGAAGTTCAACCTCTGCGTTTCTTCTTTTTTGGTATCCTGTGCTTTATTACGTCAACCGGAAAGCGATGAAGAAGCAGATCAACCAGGATCCAGCCAATGAGAATATCTATCTTATCATTTTTCAACTAAACACATCGATGGATGTACTTTTAGGAAAGCATCTGATTATGGAGTTTGAGAAGAAGTGATTAATTGATGGGTTTCATGCCGAGTTTTTCAATTGCAAACTTCTTCGCTTCAGCATGTACTGTTTCTAAATCTTTGGAGACCAAATAAGAACCTATCACGTGAAATCCAGCATTGGGTATAGGCACCGCTGCTTTCAATGAATCAGGTGTTCCCAATTGCTTATTCATTTCAAGCATAGCACTTACTTTCACGGTTGGGTCTTGCTGTTGTTCATTCTTGTAGTAATATAATGTCAGTGAAGGGCACTTTACTTTTTCAAATGTGGATTTGTTCATCTTATCTTCCAGCATTTCTTCCATCTGTACGAGCGACTCTATCCGATACTTACCATTCCAGTAAATCTGTCTTGCTGAGTCGTAGGTGATATTCTGATAATCGCTGCCCAGCACCTTTCTTGCAATCTGCAATCCCCATGGATTATTTAACAACCAGGCACTGGGATCATTTACCGCAATGTTGGGCGACATGTTGATGATGGCATACACATCAGCCGGATATTCTGCAGCCAGCATGATGGCCATCGTTCCACCTGTTGAAGTGCTCAACAAAATCACATTTTCTCCAATGGCTTTGCCAATTGCCAACGCTTCTTTGGAACTTTGCCACCAACGATCAGCCGTAAAATATAAAAGTTGTTCAGTTGTGTCAACGCCATGATCGGCCAGGCGCGCGAGAAAAAGATTACATCCAAAATCTTTGGCAAACTTCAAATGAATGGGATCCCCCTCTTTTTGACTGGCAGAAAAACCATGCAAATACACCACACTAAACTTTGTTTTCTTCTTTGTGCTATCCGCCCAAATGATCCTTGCTTCGTTGTCGGGTTTTAGCTGATGCTGGCTCTCCTGGTTAGCGATGTACTTTTCCAATTCATTTGAATCTGTAGGTACAGAGATAACCGTCTTTTCCCATCTAGGTTTAGCCGGAGTGGGGCCTAAAAAATAAACAGCCACTACCAGCAAAATTGGAAAAGTAATGAAGATGAATTTTCGTGACATAGTTTTTAATTAAGAACCTGATTACGGAGTTCGAAGATATAAAGATTCATTTCAGAATACCTATTCCATTAGCCTTCTCCATATCGATCAAATGACTCAGAAGTTCTAACGTAACGGCCCCTGGCTGCCCATTTCCAATAACCGTATGATCAACCTGAACGATAGGGACAATTCGCTTGGTTGTACTAGTCAGAAAAACTTCATGGGCTGTTAACACCTCTTGCAGGGTTACCTCTCCTTCCTGAATAGTGAACTTCCTTCCTGACAGTGAAAGAATATTCTTGCGGCTTATGCCATGCAATACACGATCGGACGGAGTTACTACGATGCCATCCTTACGTACAATAAATACATTACAGCGTGGAAATTCCGAAACCTGTCCATTCATGTGATACAATACATCGTAGGCATGCTGATCCTTCACATTATGTTGCAGCCAAATACCCATCAGGTAGTTGATCGTCTTCACGTGCGGAATGTCGCGTACATATTCATGGGTAATTACCTTCACACCCTTTTCAAGCATATCGGGCGATGGCATGGAAAGTTTATGCTGTGTGATAATCAAATTGGGGGTATCAATCTCATACCCATCGGGCGAATAGCCTCCGGTAAGGATCATCTTGATACCGCAGTCAGGCTCACCGTTTTTAATAATCAACTCATGAATTGCTTTCCTTAATTCTTCACGCGGCAATGAAACAGGAAGTCGCATGGCTTCGGCAGATCGATAAAAGCGATCGAAATAATCATCGAGAAAAAGAGGGCGGCTGCTCACCACCTTGAAGAAATCGAAAATGCCGTAACCCCGTTGCGTGGCCAGGTCACTTACGTGGATGAAGGTTTTTTCAGCGGGTAAGAATTCGTTATTGAAAAATGAATACATAATTTACTTGATAGCCTGATGTTTTTTTAAAATCTTAATTACTTCTTCTTTCGGTAATGCTTTAATCGCATGACTATCTTTTCCAGTCATGGTTTCAGCTGCGAATAAGGAATTAATAATCGCTTCTTCGGTGGCCTCAATCACTGCAATGAAGAGCGGAGACATGGCGTCATTGCGCAAGACATTTATTGTTTCCGTTCTATCTTTAGAATCATGCTTCACGCGAAGTTGTGGATCGGTTGAAAAAGCAATCACATAATCTCCACTGCCATTCGAGCCGATTCCACCGGTCCTGGCCAAACCCATAATGGCACGTTTTGCCATACGTTCGAGGTTGCGTGCATCAACCGGGGCATCGGTTGCTACCACAATCATGCACGAACCATCGGCTTTGTCCATGAGTTGCTCACTCATAAAAAACTGTTTCAACTCCTCACCTACCGGCACGCCATCAATCTGCAACACGCCACCAAAGTTCGATTGCACTAACACCCCTACCGTATAACCTCCCGATTTTTCAGGTAGCACCCGTGACGATGTGCCAATGCCACCTTTAAAACCAAAGCAGACTGTACCCGTGCCGGCACCCACGTTTCCTTCTTGCACTGCACCCGGCTGTGCTTTACTGATTGCATCGAGCACATGTTGCTTTTTAACATGGAGTCCGCGAATGTCATTCAGATAGCCATCATTGGTCTCGCCCACTACAGCATTAACGGATTGTACATTTTCATTACCCTTGATGTTGAGTGTATATTCTACGATCGCCTCGATACCCGTTGCCACACCTAGTGTATTGGTGAGCACAACAGGTGTTTCAAGATTGCCGAGCTCAATAACTTGAGTGCTTCCGACAAGCTTTCCAAAACCATTGCCTACATAAATTGCAGCCGATACCTTTTCCTGAAACAGATTTCCATCATGCGGAAGTATGGCCGTGACTCCGGTGCGCAATGATGTTCCTTCCGATAAAGTGACCTGACCCACCTTCACTCCTGATACATCTGTAATCGCGTTGAGTTTTCCTGGTGCTAATACTCCGATCTTTAAACCAAAATCACGCGCACGATTTTGTGCCTGAAGTTGTATTGAAAACAACATAAGAAGGAACAAAACCAACACATCGTTTTTCATAACTCGATTTTCTTAAGTCGCTCAACCATCTCCAGTACAGCAGGACACACCAGCGTATTCATATACGTCAGATCCATAATCTGCACCATTTTTTTTCGATCCGTATGTGGATACTCACGGCAAGCTTTTGGTCTGGCCTCATACACTTTGCAATAATTATCACTATCCAGAAAAGGACAGGGTGAAGATTTCAACACATAATCACGGTCCTCGTCAACGCGCAAGTATTGTTCAACAAAGTCACCGGGTTTCAGGCGCAACGCCTTCGCCACGCGTTCGATATCCGTTTGATAAAAAACAGGGCTGGTCGTTTTACAGCAGTTAGCACACGTAAGGCAATCGATCTGTTCGAATACTTCATCATGCAGTTTATGAAAAGCATCATCCACCTCACGGGCATCTTTCTTCTTAATCGATTGAAGAAACTTCTTGTTCTCTGCCGCCTTGTTTTTTACCTTTTCGTGGAAGCGATTTAAATCCATGGTCAAAGGTAAATCAAAGATCGCAATGTTAAAGCAATCCCGATGCGTTATGTGACAATGTCCTCCTTTTTATCAAACAACCTTTCCGCTTACTCGGGAAGCACTCAACATGGTTAAGAAGGTATTTATGGCTTAGGCGAAGGAATTATCAAAAAACAAGGATATAAAATTATAGAGATAAGTCAACATAGTGAAGTCAACTTTACCGTGTTGTCACTTATATTCGCACCCATGGACGGAAGTATTTCATCTCATATAACAAGGCACGTCACGCTCGCCAAAACAGAAGAGGACTTCTTTATTTCTGTGCTGTAAAACTTCACATCAACGTGGAGTTAACCAAAGGTTAATAGCATAAAGAGGGGTTAAAAAGCGAAAGTCCGGATTCATTCCGAACTTTTTGTATTTATGACCAATTAGAATTACTTCAGTGTTTCACGTATTCCTTCCTTATAGAAGGTTGCGTTCTCATTCAAAAACTTTGAAGCTTTGCTGCTGTCAAAGATGTAATCGTTTTCAAATTGATACATCATCTCAACGAATTCACGAAGTACAGGAATAAACAATCCTAAAATCCTCACTCCTGTTTTCGACATGGCTTGCGCGCCCTTGTTGGGCATATTCATGATTTCATAAGCCATTCCAACTAATTCTTCGCCCGTAATTTTTTCTGGACTTGTTAACGCATGCCAGGTTTGATTATACGCTTCATCGGCATTGCCAAGTAATGCCACAGTTTTGCCTGCATCTGGTGTATAGGTGAATGTGTGAACTTTTTTCTTGTCTCCGATCCACTGCGCGCGCTTTCCTGCGTTTAACCTCTCCGTTACGGTGGAATGAATCAAACTTAATGTAGCGCCAGGTCCATAGAAATCAGCACCACGAATGATCATGCCTTTCAGATTCTGCGCTTTCATTTCCTCCAATAACATGGTGGCAATCTTAGCGCGCACTTCACCTTTCTTGCTGTTGGGATTGAACGGAGTCTCCTCCGTCATCACCCCATTTACCTGGCCATAGGCATACACGTTATCAAAAAACACCAGCTTGCTTCCATGCTTCTTACACGCATCGATGGTGTTCTTCATCACCACAGGCCATTGCTTCTCCCAGATCTTCGCTTCATACTTCAAACCGGCAACCAGGTACACAACTTTGCTTCCTTCCACCGCTTTCTCCGTCTCTGAATAATTCAACAGGTCCGCTTTGACAAGCTCATCGGTAGGATTTACTTTTTTTGGATTGCGACTCACTTGTCGCACTTGCGAAGTCTGTTGAGGAAGGTGCTTTGATAATTCCTTACCGATTACTCCGTTGGCTCCCAGTATAGTTTGCATAAGTATTTCTTTTATAGTAGTACAAATTCAAAAATTATTCTATCGATAACAAATGTTTTTATAAGGGCAGTAGTTGCACGTTTCCACTTGCTTTGTCTGATCAAATACCTCTGTCGGATTAAAGATTTCTTCCAGTATTCCTTTCAGGTGTGATTCGAATTCGGCTATTACCTGATCCGTTGCCTCCACGATATTGCCTTTCTTAATCCTGAAACCAAAATCACCCTTACTGAACAAATGGTCCCTGTTAATTAATCCTGGAATCACATGGAAACCCGGTGATGGATTGTTGGCTTTATACAGTAACGCATACAGAAATGTCTGGAATGCGGCCTTGTTACGATTAACATCACGCTCAAACAAAGAATCCATGCTATCGAATTCAAGTTTGTCTTTACCGGTTTTATAATCAATGATGCGCAACTCGTTGTCCTTACTATCAATGCGGTCAATTTTACCGCTGATGATCGCATAGCCGGGAGCGTGATCGATCTTAACGTTAAATAATAATCCTTGCGCTTCCGTTGCTTCCATGATGAAAGGAGCACGCTTCTTATCCAGGGCAAGAATCCGCAAAGCAAAACGCTGCACAATCTCCTTCACGATTAATCGCTGCCCCACATAATCCACCTTTTCGTTGGGATTCAGTCGATAGCCTTCAATGAAAACCTCATCGATCAATTTATTAACGGTAGTCTCCACGCCATCAAAATCACTTTGATCCACTTCCTTCGATGTCTTTTTGGCGTAGAGATTTTTATAAAATCGTTCCATCACCAGATGAAGGAAATTTCCGAGTATGCGGGCGTCAGCGTCTTCTTCTATTTCCTTCGGTTCTTTTATGCCTGCAATCTGTTTGAAATAAAACTTAAGCTTACACTCCAGGTAGGTGTTGATAGCCGAAGGAGAAATTCCGCGAAAGCCTGCTTTGCCCACATTCAGGTTTTGAATGACGCTCATCACCTCTTCATTCTTCTGGATGACAATCGGCTGCAAGGCAGTAGGCTGCACTGGGTTGTGCAACACATGCCGGTTTATTTTTAATCCACTTTCATAAACCAATTGTTGCAGGTAACGACTCATCTCACCCTGACCCAACACATCGGTTTCGGTG
>Ga0163153_10001469_pt1 | contig 37134 bp, 39 predicted proteins | sample OliLakLV19MP6IB1_FD_148629 | JGI IMG/M metagenome (GOLD analysis project Ga0163153, IMG submission 148629) | Freshwater microbial mat bacterial communities from Lake Vanda, McMurdo Dry Valleys, Antarctica - Oligotrophic Lake LV.19.MP6.IB-1 | ecosystem: Environmental > Aquatic > Freshwater >... | reverse complement strand
GTACGAAACCGGGCAGTACCTCGCCGGTGAGATCGCGAAACTCGGGTCGTTCGACATCGTGTGCGACGGCAACCCGCGCACGGGCATTCCATCGGTGGCGTGGCGTATCACCGAGGGCGTCGACCCCGGCTACACGCTCTACGACATCGCCGACCGGTTGCGCGTGCGCGGCTGGCAGGTGCCGGCCTATCCGCTCACCGGAGATGCGAGTGACGTCGCGGTCGGCGGGCTTCAACCACCTGTAGTTGTCTCACGCCCCGGGTACGGTGCGGCTGCCTCGAGAGCCGGCCAGGAACAGCTCTCCTCTGTTCTGCGAAATTTGCGCGACACTGGAGGAGACATGCCGATCGAGGAGCGCCGGCGCCTGCACCTGTACGAGGCCGCCCGCGAGCGGCTCGGTGTCGACGCCGCTGACACGTTGATGGAGCTCTTGCCGCCGATGGACCCGAGCGAGCTGGCGACTAAGACTGATCTCGCCCTCACGCGTTCGGAGCTTCGGGGCCAGATGGCCGAGATCCGTCGCGAGATGGCGGAGCTGCGCACCGAGTTGAAGGGCGAGATGGCGGAGCTGCGCGTGGCCGTTGCCGACATGATGCGCGAGCAGACGAACCGGCTGGTGATGTTCGTCGTCCCGACGATGCTCACCGCCGTCGGGCTCTCGTTTGCCGCGTCGCAGCTCGCGGCGTAACCGGCGCGGGGCACCGGGAACGGTGCTTGACTGTCGCCGTGAAGAAGCTGGCCGATTACGGCACCGACGACCACCCGGCCGACGACCCGGAGCGGGTCCAGATCTCGTGGATCGTCGTCGCCCTCGACGACTGTGAGGAGTGCGACGACCCCCGGGTCGAACTCACCGTCGAAGAGGTCGGGAAGCAGGGCGCGGGGCTGGTCGGGCATCTGTCGCCCGACTCGGCCCGAAAGTTGCGGGCGGCCCTGTCCATCGCGCTGAAAGAGATGGGCGAACCCGCCGGACCATGACGCGGCGACGGTTGCGCCGGGTTGCCGTCGGGAAGGCTCAGCCGCAATGACCCTCGCTCGCCCGTTTGTCGTCGATCTCAACGACGACGCGGCTGTCGACGCCGCGCGTACCGGCGGCAAAGCTGCCGCGCTGGCCCGCGCCGCGAACGAAGGTCTTCCGACGCTGCCCGGCGTCGTTCTTACGAGCGCGTTCTCCGACGCGGTCGACGCAGGCGACGACGTCGCGTCGCACCCCGCGGTACGCGAAGCATTCGACGCCGCGGGAGGCGAGGACCGTGAACTGGTTGCCCGCATCGTCGGTCGTCGAGGACACGACGGAGTCGTCGATGGCGGGGCAGTTCGACTCGGTCATCGGCATCGACGGGTTCGTCGCGTTCGTCGCCGCGGTCCGCAAGGTGCTCGACTCGCGGCAGCGGGCCGGCGCGGCCGATTCGCCGATCGCAGTGCTCGTGCAACCGCTCATCGACCCCGAGTTCGGCGGCGTGATGTTCGGCATCGACCCCGTGACGGGGCGCACCGATCAGCGTGTCGTCAGCGCCGTGCGCGGCCGTCCCGAGCCGCTGGTGAGTGGCGAAGTCGACGGATCTCGCTACGTGTTGGACGAGAAGGCGAAGGTGCTCGAGTTCGACGCGAACGACGGACCCGAGCTCCCTCCGACTCATCTGCGCCGGCTCGTGGCGCTCTCGAACGACGTCGCGCGCGTCTTCGGCGGGCCGCAGGACGTCGAGTGGGCGATCGAGCGCGACGGGACGCTCCGGCTGCTGCAGTCGCGTCCTGTAACGACGGAGATCCGCGGTGTGCCGCGCGGTCCCGTCTACGGGCCGGGGCCGGTCGCGGAGACGTTCCCGGAACCGCTCACCGAACTCGAACGTGACCTCTGGGTGCCGCCGCTGCGCGAAGCCGTGCGGGAGGCAGTCGAGCTCACCGGCGCCGCGACGCGCGCCGAGATCGAATCGAGCGAGGTCGTCATCTCGGTCGAAGGCCGCGTCGCGATCGACCTGCGCCTGTCGGGCGAGATCGTTCCGAACAACGGCCTGCTCCACAAGCTCAACCCGGTCGCGTCGTTCCGCAGGATCAAGCCGGCATGGCGGGTCGGACGGTTGCGCAGCGCGCTTCCCGTACTCGCCGAGGATCTCCTCGATCGGGCCGACGCGGACCTCGAACGGGTGCCGGCGCTCGACGACCTGACGAGCCGCCAACTCGTCGCGATCCTGCACCGAAGCCAAACCGTCTTGCGGTCGCTGCACGCGCACGAGATCCTCATGGGCATGCTCGCCGATAGTGGTGGCCGCAACCGCTTGACGGGCGCGTCGGTCGCGCTGCGGGTGCTCGCCGAAGCCCGTCAAGACGGTCTGACCGATCGCGAGATCCTGTCGCGCAGCCCCGTGGTCCTCGCCCTCACGCCGCCGCGCATTGCGCCCGCACCCGAACTGCCGTCGGACGCGATGTCCGTATACCTCGGCAGCGACGGCGCGGAAAGCGACGACAACGGAATCCTGCGCGAGGCGCTCCGCCTGCGCGTGCGCTGGATCCAGGAGCTTTCGGGGCGGGCCGCGTGGGTCCTCGGCGAACGTCTCGAGGCAGCGAAACAACTTCCCGCGGCCGAACTCATCCGCCACATGACGCTCGAACACCTCGAGGCGGTCGCGACCAAACGTGCCGTCGTCAACCCCGACTCGCTCGTCGCCCACGCCCACAACTTCGGCGACCCGCTCCCGGCGATGTTCCAGCTCTCCGACACGGGCAAGGTGATCCGGGTGCAGGTCGGCGCCGACGGCGTCGGCGGAACCGGCGCGGGAGGCGGTGTCGGCCACGGTTCGATTACGCACGACGCCACGAACCCGCCCGACGGTTCGGTGCTGGTGACAACGACGCTGACGCCGGGGCTCGCCCCGTTGCTCACTCGACTACACGGACTGGTTTCGGAAACCGGTTCCGTGCTGTCGCACCTCGCCATTCTCGCCCGCGAGGCCGGCGTACCCATCGTCGTGGGTTACGCCGGCGCGACCGACGAGCTCCCCGAAGGGGTGTACGTGCGCGTCAACGGCGAGACCGGACACGTCACGATCGAAGAGAAGGAGTGATGCGATGAAGATCATCGCGTGGTTGGCCGGCGTGGGAACGCTCATCGCCTCCGGGGGTTACATGGTCGTGTCGTTGAACCGCTGGGAGTGGAATCGGGCGTTGTTCTTCGGCCTGATCTTCCTCATCGCGGAGGTCGCGCTTGCGACGGCTCTCATCCTGCGGCGGCTCACGCGCCTCGAGGGCCGGTTCGACCCGGCGGTCGAGGGCATCATCCGCGCGACCCGGCCCCCCGCCCGCGATCGGTTCGCATGGCTCAACGAGTCGGCGCAGAACAGCAACGTATTCATCACGTTCATCGTCGGCGGCGGCATCATTCTTTCCGGCATCGCGTGGCTGGTCGACCGCATCGCGGCGGGCACCACGACACCGGCGGGGGAACAGAAGCTGGCGAGCGCGCTCGCGCCCATCAGCTACCCGCGCGGCGGGCTGTTACTGGACGACATCACCGTGCTCGCGCAGGAAGTGCCAGGCGCCGACGACCGCCAGATCCGCAAGCTGCTGCGTCGGGCCGGGCACACGTCGTGAATCGGGTCGCCGCGGTCGTGCTCGCGATCGTCGGTCTCGCCATCGGGATCCTCGGAGTCGGAGTGTTGCGCGAGGCGACCCTCTCCACGCACGACGCGATACGGCCCGGCTCGCAGGTCGAGCTCCTGATCGAAGGCGACGTCAACCAGAACGAGCGCACGCAGACGCTCGCCGAGATGGTGGAAGCCCAGGTACTCGTGTGTCGGCTCGAGGTGAAGTCGGACCTCGTCGGCGAGATCGAGGAGCGTGACGACGGCAGCTTCCGCGCGCTGTTGGCGCCCGGACTCGACGAAACCGATCGCCGGCAGTTCCGAGGATGTCTCGAGGACTGGGTTATTGACGGCGTCCGCCTCGACGTGATCGCGTTGAACACGCTCCCGAGCTGAGGAACGCCATGGACGCCGTGCTACGACTCGACATCGGAACCGTGAAGCTCACTCGGGTGCCGTACTTCGACGTCGCGATCGACGGCGACGGCGTCGGGCTCGACGTAGAGCAGGTGCGTCGCGTGCCGTGGGCGGAGCCCGTATGGGCGACGGCCGAGGGCCAGGTCAACGTCGGGCAGGCCGTGTGGGTGATCGAAACCGACGACCGGGTTCTCATCGTCGATCCGTGTGGCGCGGCCGACGCGTTCATCCGCACCGGCCCGGAAGCGATTGGTCACCAGGAGCGGGTCTTCGACGCGATGGCGACGGCAGGTGTTGCGCGCGAGCGCGTCGATACCGTCGTGCTCACGCATCTCGACGGCATCGGCCTAGCCGCGGCGATGGATGTCGACGGCGGATGGGTGCCGGCGTTCCCGAACGCGCGCGTCGTCGTGACCAGCGCCGAACTCGAGTACCTCGAGACCGCCCCCGAGGTTTCCGGCCTGACGGAGTTCCGAGCGTTGGTCGACCACGGCGTCGTCGACACCGCCGACACGCTGTCCGAGGTCGCGCCGGGAGTGCGCCTCGAGTTCACCGGCGCGCATTCGCCGGGGCACGCGATCGTGCGCATCGACTCGGGTGGTGAGCATGCCGTGTTGCTCGGGCATCTCGCCGTCAGCCCGTTGCACCTCGCGATGGGCGAGTGCGAGCAGATGCACCGCGAGTCCAAGGCGGCGTGCGCGGTTCTGGACGCGCTCGTCGCCGACGCCCGTGCGAACGACACCGTCGTGATCGGTCCGCTGTGGCCGTACCCGGGTGCGGTGCACATCGACGCCAACGGAGCCGTCGTTCCGTTTGCGGTCAGTCAGTAGCGGGCGCCTTCAACGCCGCCAGCTCGCGCAGCGGCTCGATGCGCGCGCTCAACCCAAGTTCGCGCGCGAGACGCCGGCCGGCGCGCGACTCACCCGCCAGCCGGGTCGGGAACTCGACCCACAGCGGCGCGGTCGCTCGGCTCACGCGGCTGACCTGCGACTGATCCGCGTCGAGCTTCTCGAGCGCACGGATGAGCGCGGCCGGGTGCCGGGTGAAGCTGATCGCGGCGCGGTCGCGCCCTTGCGCCTGATCGCGCAGCGCCCACGTCTGGATCCACTGCGCGAACAAGCGCGGCAACCAGCCGAGCACCGCTCGGAGCGAGCCCTCGTCGTCGCCGCTGTCGCTGGCGGCGATGGCCCCGCCGGTCAGCGCGACGGTCCAGCTCGCCAACGCGACGTCCCAGCTCCCGATGCGGCTGACCTCGTAGGCGAGGATCGCTTCGAGTTCGTCGCGCGTCAACGCGGCGGCGAGTCCGGTCGTGACGGCGACGATCGTCTTCGCCGGCCGGGTGCCGACGCTGAACGAGTTTGGTGCCGGGTCGTCGATCACCGCGAACCGCGGGACTGGTGTCCCGGCCGCAATCGCCAGCCCATCCAAGAGGTTGCGAACCTGTGGGTGGTCGTCGGGAGTCGCGATGCGCGCCTGGGTCTCGGCCAGCACCTGCCGTTCCAGTCGCCGGCGTTGGAACGGCAGGCGGAACAGCGCGACGAACGTGCCCACGACAATCGAGAGCACGACGACAGCGGCGATCAGGAACCCGAGGATTTTCAGGCCATCCCCGCTCGTCGGGATGTCGCCGCCCTCGGCGAGCAGGGCGATCGTGATCGTCAGTGTCGTCGCCACGGCCGCGGCCACGATCGCCAACCAGTAGTTGACGGTCGCGAGCAGGATGAGGATCGGAATGCGCAACCGGTTGCGCGCGGTGAACGCGTCATCGCGAGTCATAGAATCGGCCCGCTCACGGGATACAGGCTATCGCCCGCCCGGTGCGACAGTTGCACGTACGACTCGGCTGCGGCGGCCACCTATTTCGACGCCTTGACGAAAGTGTCGGCGGTGATGTTCGAGCATCGGAGCCGCTTCCGAGCAGGGTTGTATCTGTTGCGCTACGAGGACGCGCGCACAGCACCCAACCCGAGCGTCGCGATTTCCGAGTTCTTTACGTCGACCTACGACGCGCTTGCACTACTGATGGGCTGGGACCAGGCGCTCGTGGAGCCGGTTCCTGCGCGCTGATCAGGCCGAGGCGCCGGCGAGCTTGGCCGCGCGCCGCTGCGCCATGCGCTCCGCGATCGAACCGACCCGATTGATGTACGCGACGATGCGGTCGCGGGCTTGCTCGGCTTCCGCGTCGAGGCCTTCGAGCGCTTCGATGTTCCAGTGCCGCAACACGACCGGGACCAACACCTGGCTGTGGTGGAGCGAGAAGTCGTAGATGCCGGTCGCCGCGATCTCCGAGGCGAGTGCGGAGAAGTTCGGAATGCCGGTGCCCGGCATCTCGAACTCGCGTACCTGGCGTTCGATCGCGTGCATCATCGTCGACGGGTCGACTTCGAGCGCGGCCGACACGAGGTCGCGGTAGAACAGGTAGTGGAGGTTCTCGTCGGCAGCGACACGTGCCATGACCTTGTAGCCGACCTCGTCGTCGAGGAGAGCGCCGGTGTTGCGGTGCGCGATACGCGTCGCGAGTTCCTGGAGCGCGACGTACACGAGACCGTCGACTGCGTGGTCGGGCTGCGGCACCTCGCCGCGGCTCACTTGCTGCATGCGCGCGTCTTCGAGCGCAACCAGGTCGACCGCGTGCGTGACCGTGATGTAGTCGCGGATGACGATCGAGTGCCGCATCTCTTCGGCCGTCCAGCGCTTCGCCCAACTGCGCCACACGTCGTTGGCGAACAGCCGATGAATCGACTCGAAGTAGTACGGCAGGTTGTCTTCGGTCAGCAGGTTGACGACGAGCGCGGCGCGCACACCCGACGGCAGCGGCGACGCGTCCGCGTCCCATTGCGCGCGGGGATCGGTGTCGACGGCGCGGTCCCACGGCACGTACTCGTGCGGGTACCACGTCTTCGTCGTCGAGAGGTGCCGTTCGACGAGGCGCTCGACGTCCGGCACGAGCGCGCCGATCAGATCGTTCAGCGGAGCCGTACTCATACAACAACCCTACCTACCTGTAGGTAGGGAGTCCAGCCCTGAAGTACCAAGTAGCCGGTGCAAATTGGTCGATCAGTCACGACTCATCAAGCGGCCGGGGTGACTGGCCGATCGTGTCGGTACGCGCGTATCGTGTCGTGTGTTGCGCTGCGCGCGAACAGCGCGAAGTGGTACACTCTACGTGTTACACGCGTGTAACTAGACGCACAGGGGATCGGGTGTGGCAGAGGAACCGGACCAGCCACAGCGGCAGGCCCAGATCATCATGTCGCCGGACCAGATGGGCGGCGTCTGGGCGAACTTCGCCCGCGTGCATCACAGCGAACACGAGTTCACGTTGGATTTCGTGAGGCTCGACTATGGAACAGATCCGGTTATGGGAACCGTTGTAGCGAGGGTGTCGGTGTCACCGTTGTTCATCACACAGCTCATCGATGCCCTGAACAACAACTGGGCGGAATTCGCAAAGAAGGCCCTCCCGCAGGAGGTGAACGAACATGGCGATAACGACGACGTCACCGGATGAGCTTCCGCTGCTTCCGATCGAAGGCGCGCACTACCTCTACGGCATGGCGACGACATGGACAGTCATCGTCCGTGTGGCGGGCGAGCGCGCGATAAGCGTGGATGTTCCGAGCGACGAGACGATTCGTGCTGTGGCGAATCGGATCCGTCGGCACCTGGACGACGTGGACGGCTTCGTTCCACTTGACGACGCGGACTACGCGGATCAGGCGAACGCGCTCAGGGCTTTGGACGAAATAGAGCAGTAGGGCAGCGCCGCGAGTGAACCGCGGGGACGTTTACACGCTCGGGAACACCAAATTTCCGGACGGCACCGTGCGAGCGAAACACGCCGTCTTTGTCTGCGGGCAACACATTCCGGGTACAAACGGAAACGGGCAGGTCTCCGTAGTAATCGCGAACACGGACCGACGTAAGTTGCCGAGGCGTCCCGCCCATCCATACGAAGCCGAACTGGGCGTGGTCGACGGCTTCGCGCACGACACATTGATCGACTGCCGATGGGTTCCGGTTAAGACGTGGGATGAGCTGCAGAAGGCGCAGTTCCTGCTCACCCTCAACGAGGGAGCGATGCGTCGCATTGATCGGGCAATTTACGAAGGACTGCAACTCGATCCGTGAGATCCGTGAGATTTGGGAGCGTGGGGCCTCGCGGATCCGTTCGCCGTGCCGCCAGGCAGACCGCTTCCTCACACGGAAGTGTTGCTCCTCAATTCGGCGCGTCCAGCCCTGCTTTCGACAGCCCGGCCAGGCCCGCCCGGAGTTCGGCAACCGTGGGCCATCCGTACCCGAGGCGGAAGTGCCGGTCGTCGACCTCGAACCAGTGACCGGGCCCGACGTACGTGCCGTGGGTCGAGAGCAACGTTTCGTAGAACGCGGCGGCGTCGACCGGTGCCGAGCCGGCGAAGCGCATCAGCCCGACGACACCACCATCGGGTTCGATCCACTCGAACGTCGACTGGCCGGCCATCCACTCGCGCACGATGGCGAGGCGGGCGCGCACGTCGTCGAGGATCGGCGGGAGCACACGGTCGCGGTCGGCGAGCACGCGTCCCGCGATCGCCTCGTCGATCGTCGCCCCGCAGATCACCATCTGCTCCTTCGCCGCGAGCAGCCCTTCGGCCACGGCGGCGTCGCGGCACACCGCCCACCCGACGCGCAGACCGGGGAGCCCGTACGCCTTCGACATCGACGCCACGCTGATGACGCGCGGCGACAGCGTCGCGGCGACCGGGAGGGGAGTGCCGTGCGTGAGATCGCGGTACGTCTCGTCGACGAGGAGCACCGCGCCCGAACGTTCGGCCAACTCGACGAGCGCGTGCAAGGTCGCGACGTCGAACATGGTCCCGGTCGGGTTGTGTGGGCATGTCACCGAGATCAACCGAGTGACACCCGCCTGCACCCGATCGGCGATACGCGCGACATCGAGGCGCCACCGGTCGTCGAAGGCAACGTCGACGATGTCGAGGTCGGCGCCGATCGCGCGTGGAGTTTCGAGGTTGGTTGCGTAGTTCGTGCGGACGACAACGGCGTGGTCGCCGGGTTCGAGCAGCGACGTCGCCGTGGCGAAGAGTGCGGCGGCGGCGCCCGGCGTGACGAGGACATCTTCGGGTCGGAGTCCGTCGCCGCCGGCGGCGACCGCGGCGCGCAGGAGCGGGTCGCCGAGGTGGTCGCCGTAACACAACAGCAGGTCGTCGAGGTCGGAGAGGTCGACACCGAGGTCGGACAGGCGCCGGTCGGCGACCGAACTCTCGGACAGGTTGTTGGTGATCGTGTCGTACCCCAGTTGCTCGGGTGACTCGACCTCGATCGGCATCCGTCGGTAGCGCACGCTTGCAGCTTCGCAGTTTTCCGCAAGAATGCGGGCATGAGCGATCGCAACGTGCTGGGTGGGCCGTTGGAACCGTGCGGCACCGACCCCGTCACCGGCTTCTTCCGCGACGGTTGCTGCAGCACGGGTCCCGAAGACACGGGAAGCCACACGATCTGCGCGGTCGTCACTGCCGAATTCCTCGAGCATCAGCGGGGCATCGGCAACGACCTGAGCACGCCGATGCCCCAGTACCGCTTCCCCGGCCTCGTACCCGGCGATCGCTGGTGTGTGACCGCGGTGAACTGGTTGCGCGCCCATCGCGATGGTGCCGCCGCGCCCGTCGTCCTGGCCTCGACCCACGAACGAGCGCTCGACATCGTGCCGCTCGACGCGCTCGAAGCGCACGCCGTCGACGTGCCCCCCGATCTCGGATCGCTCGACGAGTGAGGCGGACCGCTAGGACCGCACGCGGCGCCGCTTCGAGAGCCGCGCCGGACCCTGCTCGAGCAGTTCGCGCAGCGATCGCTCGACCTCCTGCGCGAGTATCAAGCTCGTCGTCTCGCGCGCGATCGGTCGGAGCGCGGCGATTGCGAGGGCCAGGTCCTCGGCCGTCGCGCGCCCCGCGAACCCACTGCCCGCGCGTTCGAGCAGGAGCGCCACCGAGTCGTCGACCGCCCGCGCGAGCCGGCGGCGCAGCAAATCGCGCAGCCGACCGCTCAGCTCGATATCGATGCCCGCGTCGTGGAGTTGCAGCGCGAGTTCGAGCAGCCCGGGGCTGGGCACGACCCAGGTGTCGCCCTCGCCCGGGCGCACGTATCCGGAGTCGATGAGTTCGGCGACGAGTCCGGAGCGGCGTTTCCCGACCAGCGCATTCAGCTCGTGGCGGTCGAGGAGCCGCGGCTTGTCGTCCGACCACGGTGCCTTCAGCGTGGCGTCGACACCCAGCCACTCCGCGACCGTGCGCGTGGGCCGATCGGTGGCCACGAGGTCGCGGATCGCGCCGAGCGTGAGGCCGCGGTCGCGCAGTTCGGCGATCAGGCTCAGCCGCTCGACGTGTTCGTCGCTGTAGACCGCGTCGCGTCCGCGCTTCTCGGGCTTCGCCAGGAGCCCTTCCGACTGGTAGTAGCGGATGGTGCGGACCGGGACACCGCTGCGTTCGACCAGCTCGGCGAGCCCGTAGCCCTCCGTCCCCTGGGTGCTCATGGGGCCAAGTCAACCACACATGACCAGATCGTGACAGTATCTACTGTAAGAATATCTTGACAGTGCGGACTGTAAGTGTTTTGGTGAGTGCATGACTACGACGCTTGCTCCCGAACTGCCGCGCACCGCGAGACGCGCCCGCCAGTTGGTCGCCGTTTCCGAGCGCACGACGCTCGACCCCTTCACCGAGGTCGACTGGGACATTTCGATCGACGACTCTGCGTTCCATCTACCGCCGGAGGTACTGCCGCTCTACGGCACCGAAGCGTGGCAGGCCATGAGCGAGCAGGAGCGCATCGCGTACAGCCGCCACGAGACTGCGGCACTGTGCGGAGCCGGCATCTGGTTCGAGAACGTGCTGATGCAAGCAGTGCTGCGTCACCTCCAAGAGTTGCCCGTCACCGATCCCGCGCACCGGTACCTGCTCGTCGAGGTTGCCGACGAGTGCCGTCACTCCATGATGTTCGGTGAGTTCATCCGGCGTGCCGACACGCCCGCGTACCGCCCGGCCATGAATCCGCTCACCGTCTCGGACCTGCCCGGCGGTCGAGCGATGTCCTACCTGCTCATCCTCGCGGTCGAAGAACTTCTCGACCACATCAACCGGGCAACGATGCGCGACGAGCGCGTGCACCCGGTGTCGCGGAAGATCGCGAAGGTGCACGTGCTCGAAGAAGCGCGGCACGTCAGCTTCGCCAAGTCATACCTTTCCGAGGTGTGGCCCATGCTCGACGAAGAGACGCGCACCACGATCTCGGCGCTCGCGCCCGACCTCGTCGCCGTGGTCGCCGACCTGAGCGTCGACGACGCCGTCTACGACCACCTCGGAATCGAAGGCGGCGCGGCAATGGCGCGGGCGAACCCGCACCACCAGGCAGTCGTCGTAGCCGGACTCGGAAAGCTCACGGCCTTCTTGGCGCACATCGGCGTGATCGACGCCGTGAATCTGCCGGGCTGGCGCGCTCGGGGCCTGCTCTAACGCCGGGCGCGGGCCGCGAGATAGGCGCACCGGCCCCGACGAGCCTATGTCGCGGGTACGGCTTGGCTGGCGCTCCTCGGTGTGAGGAGCCCGATGACGAAGTACGCGAGCGCACCGACGAACGTCGCGAAGAACACCGCGTTGTAGAGCATCAGCTTGCCGCCGTGCCAGTCCTCGTTGCCCATCAGGTCGAACCACATCAGGGTGGTTGTGACGACACACGTGACGGCGAGGATCGCCGCGGTCCGAAGGCGGCGGCGGCGTAGTCCGCTTCCGGGTGTTCGTATCGATCGTGCCAGTTGGCTGCGCTGCGACACCGCGACACCGACCGCGACAAAGAGAAAGAGGACTCCGGGATACACCCCGGTCATGATGCCCATGACGCCCACGACGGCGAGAGCGATCATGATGATGGTAAGTGTCACGGTGCTCTGGCCGGTGCTCATGATTGTCTCCAAGCGATATCGAGGAACAGTGACAGCGAGGTCGACGGAGGTTCGCGTCCACGCGCGCCGCGCGCCGTCACGACCGATCAGGTCGGCGAAGTGTTGGACGAGGTCGTCGCGGTAGTGCGAGCGAAAGCCTTTGGGGTACAGGAGTACGAGACTCCGGTAGGCGCGTTCGTGGACGGTCACACGAGCCGCGGGCGCAGGTTGCGCCGCGAGAACGAGACGAGCTTCGCGACCCGGTCGGTCTCGGCGATGCACACAGACCGCCCGCGGCCCGTGAGCCGGTAGTAACGCCGGCGCTGATCGTCGTCGGGTCCGGCCCGGTGCGGAAGTTCCTCGGCCAACCCGCTGTCGACGAGCCGTTTCAACGTGCCGTAGAGCGTCAGTTCGGCATCGGGTTCGGCGACGGGCACGAGCGCATACCGCGCACCGGCGACGTAGCAACTGGGATCGGTGACGTCGTCGCTGAACGCCGTAGGACGTCCCGGTTCGCACTTCTGGTTCCCCGGTCCAGGTGCGAATCAACCCGACCGAGTTCGTTCTGGACGCGCGTATCTGTTGCCCACGACACATACGCGCGTCCAGAAGCGGTTAGGCGACGCCGGTCAACTCCTGCACCGTGAGGCCGACGCGGTCGGCGACGGGTTGCAGCGCGCCCACGTCGAAGCCGTAGAGCCGCGCCGGATTGTCGGTGAGGATCGCGCGCACGTCGTCGACGGGGATGCCGTTGAAGCAACGGGCCAGCGATTTACGCGTGCGCGGCCACGTTCCCTCGGGGTGCGGGTAGTCGGCTCCCCACATCAGCTTCTCGAGCCCGATGTCGTAGCGCAGCGCCGACTCGTCGGGACCCATGAACGACGCGGCGACGTAGCACTGCCGTTGCCAGTACTCGCTCGGTTTCATTTTCACCGTGTCGCGGATGTGGCTGAAGAACCGCTGCGAGTAGATCGCGTCGAGGTACGTCAGCGTGCTCGGCACCCAATCGGCGCGTGACTCGGTGAACACGAGCTTCATGGTCGGGAACCGTTCGAGTACGCCGCCCCAGATCAGGAACCACAGTGGGCGGTGTGCGAAGTACACGGTCTCGGTCGCGTAAATCAGCATGCTGACCGCGCCGTAGTCGCCGTAGCCCGGTGTGCCGCTCCCGCCGTGGATGTGCACGGGCATGTCGTGGTCTTGGCATGCCGCCCACATGACGTCGTAGCACTGGTCGTAGTACGGCGGCAGGTCCTTACCCGGCACGGTCGGGATGATCACGCCCCTCATGCCGTTCTCGCGCGCCCACACGATCTCCGCGACGGTCGCGTCGAGGTCGTGGACCGTGAGCATCGCGAGCGCGGCGCGCCGGCCGGGTGCGTCGTTGGCGAAGTCGACGAGCCAGCGGTCGTACGCGCGGTTACCGGCGCCGCGCAGTTCGTGCGTAGCGGACTCGCCGAAGCCGCCGAACGGAACGCCACCGTTCGGGAAGAGCACCTCGGCGACGACGCCTTCGCCTTCGAGTACTTCTGTTCGCAACGGCGAGTTCCATTCGCCGTCGCGTGCGTCGCCGGTCTCGGCCTTGAACGCGTCTGCACCCTCCTTCGAGAACAGCGAGCTCCCGGCCTGAGTTGCTTGCTCCCGTGCCACCCGCGCCGCTTCGAGCTCGCGCATGAAGTCGTCGTACTTCTCGCGGTACGCGGGCTCGATGTACGGCAGGTAGTCCTCGGGTCGGCCCGTGGCGTGGCCGTCGCACGAGATGATGACCGGTCGCTGGTCCTGCATGGCGCCCCCGTTCGTTCCGGTAACGAGGACCGTACCCTGAAGCCATGACGGCGACAATCAGCCCCGTACTCGACGGTGCGCCCTCGCTCTTCTCCGTCGCGTTCGACCTGGCGACGGTCGGCTACTCCGTGCACGAACACATCGCGATCGGGACCGCCGAGTCGTACGCGGCCGCGGGACCGCGTGAACCGGACGGTCGCTGGGAGGTCAAGGAATCAGACCGTGCCGACTTCACGACGCGGCTCGTCGTGCACCGGCCGACCGATCCCGCGCGCAGCAACGGCACGCTGATCGTCGAGTGGCTCAACGTCACCGGTGGAGTCGACATCCCGGCACTGTGGATGCCGACCCACCGGCACCTCGTGCGCGACGGCTACTCGTGGGTAGGCGTCACCGCGCAGCGGGTCGGCATCGAGGGCGGGGGAGTGATGCCCGGAATGGGGCTGCGCGACGCGGACCCCGCCCGGTACGGGACGCTCGACCATCCAGGCGACGCGTACGCGTACGACATCTTCACGCAGGTGGTGCGTGCAGCACGCGACTTGGTTTCGGGGCAGTACGCCATCCCGATCGAGCGGGTGCTCGCGACGGGCGCGTCGCAGTCGGCGATGTACGTGCTCCAGCGTGCGTTCGACGCACTCGACCGCTGGGTCCGCGACGGCACACCACCACCGTCGGCGGCACGTCTCGCCGTCGATGGGGAGGGTGCACTCGGTGTGGACGACGCGGGCATCGCGCGCGGCGGTGTGCGCACGCCGTGGGTCGACGCGCCCGTTGCCGTGCTCTCCGGTCTCGGCCAACCCGGCGGGAGCGCGGAGCACATGGATAGCTCCCGCGGCGCGACCAATGCGTAACGGCTCAGGCCGGCGCGAATGTCAGCGGGTTCTTGCCACTGAGGCTGCCCTTGACTGCGTAGGGCCGGAAGCGGATGAACGCCGACTCGTGGTGGAACGGTTTGGCGCGATCGGCCTGCATGGCTCCGGGGTGTGGTTCGCCGTCGGCGCCGAACGCGTAGGCGGCGATCGCTTCCGAGTTCTCCCACAATGAACACGTCGCGACGAACGGCGGGCGCGCCATCGCGGTGCCCCAGATCATTCCCGGCGCGTCGTACGTGGCGGCCTCGGCCTTGGTGCTCGCGCGCAGGAAACTCAGGGCGCGCGGAAGGCGTACGCGTCCGAGGGTGAGCACGGCGGCGGTGCCCTCGTAGTCGACGGTGCGCTTGTGGGGGAGGTCGGGGTCGAGCCCGGACCAGGTCCCGTGCGACCGGAGCGGCTCGAGTCGCATGCGCCAGCCGTCGGAGAACGGAGCCGCAGCGTCGTTTCCGGCCTCGAACGCGTCGAGCGCGGCGTCGTCGTCCCAGAACGAAACCAGACCCACGCGTCCGAACACCGGCTTGGGCACGAACGAGGTCCGCAACGGCGTGACGAGCGCAACGCGCGCGGACCGCAATCCCGGTATCGATGCCGGGTCGGGCGCTCGCCGCAGTACCGCGAGCGCGGCCCGGGGCTCGACGTCGGCCAGGTGAACGGAAGCGAGCATTTTGGGCCTCCCAGGGGTTTTGGCCGAATCCTCGCCGCATCCGATCGAGCAAAGCCAACCGGGCAAACGCCTCAAGGGGTGGTTTCGGCAGGGAGTATCGTGACGCCCCAATGACGGCAGTTTCGAAACATCAGAACGACGAGCTCTACGCGCTCCGCCATTCGGCCGCGCACGTGCTCGCGTCGGCGGTTCTCGACCTCTTTCCGAGCGCTCGGCTGGGCATCGGGCCACCGACTGCCGACGGCTTCTACTACGACTTCGATCTCGACGAACCGCTGACCGCGGAAGTCATCGATCAGATCGAACAGCGGATGAAGGAGATCATCGAGGAGCGCGGCAAGACCTTCGACTACCGAGAGGTATCGCCCGACGAGGCGCGCACGCTGTACCGGGACCAGCCGTACAAGCTCGAGCTGATCGAAGACATTCTGTCCCGGGGAACCGACGAGTACGGCAACGCGTCGGAGACGAACGTCTTGTCGACGTACAGCATCGGGAAGTTCGAGGACCTCTGCCGCGGCCCCCACGTCACCGCGATCGACGACATCGACCCGAACGCCATCAAGCTCCTGCGCACGAGCGCCGCGTACTGGCGCGGCAACGAGAAGCGCCCGTCGATGCAACGCATCTACGGGACGGTGTGGCGCAACGCCGAAGAACTCGAGAAGTTCCTCTGGGAACAGGAAGAAGCCAAGAAGCGCGACCACCGGCGTTTCGGTGAAGACCTCGACCTCTTCTCGTTCAGTCCCGATGTCGGCCGGGGCCTGCCGCTCTGGCTACCCAACGGCGCGGTGATCCGCGAGGAACTCGAACGGTGGGCCAAGGAAACCGAACGGCTCGCCGGCTACAAACCCGTGTACACGCCGCACATCGCGCGCAGTGAGCTGTACAAGATTTCGGGTCACCTGCCGTACTACGCGGACGATCTCTACTCGCCGATCGAGATCGACGGCGACGAGTACTACCTGAAGCCGATGAACTGCCCCCACCATCACATGGTGTACAAGGCGCGGCCGCACAGCTACCGCGAACTTCCGTTGCGCTACGCCGAGTACGGCACCGTGTACCGCTACGAGAAGTCGGGCGAACTGTTCGGGCTGTTGCGGGTGCGTGGCTTCACGCAGAACGACGCGCACATCTACTGCACGCTGGAGCAGTCGAAGGCCGAGTTCGTGGCCGTCATGCGCATGCACGACTACTACTACCGCACCCTCGGCATCGAGAACTTTCACATGGTCCTCGCCATGCGCGACCCCGCGAACACCGACAAGTACCACGGCGACGACGAGATGTGGGAGACGGCCGAGCGGATCACGCGCGCGGCGATGGAGGAGTCGGAAATCCCCTTCATCGAGGAGCTGGGCGGGGCCGCGCACTACGGCCCGAAAGTCGACTTCATCCTGCGCTCGGCCGTCGGTCGCGAGTTCGCGGCGTCGACCAACCAGCTCGACCTCTACATGCCGGGGCGATTCGATCTCACCTACGTCGACAGCGACCAGGCCTCCAAACACGTTGCGGTGATCCACCGCGCGCCGCTCGGTTCGCACGAACGGTTCACGGGCTTTCTCATCGAGCACTTCGCGGCGGCGTTCCCGGCGTGGTTGTCGCCGGTCCAGGTGAAGATCCTGCCGGTCGCCGACGGTCAGCTCGAGTACGTCGAGGCGATCGCGCAACGTTTCCTCGAAGCCGGCTACCGAGCTGATGTCGACCACTCCGGTGAGAGCGTCGGCGCGCAGATCCGTAAGGCGAGCATGGAAAAGGTCCCGTACGCGCTCGTCGTCGGCAAACGCGAGCAGGCGGCCAACACGGTGTCGGTGCGGGCGCGCGGTGGTGTCGACCTGGGCGTCATGAGCGTCGACGCCTTCATCGAGCAGTTCGCGAAGGTGGTTGCGAGCCGGTCGCTCGGCCTCGAGTTCGACTGATCTGTCAGGGTCAGATCCGGGCGCGACCTGGGTTCGCGGGCCATCCGGCGAAGCGACTCGCGGGCCGGATCGCCCGGTACGCGTCGACGATCGGAGCGAGTTCGGCCGGGGTCGCGCCGTGCATGATCACGCCGTCGACGCCGAGGTCGAACTGGCGCAACACCCGTGCCGCGCACTGTTGCGCGTCGCCGGTGGCTGACGGTTCGAGCCACTCGTCGGGCAACAACGTCGCGACGTGTTCGAGTGTTTCGGTGTCGGCTTTCGTGTCGAGCGCGCCGGGGAACGACGCCACAACCGAGTCGGCGCGAAAGCGCGCCAGTACCTCGGGATCCCAACCGTTCGTTTCGACCATCAGGTCGCCGTAGCCCTGGAGGTAGGTCGCGAGCCGACCGACGGTCTTCTTGAGTCGCAGCGCCTCCGGAAGGTGGTCGCCGATCGTCGCGTAGCACGACCAGATGCGCACCGACGCGGGATCACGACCCGCCTCCTCCGCGGCCTTGCGCACCGTGGCGACACAGCGCTCGACCGTCTCGTCGGCGAAGAACGTGTGCAGCACGACCGAATCGAAACAACGGCCCGCGAGCGCGAGCGAGTTGGGACCGAACGCGACGTACCCGAGCGGTATGTCTTCGTCGAACGACGAGTCGAGGTGCAACACCGGGAAGCGGCCCGCGGGGCCGTCGTGACCGAACACGACCTCGCCCCTCCACAGTCGGCGCATGATCCCGACGAAGTCTTCGATCTGCGCGGTGGTGATGCGCGGAATGCCGTACGCGTCGAAGAGGGGAGCGATGCCGCGTCCGAGTCCGAGCGTGAACCGTCCGCCGGTGAGCCGGTGCATCGTCGTGGCGTGCGACGCGGTCACGATCGGATGGCGCGTGTTGTGGTTCGTCGCCGCGGTCGCGATACCGAGCGTCGACGAGACCGCACCGACCGCGCCCGAGAGCGTGAACGCCTCCTTGATGTTGAAACGCTCCGAGATGAACGTGGAGCCGAGGCCGATCGCCTCGCCCTCGGCCACCTCGGCCGGCAACTCCACGGGCGACTGCGGCGCACCGGCCAGGACGTAGAACCCGAGTTCATTCAGTCGGTCGTGTTCCATGGCGTCAGTATCACGCACCGGCCCGATCGCCATCGACCGGGACTTCGTGGCGAAGGTTCCGGGCCACGGTGACCGCCGCGAGTTGGGCTCGGCTCGTCACGGCGAACTTCCGGAAGATGTGCGAGACGTGGGTCTCCACGGTCCGCCGCGAGATGTACAGCGCCGATGCGATGCGGGGATTGCCGAGACCCTGCGCGACGAGATCGACGACCCGTCGTTCGGTTGGGCTGAGCGCATCCCAGCCGTGGGTTGCCGCGGCCGGCCCGCGGCGACGGCGGCTGACGCCGAGCGCCCGCAACGACGCGTCAACGCGAGCGAGATCGTGCGCCGCGCCGAAGGCGACGTGCAGGGCGGCGGCTTCCTCGAGCAGGCCGACGGCCTCGGCCTGACGGTCGGCGGCGAGCAACGCCCGGGCCGCTTCCTCACACGCCGCGGCAAGATCGACGCGTCGGGGTGTCTCGCGGTACTGGTGTACGGCGTCGACCAGGGTGTCGGCATCGTTGTTCGCGAGCCCGTCGGTGCGGCGCGCGGCGGCGAACGCGCTTGCGACACCACTCGCGTCCGCCAAGCGCGCCATCTCGTCGGCGACTGTCCGTGCAGTTGTCGCGTCGCCTTCCGAAACGGCGAGTCCTGCCAACGCCGGGCCGATCGTGCGGTACTGCACCAGGCCCCGCAGGTGTTCCGTCGCGGTCCACGCTCCGCGGAGCAGCGCGAGCGCCGCGGCCGGGTCCTCGGCGGCGGTCTTCGAGGCGACAACGCACGCGAACAATTCGACGCCGAACAGGTGACGTCCGGCGCGCAATGCCGCATCGGCTGTAGCCAGAGCCGATTCGGCGCGCGTGTCGTCGCCGCGGGCGAGCGCGATCTGCGCCAGGATCGCGTTGCAGCCGATGTCATGCGCCCGGTTGCCGGTTTCGTCGGCGACCGCGACCCCTGCCTCGATCTCGGACACGGCGTCATCCCAGCGACCGCACAGGAGATGCACGAACCCGACGGCCGTGTGGGTCTGCACGAGCAGGGTCAGCTCGCCGCGCCGCTCCGCGCGGTTTGCGGCGGCCGCGTAGGCGGCGACTGCGTCGTCGAACGCGTCCATCGACAACAGGAACGTCGCTTCCCATACTTCGGGGATCAAGAACCCCCGGGTCGGGATCTCGTCCCGGAACAACAGGCGGCGCGACGCGCGAGCGTGCTCGGCTCCGGCCTCGAACCGGGCCTCTGCCCCGGCGGTGAGTGCGAGCGTCTGGTGCGCGATGCACGCCAGCTCGTCGGCGTGCATCGCGTCGCGCGCGGCATGGGCGAGCGTCTGTTCGGCGACGGCGGTCACGGCGGCGGCGGCTCGACCGGTCAGGAGCGCGATGTTGGCTTCGAGGCACCGAACCGCGGCGACGTCGTCAGGCGTCGCGCCCGGGGCGTCCGCGGCATGCGCGTAGTCAGCGACCGCGGTGGCGAGGTCGCCCGATACCGTCGACGCGACGGCGATGCCGCGCCGCACGACGAATCCCGTGCGCGCATCGACGGCTCCGTCGAGCAGCGCGCGGCCGATGGCCCGGGCGTCGTCGATCCGCCCGACGGCCGCGAGCGGTTCGAGTAACGCCGTGTCGAGCCGTATCTGGGTGTCGGTGTCGGGACCGAGCGCGCACGCGCGCTCGAACAGCGAGACGGCGCTGGCGAGGTCGAGACGAAGGGTGTCGTGCGCGGCCCGTTCGAGCCACTCGATTGCTTCGCTGTCGCACGGACGCGCCCCGAGTTCCATCTGGCGCGCCACCTGGAGCACCGGCGCACCGGCCGTGGCCAGGGCGCGCCCGGCGGCCGCGTGCAGGTCACGACGGATCGCGGGCGCAATGTCGTCGTAGACCGCGTCGCGCACAAGGTCGTGGCGGAACGACAGCGTCTCGCCTGCACCCGACAGCACCGCGGCGTCGACGGGCGGGCGTAGATCGGCGGCCACCTCGACGACCCGGCGCCCGGCGACGGTTGCGAGGTCGGTCAGGGTGAACTCCCGGCCGAGGAGGCTGGCGAGGCGCAGCATCTCGACCGACGCGGTCGAGAGAGATGTCAGTCGGCGCAGGACCGATTCGCGAACGCCCGCGGGAAGCGCGTCGTCGTCGACCTCGGCGATGCCGCCGCGGACGGTAAGGGTGGCCTCTTCGTCCACGACGCGCAGGTATTCGGTCACGTACAGCGGGTTGCCTGCCGTTCCGTCGAGCCGCGCCGCGAGCCGCGGTCCCGGCGGCGCGCCGACGAGTGTCGCGGTCATGGCTGTCACCGACGTGGCGTCGAGGCCGGAAACGCGGAAGTGCTGTGCGCCGGTGTCGCGCAGCACACCGAGGAGTTGGTCGACGAGTGCGGGTCGGGGAGTCGGGCGCAGGGTGGCGAGGATGGCGACCGACAGCGGCCTGACGCGGCGGCTCAGTGTCGCGAGACCCCGCACGCTGAGATCGTCGGCCCACTGGAGGTCTTCGACCACGACGAGCACGGGGGTCGCCGCGGCCCGGTCCTCGATCGCGTTCGTCACCGCTTCGGTGAGCGCGAACCCACGCGTCCCGCCGGTGTGGTCGGCGTCGGTGAGGAGTGCGTCGAGCGGGATGCCGAGGGCCGAGGCCAGACCGACGACGACGCGTCCCGGCTGGTCGTGCTCGAGCTCGTCGGCGCCGGCGGTCACGACGGCGAAGCCCGCCGCGGTCGCGCGCACGTGCGCGGCGCGCGCGAGGTGGGTCTTGCCGATACCTGCTTCGCCCTCGAGCACCAGCGCGCCGCTCGTGCCGCTCCGCGCCGCGTCGAGCATCGCGTCGATCGCGTCGAGTTCGGTCACGCGGCCGAAGGTGGCAACCGGATCGGGTTCGGTCTCGGTACCGGCGGCCGCGAACAGGCGCCGGCGTTCGGAGAACCCCTTCAGCCGGCTGCGGCCGCGATCGTCGAACCGCACTCCCGGAACCGTGCCGACGAGCTGCCGCACGACATCGGAGACGAGCACTTCGCCCCCGGCCGCTTTGGCCGCGATACGCGCCGCCGCGTTCACGGCTTCGCCGACAGGGTCGCCGGGTGCGCCGGCGATCTCTCCCGTATTGATGCCGACCCGTAGTGCGGGCGATCGTCCGACGAGGGCTCGTTGCACTGTCACGGCGAAGGTCACGGCCTGGCGCGGCGCGGGAAACGTGAGCATGAGGCCGTCGCCGAGCGACTTCACCTCGGTGCCGCCGTACGGTTCGATGCGCTCCCGCGCGACCGCGAGGACGCCTTCGACGGCGGCTCGACCGGCGACGTCGCCGCGCTCGACCAGGAGTTCGGTCGACCGCTCGACGTCGAGGAACACGACGGTGACCAGCATCCCGCCCACGACCGCACCCTAGGACCGAAGACGACCCAACTGACACGTCGAGCCCGAGAATCAGTGAGTTCACGGATATCAACTCTCGTTGTGCGGCGGTACGGTCAACCGGTGACGCCACAGCCGGCCCCCTCCACCCTGTTCCCGCGCGGCGCGATTGCGCTCATCGGACTGATGTTCGTGCCCGTCGCGGTGCAGGCGACGTTCTTCCCGCGCAGCTTCTTCGACGACTTCCCGCTGGGTCGTAGCTGGATCGCGCTCACCGAAGGCGTCTACAGCGAGCACCTCGTGCGCGATGTCGGAGCGCTGTTCCTCGCCCTCGTGATCGTGTCGGTGTGGGCGTGGTGGGAACCGGCGCTGTGCCTTCCACTCGCGGTGGCGTGGCTGGTCCAGGGCACGCTGCATTTCGTGTACCACGTCGGGCACCTCGACCACTTCGACGGCTTCGACTCGGTCGCGATGCTGTTCTCACTCGTGACCGTTCCGCTGCTCGCGGTCGCGGTGATCGTCGCGGAGTGGCGTCGCCGCGCGCCGAGCCGCGATGCGCTTGAATAGTCGCCAGTGACTGCTACCGAGATCACGATCGTTGCCGCCTGCGTCGCGCTGCTCGGGTTCGGGTTGTTGCTGACCGTCCGGTGGCACGGAATCCCGGTGTCGCCACCGCCCGGTGAACCCGACGGTCGGTGGATCACCGCGGCGTTGCGCGCGCTCTGGTGGATCGGGCTTGGCGTCGCGGCGGGCGCCGCGACGGGCATACTCGTGATCGGCGCCGGCGGACGGCTCGCGATGCGGCTGCTGGCCGTCACCGCCGGCGACGACGCGCAGGGCCGGCTCACCGAGGCCGAGGAGATCGTCGGCGACATCACGTTCGACGGGACGCTCGGGTTCATGATCTTCATCGGCCTGTTCGGCGGCCTCTTCACCGGGCTGGGGTACATCGCGATCCACCGCTGGCTCCCCGGCGGGTTCGGCCGCGGCCTGTGGTACGGCGGCTTGCTGTTGGTCGGTTTCGCGTCGCGCATTGAGCCGTTGCGGACGAGCAACGAGGACTTCGACATCGTCGGCCCCGCCTGGGTGTCGTTCCTCGTGTTCGGCGCGCTCGGCCTCGCGCAGGGCATGGCCGTCGCCGCATTCGTCGGTCGTTGGAGCCGAACCCAACCGCTGCTGACGACCCCCCGCGCCGCGTTGCGTTACCTGCTGATGGTGCCGTTCCTGCTGTTCCTCCCGTTCACGATCGGGCTCATCGTGCTCATGGCCGCGAACGTCGTGCTCACCCGTTTCGATGTCTGGGCTCGGCTGGCAGGAAAGCGTCTCGATATCGCGGGCCGGGTGGTACTGGTCGCGCTGGTGCTGGTCGCGGCACCCGGCTTCGTCAGCGCGATCTCCGATATCTACGAACGAAGTCCGTAGGCGGTCAGTCGGCCGGCTTCATGCGTTCGAGCATGGCGCCCATCTGCTGGTGCACGAGGTTGATCGCCTGCAGCGGTCGGAGCATCACGCGGAACTCGACGATGCGGCCCTGGTCGTTGCAGCGGATGATGTCGACACCGTTCACGTACTTGCCCTCGACCGTGGTCTCGAACTCGAGCACGGCGGTGTCGCCCGCGAGCACCTGCTTCGTGTACCGGAACCCTCCGCCGCCGTTCCCACCCGACTCGGGCTTCTCGCCCGGGAGCGTCTGTCCCGCCGCTTGCAGGTAGAGCTTGGTGACCGCCTTGCCCTCCTGGGGCGTGTAGACGATGGGGGAGTAAAACGCGACGTCGTCGTCGAGCAATTCGTCGAGGCCGCCCGGCAGTTCCCCGCGCATATTGGCGTGCCACTTCTCGATCACCGACTCGATCAGCATGGTGCCGACCGTAGCCGCGCCGCGGTCAACGCGCTGCGAGGCGGGTGATGCCGGCGAACGAGCAGTAGTACAGGTCGTCGTTCCAGCCGGGCGCGGGGAAGAGCACCGACTGGACGGGGCTGCCCGATTCGACCCGCAGCGTTTCCGCGCCGGTTTCGATGTCGAGCACGACGATTTCGTCGACCATTCGGGTCGCGTCGTGGTCGGTGGTGACGAGTTCGCCGGTGTCGGCGAACAGGAGCATGTGGCACGCGTGGTTCTGCTCGCGCTGCCAGCGGGGCGACGTCGATCCGTCGGGGCCGATGTCGAACGCGGCCATACGGCCGTTGCCGCTGTCGAAGCCGACCACAATGCGGCGCGCCTCGTCGACGAGCGGCGGATTCGCGACGACACCATTCGACAGCCCGCAGATCTGGGTCAGCGTCGACGTACCCGTGTCGAGGTCGACCCGCACGAGATGCAATGGCGCGGTGTTCACACCCTGCCCCCGGAACGTGCCCGCGTAGCGTTCGCTGCCGAAGCCGTTGTCGAGGAACCACGCCGCGCCGAGCGCGAGCACCGGGTCCCAGCCGTAGGTCTGGCCGTCGACGGTGCGGTAGCGACCGGCGAAACCGGCGTCGACCGTGAGCGCAGTTCCGTCCCACGACGCGCGGGACAGCGATTCGGTCCCGACGACGTAGACGTCGTTCCCGTCGGCCGACAACCGCGCGATCGAGGGTTCGGAAAGGACGACGCGATCGACGATTGCCAACGCGTCCGGCTCGAGGATGAGTAGTTCGGTTGGCTCGTAGACGTGCGTGGCGGGATCGTGGCCGGGGAGCACCCCGCCGAAGTCCTTGGTGGCGAGTTGCCCGTCGGGCAGGATCACGAAGCTGTTGTACGGCCGGTGGCGCGGGAGCTCCCGCGACGCGACAACGGCAAGGTCCGCGTCAAGGCGGTGCGCGTGGTTGCCGAACACGATGTAGAGCGATCCGTTCGCGTGCGCGGCGAGCCCGCCCGGCCAGGTCGGCCCACCGGCAAGGTCGGGCGACCGCGAGACGGTTTCGAGCGTCACCGGGTCGATGCGCTCCACCCACGAGATCGCGTCGGGCCCGGCCGTGTGGAACAGCGCGAACACCTCGCCCGGATCGCGCAACACGACCATCGTCGTCGCGACGGCGACGCGGGACGTCACCGTGACGAACCGCGACCCGGAACCGCGCGCTAGTTGCAACCGGGTCGGGCCGCCGTCTTCTCCGGGCCACGGACTCGGCCAGTAACCCGTCGTGCTCAGCACCGCGGCCGCACCCCGTCGACCTCATACGCGAGGTCTCCGGTGGTGACCATCGGTGCAGAGCCTAGACATCGGGCAGAATGATCCGTGAGGGCCGCCGCCCTGTCGAGCGAGGAGCAGCATGCGTACGCACGAGCTGATCATCAAGGGTGGCGAGGTCATCGACGGGACGGGCGCCCCGGCGCTCCGGGCCGACATCGCGATCGACGGTGGCGTGATCTCGCAGGTGGGGACGGTCGACGGCACCGCCGATCGCGTCGTCGACGCCGACGGCCTGCTCGTTACACCCGGCTTTGTCGATATCCACACGCACTACGACGGTCAGGCGTCGTGGGACGAACGGATGATTCCGTCGTCGTGGCACGGCGTGACGACCGTCGTCGCCGGGAACTGCGGCGTTGGCTTCGCGCCCGTGCACGACGTCGACCACGATCGCTTGATCGAGTTGATGGAGGGTGTCGAAGACATTCCCGGCGTCGCGCTGCACGAGGGCCTCGCGTGGAACTGGCGTTCGTTCCCCGAGTTCATGGACGCGCTCGACGGCCGCGCGTTCGACGTCGACGTCGCGTTGCAAGTACCTCACGCCGCACTGCGGCTCAACGTGATGGGAGAGCGCGGCGCCCGCCGTGAACCCGCGACCGGCGAAGACATTGCGCTGATGGCCAAGATGGCGCGCGAAGGGATCGAGGCCGGCGCGCTCGGCTTCACGACGTCGCGCACGCTCAACCACCGCAGCAGCAGCGGTGAGCTGACGCCGACACTCACCGCCGAAGCCGACGAACTGATCGGGATCGCCACCGCGATTGGTGCCAGCGGGCGCGGTGTCCTGCAGGCAGTGTCCGACTTCATCGACGTCGACGCCGAGTTCTCGCTGTTCCGCCAGATGGCCGAAGCGTCGGGCCGGCCGCTGTCGTTCACCCTCCTCCAGACCAAGCGCGACTCGTGGCGGCGCCAACTCGAACTGCTCAGCGAGGCGAACGATGCCGGCGTCGCGATGAAGGCGCAGGTCGCGCCCCGCGCCGTCGGCCTGTTGCTCGGGCTCGAGTGCACCTTGCACCCGATGCTGGCGAACCCGGTGTACCGCGAGATCGCCGAGTTGCCGCTCGCCGAACGAGTTGCCGTATTGTCGGAGCCGGAGTTCAAGGCGCGCGTGATTGCCGCCGACGTCGCGCAGCGCGACACGCCGGGCGGGCGAATGCTCGGCAACTTCGACGCCATGTTCGAACTCGGCGACCCGCCCGACTACGAGCCCCAACCCGAGGCGAGCATCGCGGCGCGGGCGCAGCGCGAGAACCGCGACCCGTTCGACCTCGCGTACGACATCATGCTCCGCGACGGCGGGCGCGGGTTCCTCTACCGGCCCGTGCTCAACTACGACGACGGTAACCTCGACGCCGCGGGCGAGATGCTGGCGCACGAGCACTCGATTGTCGGTCTCGGCGACGGCGGCGCCCACGTCGGCACGATCTGCGACGCGAGCTTCCCGACCACGTTGCTCGCGTTGTGGGGGAGGGACCGCGACCGGGGCCGGCTGCCGTTGCCGTTCCTGATCGAGCGCCAGACGCGCGCGACGGCACGCGCGGTCGGTCTGCTCGACCGTGGTGTGCTCGCGCCGGGATACCGCGCCGACGTCAACGTGATCGACCTCGACCGCCTGGCCGCCCGTCGGCCCGAGGTGCGCTACGACCTGCCCGCGGGCGGGAAGCGGTTCGTGCAACGCGCCGACGGTTACGTCACGACAGTTGTCGCCGGTCAGGTCACGTACGTCGAAGGCGAGGCGACCGGCCCGTTGCCCGGGCGGCTCGTGCGCGGCCGGCAACCGGCACCGGTGCGCGGAGGGGCCCGATGAGGATCGTCCCGAGCGACCTCGTTCCCCTCGAAGTCGGGTGCGAGTGGACGCGCGACGACATCGGTGACAGCTACGTCTTCCACCTGAGCGACACACACGTCGCCGAGTTGGACGCGGCCCTCCTGCATGCCGAAGCACAGTGCGACGACGTGCTCGACATCACGCGCGATCTGTTCCCGTTGCCCACGCTCGCCCCCGACCTCGAACGCATCACCGCCGACCTGGTCGACGGCACCGGCGTCGCGCTGATTCGCGGGCTGCCCGTCGACCGGTACAGCAAAGAACGCGCCTCGATGATCTATTGGGGCGTCGGCATGCACCTCGGGCGGCCGTGGCCGCAGAACGCGAAGGGACACTTGCTCGGTGACGTCACCGACCAGAACCGCGCCCTCGACGACCCGACCGGGCGCGGCAACGAGATCGGTGCGATCGCGTTCCCGTTCCACTCCGACGGGTCCGATCTCGTCGGGCTGTTCTGTCTCAACTCCGGCGCCAGTGGCGGCGCGAGCCTGGTCGCCAACGCGCTCGCGATTCACAACGAGCTCGTACGTACCGAACCGGAACTCGCCGCCGAGCTGTACGAACCGCTCCCGTACGACTTCCGCGGTGAACAACCGCCCGGCGCCAAGCCGTGGTACAGGATGCCGATGTTCAGTCGCACGAGCGATCGGCTCTTCGTCCGATACATCCGCCCGTACATCGAAGCCGCCCGCCGGCACAAGGATGCGCCTCGACCGTCGGAAGCGGGGCGGACCGCGATGAACCGCGTCGATGCCATGTGTGCCGACCCGCAATACCACGTCTCGATGATGCTGCAACCGGGCGATATGCAGTTCGTGAACAACTACCACGTGCTCCACGCGCGCAACGCGTACGTCGACCGTCGTGACGAGGGTCAGATCCGGCACTTGAAGCGGCTGTGGTTGGAGACCGACGTCATTGCCGATGCCGACAAGCCCGAGCGCTTCCGCCTCGGGCGCGGTGCCGACAACTGGTGGTCGAGCAAGGGCCGCACGAAGAGCGAAATCGAAGCCTGACGCCCGGCTCCCGCCGAAATTGCGCCGTACGGCGACCGAAACGGTCGCCGTACGGCGCAATTTCGATCACGGCGACCGAGCTGGTCGGCGTGACGCTTCGAGCAGCAACACCGAGGTGTGCGGGTCTTCGGACAAGCGGGCTGCGAGCACCGCGGCCCCAGATCCCGCGCCGAGGACGATCACATCGTATGTGGTCATGGCGCGACGAAAACCGGTTCGTAGTGTTCGACGACCGGGAACGGGTCGTAGAAGTGGTGCAGGAGTGCCCGCCACATCTCGTATTCGGGCGACCCACGGAACCCTTCGGTGTGGTCTTCGAGGCGTTCCCATTCGACGAGCAGCAGGTACCGCGTCGGCTGTTCGATACACCGGTCGAGCGCGAGCGACTCGAATCCCGGCATCGACGCGATGATCGACTTGGCCTCCGAAAACGCGCGCTCGAAGTTCGCCTCCTCACCCGGAATGATGTCCAGCACTGCCTGCTCGAGGATCATCCCGGCAGCATGCCAGCTCAGCGGAACTCGAGACCCTCGAATTCGCCCGACTCGCGCCACTGCTTGATGAGTCCGAAGAACGCGAGTGCGCCACCGGGATAACCGACGAAGAACTCGGTGCCGGGCCCGCCGGGCCGGCCTTCGTTGTTGTAATAGCCCGGGGTGCAGTCGGCGTTCGCGAGCGCAGGGCCCATTCCGCCGCTGAGCACCGTTTTCACCCACGCATCTTCCGCGGCTTTGGTCGGCTCGACGACGTCGTAGCCGTACTCGAGGGCGTGCTTCACGATCGCGCCGATCGTGTGGCCCGCTTCGGTGAAGTTGTGCGGCACGTTCGAGATCAGCGCCGCGCCCTGCGACAGCTGCATGATGAACGCGTTCGGGAAGCCGTGCACGGTGAGGCCGTGCAACGTCCGCATCCCGTCGCCCCAATACTCCGAGAGCGTGACGCCGCTGCGCCCGGTCATGTCGTAGCCCGCGCGCCGCGTGTGCGGTGTACCGACTTCGAACCCGGTCGAGTAGATGACGCAATCGACCGGGTACTCGACACCGGCGACGACCACGCCGTTCTCGGTGATGCGCTCGACGCCCTTGCCCGCCGTGTCGATCAGGTGCGTGCCCGACGTGTTGAACGACTGCAGGTATTCGTCGTGGAAACACGGGCGCTTGCACAACTGCCGGTACCACGCCTTCAAGTTCTGTGCGGCCTCAGGGTCTTCGACGATCGTGTCGACCCGCGCCCGGATCTCCGACATCTTTTCGAAGTCGTACTTGTCGAACGCGCCGAGCATGTTCTCGGGAGTGAGCTGATCCGGCGGCACCGCCATGATTGCATCGCGGATGCGGCGCGACAGATCGGTCCAACCGTCCTGTACGAGGTCCTCCGGCGGCCACGCGCCGGGCGTCTGGTTGGCGGTGAAGTTTTCGAGCCAGCGCTGTTGCCAACCTGGCGTCGCCATTTCAGCGAACCACTCGGCGTCGGTGGGCCGGTTGTCGCGCACGTCGATCGACGACGGCGTGCGCTGGAACACGAACAGTTCGCCGCACGCGCGCGCCAAGTGCGGGATGCACTGCACGGCGGTCGCGCCGGTACCGATGATCGCCACGCGCTTGTCGGCCAGCTTGTCCATCGGTGTGCTCGGATCGCCGCCGGTGTACCCGTAGTCCCACCGGCTGGTGTGGAACGAGTGCCCCTGGAAGCTTTCGACACCGGGAATGCCGGGCAGCTTCGGCACGTGTAGCGGGCCGGTACCCATGCCGACGAACTGGGCCGTGAACTCGTCGCCGCGATTGGTGCGCACGATCCAGCGCGAGTTGTCGTCGTCCCATTCGAGATCGGTGACCTGTGTGTGGAACAGCGCGTGGTCGTAAAGGCCGTACTGCTTCCCGATTCGTTGGCAGTGCTCGAGGATCTCGGGCGCGTGCGCGTACTTCTCGCTCGGCATGTGGCCGGTCTCTTCGAGCAACGGCATGTAGACGAACGATGCCGTGTCGCACTGCGCGCCGGGATAGCGGTTCCAGTACCAGGTGCCGCCGAAGTCGCCGGCCTTGTCGATGATGCGGACATCTTCGACGCCGGCTTCCTTGACGCGGGCACCGGCGAGCAGCCCCGCGAACCCGCCCCCGATGAACGCGAACGTCACGTGGTCGCGTACCGGCTCGCGGTCGACCACCGCGATGTACGGATCGTCGAGGTAATGGCCGAACTGGTCCTTCAGCTCGATGTACTGGTCGTTGCCGTCGGGCCGCAGGCGTTTCGCCCGTTCCTGTGCGTACTTCTGCTTCAGCGCGTCGATGTCGATCGTCGTCATTTCGCGTGCCCCCGGGCTACTTGACCGAACGGTCAACTGTACCGAAGTGCCGGTCGCGCGGACCAGTGCGCCGGCCGTGCGCGACACTGCCCAGGTGGAAGAACTGCTCGGGCTCGCGCACGACCTGCCCCGTCGCTCACTCGAGCCCGGTGCCGCGCTCGTCGTCGACGGCGAGCCGGTGCGGGCGCTGTACGTGCTGGTCGAGGGTTCGTTGCGGGTCGAGAAAGCCGGCGTGGTGATCGCGACGGTGACGCAACCGGGTGCGTGTGTCGGCGAGATGTCGTTGTTGCTGGGCATCCCCGCGACCGCCGACGTGATCGCGAGCGAGGCATCGGTTGTCGCCGCGATCGACAACGCGCCCACGATGCTCGAGACCGAGCCGCTCCTGCCGCTCGCACTCGCGCGGCTGCTCGCGGCGCGCCTCCACGTGATGACGACCTACCTCGGCGACCTCAAGCAGCAGTACAGCGACCACGAAGGCGGATTGGGAATGGTCGACGTCGTGCTCGACAGCCTCATGCGCAACCCGCGTGCGCGCAGCACGCTCGGGTCGGAACGCGATCCCGACCCCGAGGACTAGCCAACGACAACTACGCCGGGGCGAACGACTCTTCTTCGACGCCGGCGAGCGACAACCATCGCGCCTGCCCGGAATCGGTGTCGAGTTCGATGCGAGCAGGAATCGGGCCGCGCTGGCGGCCGGCGTTCATCACGACCGTCGAGCCGATGCGATCGATCCAGCTGCCCGCCGACGCGAACGGCGACTGGTGCACGTGGCCGCACAACACCAGTGCGGGGTGGTGCCGCTCGATCCACGTGACGAGATCTTCGTCTCCGTAGTGCCGCTTGCCGGTCCAGCTTGTCGGAGACGCGTCCGGCGGCGCGTGGTACACCCAAATCCACTGGCGGTCGCCGACCAGGGCGGCGTCTTCGGTGAGCTGGCGGTCGACGAGTTCGCGTGTGCGCGGACCGTCCCACCACGGGCACACCGTCACCAGCACCTCGTCGGTACCGAAGTTCGAGCCGTCGATGTAGACACCGGCACCGCGCGCGGCGGCGAGCCACACCGCGGATCGCTCGTCGTGGTCGTTGCGGTCGTTGAGGTCGTGGTTGCCCGAACTTGCGACGACGTGCGTCTTGGCCGCGATACGCGACAGATACTCGAGCACGACCGCGATCTGTGCGTCAGGTTCGACGATTGACGCGATGTCGAGGTGATCGCCGGCAACGACGACGAGTTCGAAGTCGCCCGCGACCGACACAACCCAGTCGAGCTGTTTCAGCGTGTAGTGCAGGTCGGACACGAGCAGAATCTGCATGGCGTAGCGATGTTAGGCATGACTCGATGCCGAGCACATCGCGCACCCGGTCGGCGGCGACGCGCGCGAGGTCGTGCGGCCACCGCCGCCAGCTGTTCCTCGGTGAAGCTCCGGTTCCAGTGCTTTCCGGGTGGCGGCGCGTCGAGTTCGGCAAGGAACACCGTCGTCAACAGCCCCAACAGGTGCGGCACACCCGCCATGTGCCGCACGTGCTCGCCCCGTTGCACGAGACTGATGAATGGACCCGCGATCCCGCGCAACTGTTCCGCGACCGCGTACTCGAGTGCGAGTGAGACGTCGGTGAACCGAACTCCGGACAGCATGCCGACGACGTACTCCGACGACTGCGGGAACTCGAACGCCTGCCCCTTGCCGACGAGGATGTCGAGGGTGAGCCCGTCGGCGGTGACGACATTGATGATGAACGGCGCGATCGGTGTCCGTGCGAACACGGTTGGCACGATCTCCGCGAGCCACGTCGGCCAGTCGCCGAGGAAGCCGTCGTAGTGCTCCGCGGCGGCGACGATCTGGATGTCGAGGTCGCTCCACTCGTCAGCGGTGCCGGCCGCGACCGACCCGCTCAGAGCGACGGCGAGCACACGTTCGTCGCCGTCCAACCCGGCGACGAATTGCTCCAACCGCGCGCCGTACCGAGGGTCGATGACTTCGAGTCCGCCCATCGTCGCTCGACTCAGTCCTCGTCGAACATGTCGACGTATCCGCTGCTGACCGAGTCGGGAAACTCGGCCGGGCGCTTCGCGAGGAACGACTCGACGCCTTCCTTCGCGTCGGCGGAACGCGACCGCGACGCGAGGCCACGCGATTCGGCGAGATGCGCGGTCATCGGGTCTTCCACCGCCAGCATGCGCCAGAGCAGTTGCCTCGTCATCGCCGCCGAGACGGGCGCGGCGTGGTCGGCGATCTCCCGGGCGAGTTCGTACGCCGCGGGTAGCAGGTCGACCGGGTCGTGCAATGACCGTACGAGACCCGCGGCGAGGGCCGTGTTCGCGTCGACGACGCGTCCAGTGAGCATCCACTCGCTTGCGGTACCGATGCCGACGACGCGGGGGAGGAACCAGCTGCTACAGCCCTCCGGGATGATGCCGCGGCGCGTGAAGACGAACCCGAACCGGGCGTCGACCGAGGCCACGCGCACGTCCATCGGCAGCGTCATCGTCGCGCCCATGCCCACCGCGGCGCCGTTGATGGCACCGATGACGGGTTTCGTCGACGCGTATATGCGCAGGGCGAGGATCCCGCCGCCGTCGCGCGGCGTCTTCGCCGGGCTCCCGGCCTTGGCGGGCACGGGCTGGAATGCCTGCGCTCCGCCGGAGATGTCGGCCCCCGCGCAGAACGCGCGGCCTTCGCCCGTGACGACGACGGCTCGCACGTCGTCGTCGGCGTCGACGCGATCCAGCGCGGCAATGAACTGGCGCATCGACTCGGCGCGAAACGCGTTCAGTTTCTCGGGGCGAGTGAAGGTGATCGTGGCGACGTGGTCCGCCACCTCGTATCTCAGGTCCTGAGTTTCAGTTGTCACGGTCTCGATTCTTACGCGAAGCGGCCGCGCGGCGCGTTCCCTCGTGCATGGCCTGCACGCGGGCGACGGGGATGGCGTCGCCCTCCTCGACGAGATCCGCACCGAGTCGCTGCGGGCCGGGCATTGCTTCGGCCCACGGGTTGCGGTCTGTGAGGAGTCCGAGAGCGGTGTGAATCGCGAAGTCGGCAGGGGAGACCTGGTCGAGGTCGTCCCACCGCACCGGGAACGACACGGGCACGCCGGGTCGGGCACGCGGGCTATAGGCGGCGACGACGGTCGCGCCCCAGACCTGGGTCGAGTCGACGAACACGCGGTTGCCGTGTTCCCGCGGTCCGGCACGGTCCGGCGGACGAACAACATGACCGCGATCGCGGCGCCGGTCGTCACGAGGACAATGCCGGTCGCCCAGACGACATTCACAGCTCCGCACCCCCAATCCGCATGGCGCAAACGTGGTCCTGGCGGTGGCTCTATTCGACGGACCCGACGATCGGGTGGCAGAGTCGTTCGATGGCGACACAAGCGGACAAACAGGTGACGGTGACCCGCGACATCGCCGCGTCGCCGGAGCAGTTGTGGTCGATGGTGAGCGACATGACGCGCATGGGGGAGTGGTCGCCGGAAAATGTCGGCGGCGAGTGGTTGGGCGACGCGACCGCGCCCACGATGGGAGCGAAGTTCCGCGGCTCCAATGAACGGGGCAAGAAGAAGTGGAAGACCGAGGCGACGGTCACGGAGGCCGACGCGGGCCGCGTGTTCGCGTTCGCGGTCAGCGCCGGGCCGGTCGACGTCGCCGAGTGGCGGTACACGTTCGAGCCGACCGCGGCCGGGTGTCACGTCACCGAAACGTGGATCGACAAGCGCGGTGCCATCCCGAAGGTGCTCGGCAAGTTCATCTCCGGCGTCGGCGACCGCGCCACCCACAACCGGGAGGGCATGGAGACAACCCTCGAACGGCTCGCCGCCGTCGCAGAGGCGACTACGTAGCGATGGCCGCACCCGATCTGCTCTCACCTTCGTTCTACGTCGACATCGACGCCATGCATGCTGCGTTCCGTTCGATGCGCGCGGCCGGTCCGGTGTGGCGCGACGAAGCGAACGCGCTGTGGGCCGTGGTGCGGCACGCGCCGCTGATGGATGTCGAACGTCGCGCCGGCGTTTTCTCCAGTTCGGGCTGCTACCGCTCGCTCGTCGCGCCGCAAGAAGAAGACATGATCGCCAAGGACGATCCCGCCCACCACGATCAACGGGCACTCGTTGCGCGCCGGTTCACGCCGAAGGCCGTGCAACGGTTCGCGCCGGTGATCACCACCGTGATCGACGACCTCATCAACGGGTTCGTCGACCGGGGCGAGATGGAGGTCGTCGACGACCTCGCCGCGCCGTTCCCGGCGCGCATGACTGCACACCTCCTCGGGTTCGGCGACGAGCACTCCGAGTCGGTGCGGTCGTGGTCGGAGCGTCTCATGCGCATCGACGGCATGATGGAAGACGAGGCCGTCATGATGGGCGTGATGTCGGCGATCATCGAGTTCAGCGGGGTAGCGCTGCCGATGGTGGAAGAACGCAAGGCGGCCCCGGCCGACGACCTGTTCTCGGTGTGGGCCGGCGCCGAACTCGACGGCTGCCCGATGGAGCAGTCGGTCATCGTTCAAGAGACCGGTCTGTTCATCTCGGGCGGCGCGGAGACGACGCGCACCGTCATCGCGCGCGGGCTGCTCGAACTCACGCGCCATCCCGATCAGTGGGAGGCGATGGCGGCCGACCCGAGCCTCGTCCCCGGCGCGGTCGAGGAACTCATCCGTTGGGTGACACCGCTCAACAACTTCTTCCGCACCGCGACGCGCACGTCGACGATTGCCGACACGAAGGTGGCCGAGGGCGATCGGGTGATCCTGCTCTACCCGTCGGCCAATCGCGACGAAACCGTGTTTGACGCGCCCGACACGTTCGACATCCGGCGCAACCCGAACCCGCACTGCGCATTCGGTTTCGGCACACACGTGTGCCTCGGCGCGTCGCTCGCGCGACTCGAGCTGCGCACGCTGCTCACCCAGTTGACCCAACGAATCACGAACCTGCACGTGCTGAGCGAGCCCGACATCGAACCCAACATCTTCGTCGGCGCCGTTCGCTCGTTGCGGCTGGGTTTCGACCGCCGCTAGCGCATGGCGGCGATCACACCCGAGCTCGTACAGCGTCTCCTCGTTGCGCAATTCCCGCAGTGGGCCGATCTTCCGGTCACGCGCGTCGCGCACGGCGGCTGGGACAACCGCACCTTTCACCTGGGCGCGGAGATGTCGGTGCGGCTGCCGAGTCACGAGGCGTACTCGGCGCAGGTCGAGAAAGAACAGCGCTGGCTGCCGGTTCTCGCCGGTCACGTGCCGCTCCCTATTCCGCAACCACTCGCGTTGGGTGCTCCCACGGACGAGTTCCCGCGGCCGTGGTCGATCTACCGCTGGCTCCCGGGTGACCTTGCGACAACCGACCGAATCACCGACCTCGATCGGTTCGCCACGGATCTCGCCGCGTTTCTACGCGCGCTGTACCGAGCGGACTGCACCGAAGGTCCACCTGCCGGCGCGCACAGTCACGGTCGTGGGGGTCCCGTGGCGCAATGGGATGAGCAGACGCGTGGCGCGATTGCCGCGCTCGTCGGCGAGATCGACACGGATGCGGCGCTGGCCGCCTGGGAGACGGCAGGCGACGCGACCTTCGCCGGCGACCCGGTGTGGGTGCACGGCGACGTCGTGTCCACGAATCTCCTTGTGACCGGCGGCGGACTGTCCGGCGTCATCGACTTCGGGTGTTCCGCGGTGGGCGACCCGGCGTGCGACGTGCCGATCGCGTGGACGTTGTTCCACGGTGAGAGCCGCCGCGTGTTCCGCGACGCGCTCGCCGTTGACGACGCCACCTGGGAGCGGGGCCGCGGTTGGGCGCTCTGGAAGGCTCTCATCGAGATGTACCGCGAGCGCGCCTACGAAACCCGCGGGCCCGCGGGCTGGCAGCGCATGGGCTGGCGCACGGACGCGAAAGAACTCGTCGAGGACCTGCTCGAGCGGTAGTCCGACGTCGCAACCGGTCGAGTTAGAGCGCGTAGGTCCGCACGAGTCGGAGCACGGCGTCCGCGTCGGGGCCGTCACCCTCCAGTTCGGTCGCGTCGGGGTCGACGCGACGGGCGGCGACGTCGCAGAACTCGACGGCGGAGCCTCGGATGGTCGTCAACGCAGGAGTATCAGGGTCGAAGCGCCAATGGTCGCCGCCGGGCCCGACCAGGTCGAGCGCGACCGCGCCGGTCATCACCGCGCCGTCGCGCCGGAACGCGTAGGGGAGCGTCCGCCACGCGAGCCGCGCGATGTGTCGCAGCCGATCGGTGGGTGGGAGCGCGACGGCGAGGGCCGAGGAGATGTCGCCCGTGTGGATCCAACACTCCGAGAGGCGGGTCGCCGCGAGGGTGTGCAGCGAGAGTTGGCCCGAAACCCATGTCACGCGTTGATGGGGATCGCCGGCGTCGAACGCGGCTTGCATCGCCGTCGACGCGTCGTGCCACCGCTGCCGTATCGCGTCGCCGCCGGCAGCCCGGTCGGCGTCGACTTGCGCGGCGGCGGCGTCGTCGACCGTGACCGTCTGCCGTTCGCCGTCGCTGAGAAAGCCGTGGCTGTACCCCTCGAATGCTCCGACGGTCGTTGCCGTCGCGAGTTCGTCGGTCACCGCGAGGTGTACGAGCACGGAGGCGACGTCCCACCCCTCGCAGCGGGTCGGACGTTCCCAGTCGTCGTCGGTGCATCCGTCGACGAGTTCGCCGAGTTCGGCGTGTTGCGCAGCCAGCGCAGTCAGGATGTCATGCACAACGCGAGGTTACGGCTTGGGTACATTGAGCCGTGACCCCAGATGCACGCCCGAGCCATGAGTGAGCTCGGACCGCTCGGTCCGCTCGACGAGCTGCTCGCCCACCAGATCGTCGACACGTTCGCGACGGTGTCGCAATCGGATCGTTCGTGGACCGAGAAGATCTGTGCGATGGCCGCGGCGCGCGACGGCTCGCTGTCCCTCGGCTTCGGGCTCGGCAAGTACCCGAACCGCGGTGTGATGGATGCGTATGCCGGCGTGTCGAGCGGTACGCAACAGTGGACGGTGCGTGCCAGCCGCGAGTTGGGCGCCGACGACACGACCACGGTCGGGCCGATCCGCTACGAAGTGCTCGAACCGATGCAGCGCATTCGGTTTGCGCTCGACCCCAACGACGCGCAGCCCGTATCGTTCGAGTGGATCTTCGAGGGCGCGGTCCCGGCAGTACTCGAGAACCACGAAGTGCACCGCGCGCGCGACGGGCGCCGGGTCGACGCGGACATTGCGCGCTATCACCA
>Ga0163153_10001468_pt1 | contig 37135 bp, 25 predicted proteins | sample OliLakLV19MP6IB1_FD_148629 | JGI IMG/M metagenome (GOLD analysis project Ga0163153, IMG submission 148629) | Freshwater microbial mat bacterial communities from Lake Vanda, McMurdo Dry Valleys, Antarctica - Oligotrophic Lake LV.19.MP6.IB-1 | ecosystem: Environmental > Aquatic > Freshwater >... | reverse complement strand
CCCCCCCAAATTAAAAACCCAGTAGCAGAAGGAAATGCATTCCCAAATGCGTCAGCACCTGTTGTTCCATAGTTGTTTGACCATATTTCATTCCCTGCGCTGTCAACTCGTAAAATCCAAGCGCCTCCTCCAGGGCCGAATGAACTACTAACTCCCGATGCTAAGTATTCATTGTTAGATAGTGGACTGATTTGCAAACCTATGTCCCCTTGGCTGCCACCGTAAATCTGGTCCCATTCCTTATTCCCATTACTATCGGCTTTTAACACATAATATTTCGACAATGAGGTTGAAGTAAATGTTTCACCAATCATAATGTATCCCGAATCGTTTGTCAACGAGCCGTGCAAGCAATTTTGAGTGCCTCCACGAGGGTATTTCTTCATCCACAAAAGATTTGCGAATGTATCAAATTTTGCAAAATAAAAATCTTGCTCATTCGTGATAGTATCTAATTCAGTGCCGCACAGTAAGTACCCATCCTCAATAGCAGCTAATGACCCATACAGGCCTATCGAATATGCTTTGCCCGGTTGATTATATATTTTCTCCCAAATCAGGTTCCCATAGAGGTCTGTCTTGTGAAATATAATTCCTGAGCGAAATGCATCTGTGCCATTGTATTCGCTTCGTCCCCAGGAAGCTATCAGGTAGCCATTGGGCAATTCTAAAACTCCTGTAGGCCAGCAACCATATAATTTAAAAACTATCGGCTTTTGAAAAGTAACCTGAGAAAAAGCACAATAGTGAAAATACAGTAATAATACTATACACTTAAGGTAACGCATCATCTCACCTTTACTATTTTATCTTTCTTTTTCACTTCTCCGTTAGCGGAGACTTTATAGAGGTAGATACCTGGGGCGTTCAGAAATTGTAACGCTATTTGATTTGTTCCCTCGCCAAGAGTGAATCGTTTTTCTTCCTTTCCATATATTGAATAAATAATGAGTTCTCCTTTTTCATCTGTACCAAGCGTTACAAATCCAAACATCTCTCCGGCAATCAAAGTTGGTATGAGTTGATAGATATTCGATTGGGAAATTGGCGGTTCTTGACTTTGGACTTGTTCTTCGTTTTCGCTTAAGCCTCTTTTTGGGCTGCTTTCTTCTTTATCCTCATAAGGATATGGATAAATGGTGTCGTTGATGAATTCAAGAATTGATTTTGCTTCAATCGAAGCTACAGACGTATCGTTGAATGCAATCTCTTCTAAATCAGCAATTGCTGTGGAATCCAAATCATAATAAGTCAGCGTGTCTTCGTACAGATTGAGTTGAATGCTACGCAGTTCAACTAATTCTTCATCTTCCCGGAAGTAAACTTTAAGACTATCAAATACTGCCTTTGATTCAGAATATTCGCCAGCAGCAAGATAAAGGTCGCCAAGCAACATGCGCATGGAAGCATCTTTCTCGTTCTCCAATGAATCCTTAATTTCTTCAACCCCATAATTAGTATCAATTGATGCGTAGTAAAGCATATCAACGTAATTCAGCCCTTTCTTTAGTTTAAAGATATTCAATGAATCAATGATTTCTTTTCTTGACGATGCGCTATCCTGATACTGTATGAGCTTCTCCAATGAGTCTTCATTGATAGGAGGATTAGCTTCTTCTATAGCCTCCCATATCAGATTGGAGTGAGGCGCATTTTCTATAAGCAGATGGCTGCGCTTGTTGCCGTTAAACTCGTTTCCCCCATGGCGCAAGCATGATGCAAAGCATACTGGCGCAAAGCGTCCGCTTGTGCCAATCATCCTTGAGCGTCCGCTCACTTGATAACCCCCTATCATTTTTACCTTTACTCTAAATTACTGCTATGGGCCGGAAATACAAATTCAGGGACAATAGCCAACTTTATTTTGTCAGTTTCGCCACGGTGAACTGGATTGATGTATTCATCCGTAATGAATACAAAGAAGTTATGCTCGACAGCCTTCGGTTTTGCCAATTGAAGAATGACCTTGAATTGTATGCGTGGTGTATAATGACCAGCCATGTTCATCTGATAATAGGGAGTCGCGGTACTCCAATGGAATATATCCTGCGTGATTTCAAAAGTTTCACATCAACAACCTTGAAGAAAGCGATTTCGGAAAATCCAACTGAAAGCCGCAGGGAGTGGATGCTGTGGATGTTTGAACGAGCGGGAAAATACAACCCGAACAATAAAGGCTGGCAGTTTTGGCAACAGGATAATCATCCGATAGAATTATTTGACCGGAAAATCATGGAACAGAAATTAGATTATGTGCATAAAATCCTGTTTCGGCAGGATTTGTCAGCAGCCCGACTGATTGGATTTACAGCAGCGCAAGGGATTATGCCGGAGAGAAGGGATTGCTTGATATTATCCTGTTGGAATGAAATTGTTTAAAAAAAAAGTGAGGGTTGCAACAAAGTAGCGGACGCTACAGGATGAGAAGTCCAAGCGGACGCTTGAACCATGCTTGTGCTAAGTATATTTTGCTCAAAACCGGAATTTCTTTGACCGAAGTAAAAGTTTTTTGGGTTGAAGTAAAAGTTTCTTTGACCAAAGAAAGAACAGACTTGAACCAATTCGTTTTTCCTTTGACCGAAATAAAAGTTTTTTGGGTTGAAGTAAAACTTTCTTTGACCGAAGTAAAAGTTTATTCGGTCAAGTAAAAAGTTTCTTTGACCGAAGTAGAAGTTTCTTTGGTTAAAGAAAAAGAGGCTGTAAAGTGATGGCGGATGTTTTATGTCATTAAAATATCAGAATCGCCTGAAATTCGCTCCCTGCAATACTTTCAGCACATTATCTGCGTAATACATACAATACGGGTAATTAACTACACAGCGATGCGCTCCGCTGTTTTTTTTGTTTATTGATATTGATGCACTTCTGGCATCAGCGCTACCAGTAAAAGCGATAAAGAAATGAGGGAAGTACGCGCCAAATATTCTTTATTTAAAAAAAATACAGCGTTCAAGGGATGAACAAAATCTTGCGGTGGGTTGTGGGCGATACAGGGCTCGAACCTGTGACCCCTACCTTGTCGAGGTAGTGCTCTGAACCAACTGAGCTAATCGCCCTTTTGCAGACAAAGATAATGGAATTCGTTTTGCACGTAAATGAAGCGTTTAACTGTTACCCGACAAATGATATTGCATTAATCCTTCCATCGGGCTTTTGAGCGTTATCCCTCTTTTCAGCTTCAGCTTTTCCATCACTTCAAATAAGACAGTCTGATTGAGGCAGGCAATGGAGCCGATAAAATGTATCGGTAATGTTTGATGTCCTTCATATTTTAAAACGTGCCTTTCTAAAAATTCATGAAACCCATCCTGTAGCATATTACAAATGTAGGGGTGTGCATTATTATCCGTCAAAAAACCTGCATAGGATGCCACCACTTGGTTGGGCATGTTTGTTCCGTGAACGGCATTCAGCACGTGGTCGCGCTGCATATCATGTTTGGCTTCCAATGCTTTCTTTAAATCGGCAGGCATCTCCCGATAAAAATATGCCTGCAACAATTTTCTGCCGAAGTATCCACCGCTTCCTTCATCGCCCAAAATGAATCCGAGATTCGGCACATTATCAACGATATTGCTGCCGTCATACAAGCAGGTGTTAGAGCCTGTGCCGATGATACATGTAATTCCAAATGTCTTGCCGCAGGTGGCGCGCGCTGCCGCCAGCAGGTCATGTTCCACTTCGCTTTCCGCGTTTGGAAAAACAGTTTGCAGCGCATTTTTTACAATTTGCTGTTTGTCGGGCTGCGAAATTCCGGCACCATAGAAAAAAATCTTATCAGGCAACGACTTCAACTGCGGCAAAAGCTCCGCGTGGATGATTTTTATAATATCCTCTGATGTTTGATAGAACGGATTTGTTCCAGTGGTAAATACGGAGGAGGTATTTCCATTAACAATGATTTCCCATTGTGTCTTTGTTGAACCACTATCGGCAATTAATAGCACAATTTTTTTGTTTTGCGCTCAAAAATACAACACCGCCTGTTAGGAGAAGTGTTAACTTGTGCCGCTAAATTTCTCCCCTTCAAGATGCCGGATAAAAAATTGAATTTTCTGCTCCCTCTCCTGCTTTCATTAGTTGTCGCAGCGGGAATGATTGTCGGATTTAAGCTGCGCGAATCCTCCTGGAGCAAACGCCCGATGGTGGATAGAATGGATTACAGCCGTCTGGATGAAATCCTGAATATCGTTGACTCAAAATATGTTGATACCGTTAATTCAGAAAAGGCAATTAACAAGTTGATTGAAAGCATGCTCAACCAACTTGACCCTCACTCCTTTTATATTGCCGCTTCCGAATTGAATGAAGTGAACGAAGGGCTGGAGGGAAACTTTGAAGGCATTGGCGTGGAGTTTTATATTCTGCGTGACACCATCATTGTGGTGTCGCCCATTTCAGGCGGTCCTTCGGAGGCGCTCGGTATTCTTTCAGGCGATAAAATTATTCTGATTGATGATTCTTTAGTGGCTGGAAAAAAAATCACGAATAACGATGTGGTGAAAAAACTGCGCGGCAAAAAAGGAACACAAGTAAAAGTGAGCATCGCCCGCAGGAATGAAAAAGAGTTGCTTGATTTTGAAATCACCCGCGATAAAATTCCCATTACAAGTGTTGATGCAGGGTATATGATTGATAAAGAAACCGGCTACATCAAAATCAGTCGCTTTAGTGCAAATACTTATGAAGAGTTCATGGCTGAATTAAATGAACTGCACGATGCCCACATGCAAAACCTAATCATTGACCTGCGCCAGAATCCCGGTGGCTACCTGAATGCCGCTACAATGATTGCCGATGAACTGCTTGACAATAAAAAACTACTCGTTTACACTGAAGGCAAAGCATATAAGCGCAAAGAATATCTCGCGCAAATGGAAGGGCTGTTTGAAAATGGCAACCTCGCAATTATAATTGATGAAGGTTCCGCATCTGCCAGCGAAATTCTTGCAGGCGCAGTGCAGGATTGGGACAGAGGAATCATCACCGGCAGGCGTTCGTTCGGCAAAGGTTTAGTGCAGGAGCAATACAACCTGCGCGATGGCTCCGCGTTGCGACTCACCGTAGCGCGCTACTTCACTCCCAGCGGACGCAGTATTCAGAAACCATACGATAACGGCAATGAGAACTACGACCTTGAAATTGCAGCCCGCTACGAACATGGCGAACACCTCAGCAAAGACAGTATCCATGTGCAGGATTCCATTCAATATTTCACTTCAAAGGGGAAAGTAGTGTATGGCGGTGGAGGCATCATGCCCGATGTTTTTATCCCGCTTGATTCGCTCAATAATTATAAACAGCTTGCCAAAGTGCGCGTCCACATTCCCGAATTCATCTATGATTATTTCTCCGAAAATTCAGATAGCTACAAGCAATATGCTACGCTTGCCGATTTTATGAGCCGCTACATAGTTTCTGATGCAATCTATCAGCAGTTCATTTCACTTCCAAAACTTAAAGAAGAAGGGCTGAAACCTGAAGAGGTTGCTGCGATACAAGGCGACATCAAAACAATGCTCAAGGCTTATATCGCCCGCCAACTTTGGAAAAATGATGGCTTCTATGCTGTCATTAATACAATGGATAAAACTTTTCTCAAAACACTGGAAATTGTTAAAAATCCTGAGAGCATTGCTGCGAATTGATGGAGAAAATATTCTCACGAATATACCGTCACCGTCAATTCCCTTCTCCCTCCCCTATTCCTGAATTCGCAGAGATAAATTCCTTGCCACGTTCCTAAATCAAGTTTCCGGTTAGCTACCGGAATTGTTACAGATGAGCCAACCAATGACGATTTAATATGCGCGGGCATATCATCGCTGCCTTCCAAGTCATGCTTGTAATACGATTCGTTTTCTTTCACGAGATGATTAAACACGCTTTCAAAATCATGCCGCACGGTGGGGTCGGCATTTTCATTAATCGTTAATCCCGCAGATGTATGTTTGATGAACACATGCAGCAAACCTTTCTCCGGCAGTTTTTTTATTGGCTCCAGCAAAAAGCCTGTGATTAAATGAAATCCCCTGCTGAATTCAGGGAGTATGATTTTATATTGCTCAATCATCGGGTGGTTGAATAGAACGTAATTTTAGCAATCCTTTCATGAAGAACGAAATTCCGCCCTCGACAAACGGCACACAAAAAACAGAAGAACCAAAAAAGCGCATCCGCTGGGCTGATATTAAAAAAAGCTACGCCATTTTTCACTTTGCCGCTCCCTACAAAAATGATTTTATCATTGGCTTAGTTGTGCTCATGCTTTCAAGCGTCACAGTGCTTACCTTTCCTTATGTAACGGGCAAATTAGTAGATGCCGCCACCGGAAAAACAGAATGGTGGCTGGGCGATATTAATAAGATTGCCGCAGGTCTCATTGGCGTGTTGCTTTTACAGGGCGTGTTCTCTTATTGGCGCGTCATGCTGTTTGCGCGTGTAAGCGAATATGCTATGGGAGATATTCGCAAAGCATTATTTGCAAAAATTCTTACGCTTCCCATTCCATTTTTTGAGCAAAGGCGCGTAGGCGAATTGGTGAGCCGCATCACTACTGATGTCACGCAGTTACAAGATACTATCTCGCTCACGCTTGCGGAATTTTTGCGGCAAATCGCCACGTTAATTGTGGGAGTAGCGGTAATCTTTATCACATCTCCCAAATTATCTTTAATGATGTTAGCGACCTACCCGATTTTAATTGTAGTTGCTGTGATTTTCGGCAAATACATTCGCAAACTTTCCAAGCAAACGCAAGACGCGCTTGCTGATTCAAACGTGGTGGTGCAAGAAACTTTTCAATCAGTGAATATTGTGAAAGCATTCACCAATGAGTTGTTTGAAAGCAGGCGGTTTGACAAATCCATTCAAAGCGTGGTTGATTTTGCGATGAAATCCGCCCGCTACCGCGCAGCGTTCATCACCTTCATCATTTTCGGTTTATTTGGCGGCATCGTGCTGGTGTTGTGGTATGGAGCGATGCTTGTTAGCCGGGGCGAAATGACCATCGGTGAACTCACGGCATTTGTGCTTTATACAATGTTTATAGGAGGCGCTGTGGGCGGCATGGGCGAAGTGTATAGCAAGATTCAAAAAACAATTGGCGCGTCAGAACGCTTGCAGGAGCTATTACTCGAAGAACCGGAGCCGAATCTGAATTTGAGCAAACAACCTGCGCAGAAATTGCGCGGGGAAATAAAGTTTGAGGGAATTACCTTCTCCTATCCCTCGCGCAAAGACATTGCCGTGCTGAAAAATATTTCCTTTCACATTAAAAAGGGCGAGCGGGTTGCATTAGTAGGTCCGAGTGGCGCGGGTAAGTCAACCATCATCCAGTTGCTTGCGCGTTTTCACAAGGCAGATTCCGGAAATATTTTTGTGGATGAAAAAAATGCCACCGATTATTCGTTGAGCGAGTTGCGCAAAAACATCGGCATTGTTCCGCAGGATGTGATTCTGTTTGGTGGCACAATTCGCGAGAATATCGCTTACGGGAATCCGGACGCTTCTGAAGATGAAATTCTTGCAGCCGCAGAAAAGGCGAATGCGATGGAATTCATTCGCACATTTCCGCAAAAACTTGATACCATCGTGGGCGAACGAGGCGTGAAACTTTCCGGTGGTCAAAAGCAGCGCATCGCAATCGCACGCGCAATTTTAAAAGACCCCGCAATTCTTGTTTTGGATGAAGCCACAAGTTCGCTTGATTCGGCTTCTGAGGCATTAGTGCAGGAGGCTTTGGAAGAATTAATGAAAGGACGCACCAGCATCATCATCGCACATAGGCTTTCCACAATCCGCAAAGCTGATAATATTTTCGTGTTAAATAAAAGCGAGTTAACTGAGCAAGGCTCGCATGATGAATTGATGAAAAACGAAGCGGGATTATATCGCCATTTAGTTCACCTGCAATTCACCCTTCAGAGTGAACAGATGTAACAGGCTTGTTCGCTTTTTGTGAACAGGAGTTTCCATAAATGGCGATGGAAAGCAGAAACGCCATAAAAACCAACGATACCCAAAACTTCTTTTCTACAATACATTTTTTGCCCCGCTCTGTTATGATAACAAGTGCGTGCAGGAAAAAGAAAGCAACTAAAAGGATTACGCCTACCATAGATGAAAGTTTGTTCTATTCATCTACGCAGATTCGGAAAGAATGTTGCGCCAATTCTATGATGAATGATAAATAGTTTGTGAGTTGGCGCGTACTCATCCCGCTTCTTTATCGCGTTCATCGGTAGCCCGCCCGGATGGATTCCCCGCCAGAATGATTTTGTAAGGCTGGCGTTCGGACGGACGCCCATTGGAGAAAACGCAGAGTTATCTATTACAAGGAGCAAGCCGTCTGCATCACACAGTACTTTCCCTTATTTTCTTGCGATAATTGTAAAGTGGAAAATGCAAACCTGACACCTGACCCGCAATTGCTTTTGAAATTGGTGAACATGCAAATGCCCTTTGGCAAATTCAAAGGCGTATTGTTGTGCAACCTTCCTATGTTCTATCTGGAATGGTTTCAGCGAAAAGGATTTCCGCAAGGCAAGCTTGGAATCTTGCTGCAAACAATGTATGAGATTAAGCTGAACGGGCTTGAATTTCTGTTGGAGCCGTTAAAAGAAAAACAGCAATAGCGTTCTTTTTGAATTGAAAGTTCTCTTTTCTGAGTTCATTGAAGGAGAATGTGAAATCGCACCATGACCATTTTAAGAGGAACCTAACTAAATAATCCAACCATTCCGTTCGTTAAACCATTTCTATTCAACCAATCCACATGTCACTGCTGCTTATTTCTTTTATCAGCCTGCTGCTGCTCCCTTCCATTCATTCCAATAAAACGATTGAGGCAGATAAGCAACAGGCGCAGGAAGCGTTTGCATTTCTGAATGCGGTAAGGGCAAATCCGGAAAACTATTACAAGGAACTGCACTACAAAAAGAATGTGAAAGTATCACCCATCAAGCTGCAATGGAACGATACATTGGCGCAAGTCGCGGAAGCCAAAGCTCTTGATATGGCAAAGCGGAATTACTTCGCCCACGTTGACCCCGACCGCAATGGCATCAATTACCTTGTTTATCAAAGCGGCTATGAATTGAATCCTGATTGGATAAAAAAAAGAAAAGACAATTACTTTGAGTCAATTTCGGTAAACCCAAACAGCGGAAGAGAGGCGATAAGTACGCTCATCATTGACGCGAATGAGCCTTCGTTGGGACACAGAAAGCATTTGCTCGGGCTTGATGCATGGAATTCTACTTTGAAAGATATTGGCATCGGTTTCGTCTGTTGCAATGCTGGCTGTCGTTACAAAACCTATGTATGCGTTATTATAGCGAAGCACAATTGGTAGCAATAAGAGAAGTGAGCGCTAAACGATGTCCGCTAAAATTTTATGCACCGCAGCATAAAACACATCAGGCGCCTCTGCATGAACCCAGTGTCCCGCATCGGGAATAGTGATGAGTTCTATTTTTGGAAATATTTTTTGAAAGCTGCTTAAATCATTCTCCAGCACATAATTTGACTTGCCGCCTCGAATAATATATGCGGAAACTGCGACAGGCTTTTCCGAATGAATCGCTTGATTAATCTGCTCGTAGTTGCGGATTAATCCGTCTAAGTTCATCTTCCACGAAAAACTGCCGTCAGCATTTCTGTCGAGATTTTTCAGCAGAAATTGGCGCACCGCAAAATCATCAATATGTGTTGCAAGCATTGCATCTGCATCATCTCTCTTCGTAATGCGGAAGATGTCAACATCTTCCAGCGCATCAAAAATTGTATCGTGACCTCTGCCGTATTCCTTCGGAGCAATGTCCACAACAATGAGTTTCAAAACTTTTTCAGAATGCGTGATGGCAAACTGCATTGCAACTTTTCCACCCATTGAATGCCCAATGATGTGGGCATCTTCAATATGATGCTTCGTAAAAAATTCTACAAGGTCGCTGACCATCGCGGGATAAGAATGTTCATCGCTGTGTGGCGACCTGCCGTGATTACGCAGGTCAATGGTAAATACTTTGAAGTCAGATGAAAGTTTTCGCGCGAAAGTTTGCCAGTTGTCCAACGAGCCAAGCAGCCCATGGAGAATTACAACGGGCGTTCCCTCGCCAAATGATTTGTAATTAAGCTGCATGAAAAGCGCTTAGAGCATTTTCGCTCGCTTTGTCAGATATGGCACGAGTATTTGCAGGAAGTTTTCTGCAATGTCGGCTTCCACAAAATCAATTTTGTTTTGACCGCACTTCAGCATCAGGTCTTTTTTGTGTTGATGCGCCTGCTTTGTGTAATGCTCCCGTACATCGCTGGCGCGTAGTTTCACTTTTTCGCCCGTCTCCAAATCAATGAACACATACGGGCGGTTTTCAAATTCAAACTCCAACTCGCTCTTTTTATCGGTGACATGAAACAGCACAACTTCATGCTTTGCATACCTCAAATGCTGCAAGGCGGAAAACAATTCTGCGTTTGCGTGTGTGCTATCCATCATATCACTGAAGATGATTACCAGCGAGCGCCTTGAAATGCTGTCTGCAATTTGATGAATGGAATTTGAAGCTGCTGTCTTTTTATTCTTTGCATCCGCAGCAAGCAACTGCTCAAGATGTGTCATCAATAATTTATGATGCACCTGCGTTGAACGCGCTTTTGTATGCACATCTATCTTGTCAGAAAAAATCGAAAGCCCCGTGGCATCCCGCTGCTTGCGCATCAGGTACATCAATGCGGCAGCGCACACAATCGAAAACCGGATTTTCGTATTGGTAACACCCGCGGGATAATACATCGAAGAGGAAGCATCTATCACCAACTGGCAGCGCAGATTTGTTTCCTCTTCAAATTTTTTCACAAACATTTTATCTGAGCGCGCATACACTTTCCAGTCAATATCCTTCACGGATTCGCCCGCGTTGTAAAGACGATGCTCGGCAAACTCAACGGAAAAACCGTGATACGGACTTTTGTGCAAGCCGATGATGGAGCCTTCTACCGCCTGCCGCGCAATCAGTTCAAGATTATCAAGCCGGTGCAGGTCTTCAAGTTTCTGGATGGAAGTAACGCTCATATTTTGATGAATGGGTAAACGAAATTAAGTTTACCGTTTGAAAGTAGCTTTTCAGGATTTATTGCAGACAAATAAATAATTTTTTTTAATCCACAATGCGCAGAATCGCCCTCCTCTCTGACACACACGGATATCTTGATGACGCAGTCTTTAAATATTTTGAGGGATGTGACGAAATCTGGCATGGCGGTGATTTTGGAACAATGGAGGTAGCGGACAAACTCAGCGCAGTAAAGCCATTCAAAGGCGTTTACGGCAACATTGACGGAACGGACATCCGCGTAAAATTTCCGGAGAACCTGTTTTTTGAAATAGAAGGAATGAAATTTCTTATTACGCACATTGCAGGCTCGCCCGGAAAGTATAATCCACGAGTAAAAAAACTGCTTACGGAATTGAAACCAGATGTACTCATCTGCGGGCATTCGCATATTTTAAAAGTGCTGCGCGACACTGCATTCAATGTAATGTATATGAATCCGGGCGCGGCAGGCAATGAAGGCTTTCATAAAATGAAAACGTTGTTGCGCTTTTCTGTTGAAAATGGAATGCTGAAAGATTTGGAAGTGGTGGAATTGGGAATGCGCGGATTTCTGAAATAAATGTCATGCCGGATTTATTCCGGTATCACCCTTTGATTTTGCCAGTATGATGGGGATTCCGGCATAAAGCCGGAATGACACTTCAACCTGCCAAATGGTAGTGAAATTTTCTTCAAATTTGTACGGTGAAAGATTCGGACAAAAAAAGTTATTGGGACAATATTTATGAGAACCGTCAGCCGGATGAAGTAAGTTGGTATCAGGCTATTCCCACGATCTCGCTTGATTTTGTAAAACTTGCCAAACTGCCCAAAACTGCAAGCATTATTGATGTGGGCGGGGGCGAAAGTTTATTTGTTGATTATCTGCTTGATGCCGGTTTCAAAAAGATCACCGTGCTTGATATTTCCGATGCAGCGATTCGTCATGCGCGGCAGCGCGTTGGTGATCAGGCGAAATTTATCAACTGGATTGTGAGCGATGTAGTTGATTTTGAGCCGGAAGAGAAATATGATTTCTGGCATGATCGCGGCACGTTTCATTTTCTCACCAATGAAGACGACATTCAAAAATATATCGCGCTTATCCGCAAAGCCGTGAAACCTAAAGGACATGTAGTGATTGGCACGTTTTCCGACATTGGTCCGCAGCAGTGCAGCGGCTTAGAAATCAACCAGTATTCGGAAGATTTAATGGAACGCCAGTTTGAATCTTATTTCACAAAAGTTGCCAGCAGGCGCGAAGACCACATCACGCCTTACAACACGATTCAAAATTTTTTATTCTGCTGCTTTAGAAAAAATAGTAAGTAATCAGTTCAAGTTTTACGCGAAAATCATCTGCATGGTTAGAAATCTGTAATCAGCAATTTGCGGGTCTTTACGCTGCTCCCTTGTCTTGCCTGAATAAAATATATGCCGCAATTGACTTGTGGAAGCGAGATGTCGTTTTGCTCATTGAATGTTTTTAACTCCGCTAAGTTTCTGCCCAACATATCAATGAGCATAATCGTGACAGGCTCGTTTTTATTAAAGCCGCGCAGCGTAATATGCAGTTGTGTTTGCGCGGGATTAGGATAGATGGTAAATACAAATTCCGCTGCATCAATATTGCGCGATGAAACCGGATACAAAAGACTGTCTGACTGGCTGAACAAGGCAACCCCTCCCCTATAGTTTCCTACTATCATTTCATATCTGCCATCGCCCGTGATGTCGGCAATGGTGGGCGAAGAACGCTCACCTTCATCAATGGAAGAATAGTCATCGAATTTTTTGCGGAACATGCCGCTGTAAATACTGTCGCGGTCAAACGCATACACGCGGATGCTTCCTTCTTCACAGCCGGAAATCACATAGAGTTTTTCCGATGTGTCAAGCCTGCTGATATTGGGCGTGGCATACCCATTTGGAAAACCCGGAATGCGGATATTGATTTCTCCGAAAAAACTATTGGTGGGCAAAGTGTCAAATATCATTGCTGTCAGAGTTCCTTTATTTTCAAAGTAATTGAGGTTGCCTGTTTTTTCACCCACCACCAAATCAGGCAGCGAGTCGCCATTCACATCATAAATAAAAGGCGCGCTGAATTGCCCCACGTCAATGCCAAACATATTAAGCATCGAAACCGTGAAGTTGGCAGCATTGCCCAAGCCTGCGGTGTTTTCATAATAATGCAGGAACCCGTCAAACTCGCCCACAATCATGTCTTCATCCCCATCCCCATCCATGTCGCCAAATGCGGGGGTGATTGCTTTCCGATTCAGAGCAGAAACATTTTCATAATCGCGAGAAATAAGGTTGAATTGCGGCAACAGCGAATCCCCTGTGTTTTCAAGTAATGCAAGACCAGAGCGGTAAGTAACGCCATTCACATAATACCCATAGTTACCGACAACCAAATCCAACAAGCCATCGCTGTTGTAATCAAAGAAAACCGGATGCGCGCCTTCGCCCAAATCAAGCATCTCGTCACCAAGAAATGTGTCGGTTTGGAAATCAAACACCACGCTGTCGGCTGCTCCCACATTTTTGTAATACCACGAGCAACTGTAATTTTCTGAAGTTTTAGTGGCGTTGGGAGCCACAAGCAAATCTTTCAATGCGTCATTATTTACATCCACATAAAATGATGCGGGGAAAATGGGGCTGCGATACGAAGTGTTGTAAGAAGGAAATGCGGAATCCTGCGCAATCATATCTGCGCAAGTGAGATTGCCGCCATTCACAAGGCGGTTGATGCGGTCAAAAGAAATATCACCGAGTATCAATTCCTTATCGCCATCGCCATCTTCGTCAAACGCCAGCAGCGTAGAGCCAGCGTGCCGCGCTTGTCCTGTGCTGACTGCCTGTGTTTCTGTTTTCAGCGCAAACACGCAACTATCCACTTCAAACCCACCGCATGAATCAAGAATACATACATTGGTAGTGCTCGGTTCATAAAAATCGCCCCAGCAGGGGGAAACTTTCCGGAAAATAACAGTGTCGCCACAAGTGCCGCTCAACTCCTGCGATTGGTTTTCAAAATAATCAACCACACCGCCAAGCTGCTCAAACGTGAGAATATCAAGGTCGCCATCACCATTGATGTCTTCAATGGCAGGTATATCAATGGAAGTAATAAAAATCGGAAGGATGCCTGAAAACGATGGATATTTAAACGTAGTAACAGAATCAAACACGAGACGGTTTGCCGTGTCGAACCTGCCTTTGTAATAATCAATCGCGCCAATCTCGTAAGTAAATACATCGTCAATGCCATCACAATCGAAATCGCGCATCAGCATCCACTGATGGAATTTTGAAAACGCAGGTTCATACTCCGGTCTGTATTCATAATCAACCATGCCTGCTGTGCCATGATTGATAAATGTGATGACTTTATTTCCGGTACGGTCAAAAATCACCAAATCAAGCGTGTCATCATTATCAAGGTCGGCAGCGGAAAACTGTGGATTGTTCAAGCCGCCCGCCCAGGGATAGAGCAGCGTTTTTGCTCCATCGGTAAGAGGGATATTCGTTTGCTTGTTAAATAAAAATTGCCCGAACGAAAGAAACGGTTGCAGAGCCAGCAAAGCACACAGACAATATTTTCTCATTGTTTCATGGGTTGAATGGAGCGGATAAACCAAAGTTAACAGAAGTCTCTATTAGAAAAGAAAAGCGCGGGGATGGTTGCTTTTAAATAAGTGGTTGGCGTAATCGAGTGTTCTCGAAATGTATGCACTCATCAGTTTAAAGTGGGTCGAACTATAAACTTCAAACTCCAACTTACTTCCTGCTTTCATCCACCGCCTTGGCAGTTTGCGGCATAGTTAATTCTACGAGAAACTTGGCATCGAGTACTTGCAAGGCATAAGCCGCTGCGCCCGATAGTTTAATGGTGGTGCTTTTATATTCTTCCGTGTCGGGCAGTTTGCCCACCACCTTCACATATGTGGTACGGTTGTTCATCAGGTTGCGCACTTTTATCACCGTGCCGAGGGGCGTGGTTTTGTGCAGCGCGTAATAGTTCTTCATGTTCTCGCCCTCGCCCTGAATCCAGGTAGCCACTCCCCTGCTGATGTCAGCGGTTTCAGTTGTTTTTTCGGCAGCGAGAAATTGTTTTTCAAGCGGCATTTTTTGCTGCGCTGGGGCTTTCTTCACGTCTTTGTAAGCCGACTTCACATTCAACTCCTGCGGAATGATGAGCTTCTGGCTAATGGCAAGCGTATCGCTTTTCAGGTTGTTCTTTTCGCGCAGCATCGGCACGGTGACACCGTTGTAGCTGCGGCAAATGCTGTAAAGCGTTTCACCCTGCTTCACCACGTGGGTTATGTAACCATCATCTGCAACACGCGCTGCTTTTAAATCGGCAAGATACACAGGCTTCTTTGCCGCAGGGATTTTCAGCGTTTGCCCCAGCGCAAGCGAATAGCCGCTGTTGCCCATGTTGTTGAGCACAATCACATCCGTCATGTCCACTTGGTAGCGCTTGCACAGCGAATAGAGCGTTTCGCCCTTTATCACTTTGTGCAGGGTAACGTCTTGCTGGGCAAATAAGGTGAAAGAAAAAAAACACAATGATGAAATAATGAGCCAATGTGCCGATATGCCGATGACGCTATCGTCCCCCTTGCGCGGAGGTATTGCGCGTGTGCGAAGGGGGATGCGCAGGCTATCAGCGCAGGCAGGGGGATGATTTTTAGATGTATCAACAGATGAGATTGCTTCGCTCGTTCCTCGCTCGCAATGACGCTTTGAATGCCGATTCTGTAATTTTACCATAAGTTTTACCACACTCAAATATAAAGCCAACATGCCGCGTCCCTTTGCAAATAGAAATAAGATGTTCACAGCAATGCTGTTGCTTGCGTGTACTTTATTAAACATTCCGGCATTTGCGCAAGACAGTAGCAATACGAACGCGCTCACAACAACTACTCCTGTCGAACAATACTCGGATACTGTTTCTGAAAAGACCATCACTCCTATTCAAGGCAAAAAAAAGATTTACACATTTGAACTCACTGAAGAAATTTTCCCTGCGGCATGGCGGCTCGTTCAACATGCGGTAGATGAAGCTGAAGCGATGCAAGCCGATTACATCATTATCCGCATGAACACCTATGGCGGCATGGTAAACATTGCAGATTCCATTCGCACGAAGTTGCTGAAAGCAAAACCCATCATAGCCGTGTGGATTGATAATAATGCCGCTTCGGCAGGCGCGCTCATTTCGATTGCCTGCGACAGTATCTATATGAACAAGGGCGCAAGCATTGGCGCGGCTACGGTCGTTGGCGGTGAAGGCGAGCAGATGCCCGACAAATACCAATCCTACATGCGCAGCACGATGCGCGCCACAGCCGAGGCGCAGGGACGCGACCCGCAGATTGCCGAAGCAATGGTTGACAACACGAGCGCTATTCCAGATGTGATTGATTCGGGATTCACCCTCACCTTCACCACTTCTGAAGCAATGAAAAATGGCTACTGCGAAGGCGAAGCGGCTTCAATTACTGAAGTAATCAAATTGCTTGGAATCGCTGATTATGAATTGATTGCGCACGAGCAAAGCGCGCTTGACAATTTCATCGCGCTGCTGCTCAATCCGGCTGTGAGCGGCATTTTGATGCTGGTGATTATCGGGGGAATTTATTTTGAATTACAAACTCCCGGTGTCGGATTTCCCCTTGCCGCAGCCATCGTTGCAGCCGTACTTTATTTCGCCCCGCTCTATCTTGAAGGGCTTGCTGAAAACTGGGAAATCCTGCTCTTCCTCGCAGGTATTGGGTTACTCGCAGTTGAAATTTTTGTACTACCCGGCTTCGGCATTGCAGGCATTGCGGGCATCGTATTCATTGTCTCAGGGCTAACGCTTTCGCTCATCCGCAATGTGGTGTTTGATTTCACTTTCACGGGGATGGAGGAAGTTTCTGTTGCATTGTTTCGCGTGGTGCTCACGCTGCTCGCTGCGGTGGTGATGTTTTTACTCTTTGCAGAAAAACTGATGTTCAAAGGTCCTTTCAGTAAGCTCGTGCTTGCTGATACACAAAAAAGCGCTGAAGGCTACGTAAGCCAAACATCGTCAGGTAGTAGCCTCACCGGAAAAATGGGTATTGCCATCACCGACCTGCGCCCCGCAGGTTCAATTGAGATTGACAACGAGCGCTATGATGCCATCTCCGATGGAGAGTTGATTACCAAAAACACCGCTGTGAAAGTAGTGAAGTCGCAGGGGAATTATTTGATTGTGGTGAAGGGGGGCTAAAAGTAATGCCTTGGTGGAAGGGACTTTGACTAAAAGAAACATTTACTTTACTTACACTGGATGTATAACAAAAGAAAGGTTGATTTATAATCAATGTTTGCACAATTATTGACCGAACCGAAACCCACGACCAAGCGAACAAAATACCTATTGAGAAATTCTCGCTGACAAAAAAAAACTAAATGTTAGATTTGGAAAAACTGAAAACTTGCAATGGAGAAAATAAAATTTATAGACCTTTTCTGCGGAATTGGAGGATTTCGTGTAGCGATGGACGAAGCCTGCAAGGAAAACAACCTCACTCCTGACTGCGTTTTTTCATCTGACATTGATGATTACTGCCAAGACAGTTACGAAGCCAACTTCGGACACCGACCAAAAGGCGACATAACCGAAGTAGATGAAAAGACGGTTCCAGACCACGACATTCTATTTGTCGGATTTCCGTGCCAACCGTTTAGCATCATCGGTCAAATGCAAGGCTTTAATGACATTCGCGGGACTCTTTTTTTTACATAGCAAGAATTATCAAACATAAAAAGCCAAAGGCTTTTGTTCTTGAAAACGTAAAACAACTTGTTGGACACAACGGTGGCAAGACACTGAAAACCATCATCAAAACTTTACAAAAGGATTTAGGCTATCATGTTCAATATGCGGTTTTGAACGCGCTTGACTATGGGTTACCTCAAAAAAGAGAACGAGTAATTATCGTAGGACATCGTGAACCCATAATGTTTTCTTACCCTTCACCCATTCGCCCATTCAAACCATTAAGTGAAGTTCTTGAAAAACGAGTTGATAAAAAATATTACGCATCGGACTACATTAAGCAGAGGAGAAAGGAAAAACACAAATCAGCTTATAAACTTTCTATTTGGCACGAGAACAAAGCAGGAAACATCTGCTCTTACCCATATTCATGCGCCTTACGCGCAGGAGCTTCTTATAATTATCTGCTCGTAAACGGAGAAAGACGTTTGACGCCAAGAGAAATGTTTCGCTTGCAAGGATTTCCCGACACCTACAATATAGTTGTGAACGATAGTCAAGCACGGAAACAAGCGGGCAATGCAGTTCCAGTAAACATTGTTAAGGCGGTTATTTTAAAACTCTTGCCGTACGTAGCTAAAACGATGGACATGACATCGGTTTTGAGAGAATATGAAGTAGATTATGGCAAAAGATAAATCTCCCAAACTTAGAAAAGCAAAGAAATCCACTTTTGCTTTTCCTCTCAATAAGTTTCCGAAACAATTTCCTTATGACTTAGGGAAGGACTTGATTTACTTACTTGCGTCAAGAGGGAAACCAATTTTGGAAGGTGGCGATTGGGAGAATATTTTTGCAAATTGTATTGGTGCTCAATGGAAACCTTCTAATGTTGGATTAGATGATGTTGTGATGGGCAATACTGCATGGGGTGCAAAAACAGTTAAAGCTCCAAAACCAAGTTCTCAAGATAAAGTGAGATTAATTTCAGGGCGAAATTCTCCTACATTTTCATTTGGCAAAAAGATTGACACCAAAGCCAATCCGACTACAATAGGAAATAATGTTCTTGATATTTACAATCAAAGAGTAGCTGATGTTCAGAAAAAATTCAACAACCTAAGAACAGGAGTCCTCATAAAATCAAATGACTTATTAGAAGTAAAGGTTTTTGAATTTAAAACTATCCAATACAAAAAGGATTTGTTCAAGTGGAGGTGGAACGATAGAAAAAATCTTGAAGGTTTTGAAAAACTATCAGGCGAACATCGTTTTACTTGGCAACGTCACGGCATGCAGTTTACTATTATTGAAACTGTTCCTAAAAAATGCCTCGTAATAAAGATTAAGAAACCAAACACTCTTGATAAAGAAAATGCCTTAAAAGAACTTGGCTTTGACAAGACTTAGATAACAGTAGTTAAAAATGGCTGATGTTTTCACCAAGAAACAACGCAGTCAGATTATGCGACAAGTAAAGAGTAGTCGCAACATATCAACAGAAATCAAACTTATAGAGTACTTCAAGTCGAACAACATTACTGGCTGGAGAAGGAACTACAAGTTATTCGGGAAACCTGACTTCACTTTTCCTAAGACTAAAACTGTAATTTTCGTTGATGGCTGTTTTTGGCATGGACATAGTTGTCGCAACACAAAACCGAAAAACAATAAAGCTTATTGGACTGCTAAAATAAATCGCAATAAACAGCGGGACAAGGAAGTAACAAAAAACTTAACTGACAATGGCTGGACAGTTACGCGATTATGGGAGTGTGAACTAAAAAAAGAAAAACTACTGCACCTAACACTCGTGCAGCTATGAAAAAAAATGAATCTTCCTACGTCAAAGCACTTCTACAGAGGGGAATTGGTCATTGAAATAATTCTTTCCTCTAAACTCTGAAAAACAGCATAATTCTCTCTATCTTGGGATTTCAGTTTCCGCAAATTTCACTAAGCAGCGGAAGCAGTCATGAAAAACAGGATAGTAATTCTCTCTACCCTTCTGGCAATTTTCTGTGCAAACCAAGTGTTTGCGCAATGCTCCGTTTCCATTACACCCAATCCTCCTTCTGTCTGTGCTGGCAACAGCATCACTTTAACAGCCAATGCCACCGGCACCGCGCCCATCACGTATAGCTGGTCATCAGGCGGAAGTGGCAGCACAACATCCGTTACTCCTGCCATAACAACAACTTACTCGGTAACTATTACTGACGCTGCGGGATGCACAGCAACTGCGTCAGTCTCTGTCACAGTAAATCCGAAACCAACGGCAAGTTTCACTTTTACAAACAACAACGGCTGCGCAGGAACGGCAAACAGTTTCACTTCAACCGGAACGGGTGGACAAGCGCCTTACACCTATTCATGGAATTTTGGCGGGGCAGGAACTTCGGCACAGGCGAATCCATCGTTTACTTTCAATCCTGCCTCAGGCACAGGAACGCAGACATATAATGTATCGCTCACTGTTACCGATGCAAGAGGATGCACGGCAACAACTTCACAAAATGTAACCATCCGCAGAAAACCAGATGCTACCATTGAAGACCAGGATATTTTTGAACCTTGGACATTTTGTGATGCAGGCGGAGGATCAATTCTTACAATCAATAATTCGTCAACCACTCAAGCAGACAACACGAATTACACAATAAACTGGGGCGATGGCTCGACTCCCTATAACGGAGCGACCTTGCCCAACGGAACAGCGCACACCTATACAGGGCAGGGTTATTTTAACATCGTGCTTACTGTTACAGGCTCCAACGGATGCACGGCAACAACTACCTATCCTGTCTTCAGCGGAGGAAATCCCGAAATCGGTTTGGCGAATCCCGGAGGCACAACGGGCATCTGCACCGACAAGCAAATCACTTTTCCCATTACCAACTTTGGCAATAACCCTCCCGGCACAACTTATACCATCACTGTGAATGATGGCAGCGCGCCTGTTGTATATCAGCATCCTCCACCTTCGTCCTATATACACAACTTCACTACTTCCTCCTGTGGTTTCACAAGCCTTGGAGGATTTACAAATGCGTTTCATGTGCGGATTGTTGCGGAGAATCCTTGTGGAACCACCGCAGCACTCGTTGAACCTATCCGCTTGGGAGGTGGGCCTGTAGCAGATTTCACCTTCACGCCCCCACCCGACATCTGCGTAGGAAGCACCGTTAATTTCACCAGCACTACAGAAGGAACGTACATCACCAATCAGGGAGCATGTATCACCACGCTGCAAGGCGGATGGACGCTTACGCCCGCAACAGGATGGACGCTCGCTGCCGGAAATATGTCAACACCCGACCCGGTGAGCATCAACTTCACACAAGCAGGATTATATAACATGCGGCTGATTGTTTCTAATCCATGCGGCAGCGACACCACAAATAGACCCGTGTGCGTGGCGGAAAATCCTGATGCGAATTTTACTATGCCTTCGTTGACAGGGTGCGCGCCATTAACTCTTTTAATAACTAACACTTCCAACACTGTTTTCTCCTGCGCAAACACAGTTTATTTATGGACGGTAACGCATAACGGTTCTTTATGCACTTCGGGCGGTAGTTGGAATTTTCAATCGGGTAATGCGGGTTCGCAATCTCCATTCATCACGTTAAACGGTTCAGGCACGTTCACGCTATCGCTCACTATCACAAACAACTGCGGAACAAATACGGAAACAAAAACAATTACGGTTGATAAAATTCCCGAAGTTGTGATTGCTCCACTTCCAAATATCTGTGCGGGAAATACGATTAACCCGAATGCTGTCATTAATCCCTGTTACAGTTCGCTTACGAATGTGAGTTGGAGTTTCCCCGGAGGGAATCCTGCTTCATCCACTTCGCAAAATCCGGGAGCTATCACGTACGGCAACAGTGGAACATTTACTATAACGCTTTCCGCAACGAATGTTTGCGGTACAGGAAACGACACGGAAACTTTCACGATTGCTCCTCCCCCACCCGTTCCTGTGCTTTCTTCCAACTCACCTGAATGCGCTGGACAAACGATTACGATTAATGCGAATCCAATCAATGGCGTTACTTATACATGGACAGGTCCGCTTGGTTTTACATCAGGCAATCAAAATATTTCTATTAACAACGCGACAATTCTGCAAGCAGGATCATACACGCTTGTTGTAACTGATGGATTGGGTTGCACAAATACAGCTTCAATAAATGTTGTGGTAAATCCATTGCCAATCATTACGGTGAATAATCCATCACCGCTCTGCACAGGCGGCAGCGTGCAACTAACTGCTGGCGGAGCGAATACTTATTCGTGGTCGCCTTCAACGGGATTAAGCGCAACAACAGGCGCGACAGTTACTGCAAATCCAACTTCAACAACTACTTACACTGTGATTGGCACAAACGTCAATGGATGCTCCAACACCACAACAGCAATCGTTACAATCAATCCATTGCCAAATATTTCAGTAACACAACCTCCCGCAATTTGCGCAGGACAATCAACCGTGCTGACAGCAAGCGGTGGAACGAGTTACAGTTGGTCGCCATCAACAGGATTGAGCGGAACAAGCGGAGCAATCGTTACTGCAAATCCAAGCACAACAACTACTTACACCGTAACAGGAACAAGTGCGCAAGGTTGTTCAAGCACTGCAACAACAACTGTTACAATAAATCCTTTGCCAAATGTTACTGTAAATAATCCACCTACAATTTGCGCAGGACAATCAGCAACACTGAATGCAAGCGGAGCGAATACTTACACATGGTCGCCCGCGACAGGATTGAGCGGAACAACAGGCGCGACAGTTACCGCAAATCCTAATTCAACGACAACATACATTGTGACGGGAACAAGCGGGGGCTGCTCAAACACAGCGCAAGTAACGGTGAATGTAAATCCGCGACCAAACGTAACGGTGAATTCGGGAACAATTTGTATTGGAAGTTCCATCACGCTGAATGCAGGCGGTGCGAATACTTATGCATGGTCGCCAGCAACGGCATTGAGTGCAACTACAGGAGCAAGCGTTACAGCAAATCCGACTTCAACCACAACATACACTGTTACCGGAACAGATGGTAATGGCTGCACGAATACAGCAACGGCAACAGTTACCATCACAAACACCCCGACTGTGGATGCAGGTCCCGACCAAACTTTTTGTAATCAAAATATTCCGGTGCAACTAACCGGAACTCCGAATGGCGGAACGTGGAGCGGAACAGGAGTTACATCGGGCGGAAGTTTTAACCCCGCAAATGCGGGACTCGGCACACATACGCTCACTTACAATTTCACAAACGCAGGCGGATGTTCGGGAAATAATAACGTAACGATTACTGTGATTCCATTAACAATTCCAAATGCCGGAAATGATTTTCCCGTTTGCAGAAATGCGGGCGCAATCAATTTAAATACACAATTAAACCCCACGCCAACCGGTGGAACATGGAGCGGATTGGGAGTGCTATTTGGCACATTCACCCCATCACTCGCCTTCAATGGACAAAGCACAATTACCTACACAACAGGCACAGGAACTTGCGAAGCGAGCGATGCAGTTGTGATTACCGTAAATCCGCAACCGAACATCACTGTGAATTCTCCTTCGGTGTGCGCGGGAAATTCTGTAACGCTGAATGCGAATGGCGGAACAACTTATTCATGGTCGCCTGCAACAGCATTGAGCGAAACAACGGGAGCAAGCGTTACCGCAAATCCAAATTCAACCACAACATACACTGTAACCGGAACTGATGGAAGCGGATGCACAAACACAGCAACAGCAACTGTTACCGTAAATCCATTGCCTGTTGTTGATGCGGGACCTGACCAAACTTTCTGCGAACAAAACACAACGATTCAATTGACGGGAACACCGAACAATGGAACATGGAGCGGGACAGGCGTTTCTCCAACCGGAAGTTTCAACCCAGCGAATGCAGGAGTTGGCGCACACACCATTACATACAATTTCACCAATGGAAACGGATGCTCTAATAATGACATCACAATAATAACTGTGGTAACGCTTACCGTGCCTGCTGCGGGAAATGATTTGATACTTTGCAGAGATGTGGCAGTTGTTGATTTGAATTTGCAAAACAATCCAACGCCATCGGGCGGAACATGGAGCGGAACAGGAGTTTTTGGAAATAATTTTAATCCCGCTAATGCGAATATTGGCTTGAATAATATCACGTATAGCTTCGGAACAGGAACTTGCCTTGCAAGTGACGTAATCATTATCACAGTTAATCCTCTTCCGGTTGTAACTGTAAATTCACCTGCCATTTGCATTGGAAATTCTATGACGCTAAATGCGAATGGAGCAGACACTTACAATTGGTCACCTGCAACGGGGTTGAATGCAACAAGTGGAGCAAGTGTAAACGCAAATCCAGTTTCAACTACAACCTACATCGTTACAGGAACTGATGGCAATAACTGCGTAAATACTGCAACGTCAACCGTAACCGTTTATCCGCTTCCCGTTGTTGACGCAGGTCCTGCTCAAACTTTCTGCGACCAGAATATTCCTGTGCAATTAACAGGAACACCCGCAAGCGGAAATTGGACAGGAACAGGAGTAACTACAACTGGTTCATTCAATCCTTCAACTGCTGGAGTTGGTCAGCATCAACTCACGTATAGTTTCACCGATGGAAATTTCTGCTCGAATAATGATGTAACAACAATGACGGTAATTGTCCCGACAATCGCGAATGCAGGAAATGATTTTCCATTGTGTCGTGATGCTGCGCCTGTTGATTTGAATGCACAGAATAATCCAACACCAATTGGCGGCACATGGACTGGAAGCGGTGTTGCAACTGATTTCTTTACTGCTGCGAATGCTACGATTGGACAAAACACAATTGTATATTCCATCGGAACGGGAACGTGTTTATCGCAAGACACGATTGCAATCACCGTGAATCCGCTTCCAACTATCACGGTGAATTCTCCAACAATATGCGAAAGCGGTTCAACAATTTTGAACGCAAGCGGTGCAGTAAATTATTCATGGAATCCAACTGCGACATTGAGTGATTCGGTTGGGGCAAGCGTTACCGCAAATCCAATTACAACAACGACTTACACCGTGAGAGGCGTTGATGGAAATTCTTGTGTGAACACGAACGTGGCAATCGTCAGTGTTAATCCACTACCAATTGTTGATGCAGGTCCTGCTCAAACTTTCTGCGACCAGAATATTCCTGTGCAATTAACAGGAACACCCGCAAGCGGAAATTGGACAGGAACAGGAGTTTCAACAACGGGAAGTTTCAATCCATCAACTGCCGGAGTTGGTTCACATCAATTGATTTATAGTTTTACTGATGGAAATTCTTGTACAAATAACGATGTAACAACAATGACGGTGATAGTACCGACAATCGCGAATGCAGGAAATGATTTTCCGGTGTGCGTTGATGCAAGTCCATTTGATTTGAATGTGCAAAATAATCCAACGCCTTTGGGCGGGACATGGACAGGAAATGGTGTTGCAAACAATTTCTTTACTGCGGCAAATGCAACTGTCGGACAAAATGCAATTGTATATTCCATCGGAGTTGGAACGTGTTTATCACAAGACACAATTGCAATCACCGTGAATCCGCTACCGACAATCATCGTGAACTCGCCAACAATATGTGAAAGCGGTTCAGCAATTTTGAATGCAAGTGGCGCTATAAATTATTCATGGAATCCAACTGCGACATTGAGTGATTCTATTGGAGCAAGTGTTACCGCAAATCCAATTACAACAACGATTTACACCGTGAGAGGCGTTGACGGAAATTCTTGTGTGAACACGAACGTGGCAATCGTCAGTGTTAATCCACTACCAATTGTTGATGCAGGTCCTGACCAATCTTTCTGCAACACAAACACGCCTGTAACATTCACCGGAAATCCTGTAAACGGAATCTGGAATGGAATCGGAATCACATCTGGCGGCATCTTCAATCCTGCGCAAGCGGGAGTTGGCGCGTGGCAGTTGATTTATTCGCTCACCGATGGAAACAACTGCGCAAACCAGGACACGACTGTTGCAACTGTTGTTGACCCTCAACTTGCAAATGCGGGCGCTGATGTTGCGATTTGCGTTACGGGCACTTCGGTTGATCTTGCCACGATTGGCGCAACACCTACGGGTGGAACATGGAGCGGCACAGGAGTTACAGCAAATTTCTTTTATCCGTTCGCGGCAGGCATTGGTCAACACACGCTGACGTATTCATTCGGAACAGGAACTTGTCAAACGCTTGACAACACGAGCGCGACCGTGAATCCGCAACCTGCGCTGTCAGTTAACTCACCTGAAATTTGTTTTGAAGACACTGCGCTGCTCACTGTTTTTGGCGCGGACAATTATGCGTGGAGTCCGATGAATGAACTAAGCATCATCGGTGGTTCTGTTGCTGAAGCTTTTCCTTCAGCAACTACTGCGTACCTCATTGTTGGAACAATCGCGGCAACAGGTTGTTCGGATACAATTGTAAGCACGGTAACTGTGCATCCGTTGCCTGTTGTGTATGCGGGTGACGATACTTCCACTTGCAATCAGCCGCAATATCCCACGCAGTTACAGGCGAATCCACCGGGTGGAATTTGGGCGGGGAATTTTATTTCGCAGAGCGGTTTATTTACGCCAAGCGGAAGTGCTGCCGATACAGGAAGTTATGCTGTTACTTATAGTTTCACCGATGGAAACAGTTGCTCCAATGCCGATAATGCGTTAGTGCTGGTGATTGCGCCTTTGCCTGCGATTGCAGGTCCCGACAAAACTTTTTGTATTGATGATATGCCAGCGCCACTCACCGGATTTACGCCTGCAAGCGGTGGAGTTTGGTCAGGCAACGGAATCGTAAATTCTGCAACCGGATTATTCAACCCATCGCTTGCGGGCGTTGGTAACAGTAAATTATTTTATGATTATGGAACAGGAACATGCGCTACGCGCGATAGTGTTACACTCACCATCAATCCGCTTCCAACTCCCGATTTCACTTTCAATACAACGTGCATCAACGATACTACTTCCTTCACCGACCTGAGCGTTGCCAATGCCGGAACAATCAACGCATGGCAATGGAATTTCGGAAACGGAAATACAAGCAGCGTTCAAAATCCATCGCATGTTTTTTCGCCTGCCGGAAATCACACGGTGATTTTTGAAGTAACGAGTTCTGTGGGATGCAACAGTGACACGACATTTACGCTCACTGTGCATCCGCTGCCGACAGTCGCGTTCACACATGACAGTATGATTTGTCCCGACAGCGCGTTGCAAATTATTCTTACAACTGTTGACGCGCTAAATTATAATTGGGATTTTGGCGATGGCTCAACAGGCACAGGAATTAATCCAAGCCATTCGTACCCTAATGAAGGAACTTATCAAATCAAACTTGTTGCGGAAACACAATTCGGCTGTGTTGATAGCGCATCAAGCAGCGTATTGGTGCCCTATCCGCCCAATGCATTTTTCACTTTCAATCCGAAAGAAGGATGTGCACCGCTTGATGTTTCGTTTTATCCAATCTTGCCGCCCGACTGGACGGGCTTGCGCTACATGTGGATTTTCGGGAATGGCGATACTACGTTCAGTCCGATTCCGCCTGATTTCATTCGCTACAATGCCGCTGCGGACGGGAGCGACACTTCCTACATCGTTGAGTTTTATGTCTTTAGTCACACCTGCCAGAATTTTGGAAAGTTTATTGACACGGTGAAAGTGCTGAACACTCCGCCTGCCGTGGTTACGGCAAATTTTACGATTGGCTGCGGACAAACGAATGTGTTGTTTACGAACACAAACAACACCGTTTTTGATTCGCTTTACATTGATTATGGCGATGGCACGGGCGAAATTATTCCGACTGCTGATGCGAATTTCATTCATGCGTTCATCAACACAACAAACAGCGATGTCACTTACACCGTCACCTATTATGCAACAGGCGCAAATTGTAATTCCATTCCGGGAACGATTCCGGTTACGGTTTATCCGAACACCGTGAAAGCCGGAATTACTGCTGCTCCGCAGGATGTTTGCAAAGGCGAACAAATTGTATTGACCAGCAACGCCTCCGGTGGAAGTTATTTTTATTATGATTTGGGAACAGGAATAATTTCCCCCGTTTCAAATGCAGCGCAAAGCATCACCTTGGAACTTGCCGACACGGGCAGCTATGTGATTTATCAACTCGTTTACTCTGCCGATTCATGCAGCGTTGGGAAAGATTCTGTGACCGTGCACATACATCCCGCACCAGTCAGCGATTTTGACTTTTCGCAGCCTTCTTCAGGATGTGATCGCTCGGAAGTTACGTTCACAAACATTTCTTACGGCTACGGCAGCAGCGTTTGGGATTTTGGCGACAACACAACGGTGATTGGAGATTCACCAAATCACATTTTTGAAACGCAAGGAAAATACAACATAACACTGATTACTGAGAACGCAGCAGGGTGCAAAGACACGTTAAGCAAACCCGTGACGATTGATTTCTTGGAGAAAGGTTTATACGTGCCAAATGCATTCAGTCCTGAGTTTGGCGACCCGAAGGTGCGCGAGTTCAAGCCTGCGGGACAGTGCATGGAAACGTATCACCTGCACATCTACAACACGTGGGGCGAACTGCTTTGGGAAACATACAAACTCACTCCCGAAGGCGAACCGGAGGAAGGTTGGAACGGCAGACACATGAAAACGGGAGTGTTACTGCCACAGGATGTGTATGTGTGGAAGATTGAAGCGGTGTTTATCAATAGCTCCGTGTGGGCAGGGAAAGATTATGAGGATGGAAGAACGAAGAAGATTGGCTCAGTAACTTTATTGAGATGAGTGTGATTAAAAACCATATCCTATTATCCGGTTTGATTTTAATTAGCTTTTTTGCAAAAGCCCAAGACCCCAACTTCTCGCAGTTTGAAATGAATCCGCTGTATTATAATCCTGCTTACACGGGCAGCGTGACCGATTTGCGCTTTGGCATTAACTATCGGAATCTCTGGCTGAATGTGCCGGGCATGAAATTTCCCGGACCGCTCTCTACTTACAATTTTTATGGCGACAAGCAAATGACGAATGCGCTGATTGGCGGGGTAGGTTTTTTCGTGCTGCAAAATTTTAAAGGTGAAGGTTTTCTGCGGCATACCGCAGCCGGAATTTTATATGCGTGGCGAATGCCGACTACAAACAACAATTACTCGCTCAGTTTCGGCACGAAAATTTATTACAACCAAATGCGTATTGATTATAGTCGCTTGGTTTTTTCTGACCAGGTTGACCCAGAGCGTGGATATTTAAACACCCCCTCCGCATTCGCTGCACAGAATGACGGGAAGAAAAACTACCTCGATATTGACGCGGGAGTTACTTTCGGCTTTAACATCTTTCAAAACAAACCGGATGAGCAGAAGTGGACAAATGAAGTAAGTTTTGCGGTGGCGCATCTTGTGCAACCGGATATTTCATTGAATGAAATCGAATCGCGTCTGCCGATGAAATATACGGTGATGTACAACACGAGCCTGCCGCTTTCCAAAAATAAATTCTACATCAACCCGAAAGTGCTTTTTGAAAAACAAGATGACTTTCTCGCTTACACATATGGCTTCAATATTTATGTGGTGAACAAACACAGTTATCGCAGCAGCTACGCGCGTTCTTATTTCACAAAACCCTTGTATCTCGGTTTCTATTTCCGTAATCCCAAGTTCAATGACAGGAAAAATACGAAGAGCTTGATTTTTGTTGCGGGGCACACGGGAAGTTTTGGAAACGACACGCGCTATCAAATTGGCGTGAGTTATGATTTTACGATGGGCGGGTTAAACCTTTCTACGTGGGGCGCGCTGGAGATTTCAGCAACAATTGTTTTAGCAACCAAGAATGCGAGCAAGAAATCCACTCGCTATTGTCCGAGTTTTAGAAGCGCACCGCTGAGTCCGGTGAATTAATTCTATTGCCTCACCCCCGCCCCCTCTCCAAAGGAGAGGGGAGTCCCAACAGTATCTTTTTGAATAGATTGCCGCTTGTTTCTTCCTTGTAAAAGGAAGCAGTTCGGACTCCTTCTCCTTTGGAGAAGGATGGGATGAGGCTATTCCGGAAAAGCGACAAGTTTAGCGTACGATATAACATTTCATAGTGATTTTAATTCTTTGCAATCACAATCCTTTCCACATGTAATTCATTTCCGATTTGCACTTTGAACAGATACACGCCTGACTCGATTCCATCCAAATCAATCCATGTTTGCGCCTCATTGAAACCATTGATAGCGATGGTTTCAACATTTTTTCCCAGCACGTTGAAAATTTCAATTGTCAGATTTCCAACAGCTTCTTTTGTGAAACTGATAAGCACGTTGTTAGTTGCTGGGTTCGGCAAAATAGAGATGCGCATTTTCTCCGGTGTTTTCACGCTTGTAAAATCAACTGTGAAGGTATCGGAACTTACTTTGCAATTATTTCCATCGCCAGCCAATACAAAGTAATCCCCCTCCCCTGTTATTTGCGCCACATTGAAATTCGCGCCTGAAACGGGCGCGCCATCTTTATACCATTGATAAGAAACATAAGTCGGAGTCACAGAAAGAGAATTGCCAAGTTGTGTAATCACTGGCGCTTGCGGCAACACATTCACTGTAAGATTTGTCGTGAGGAAACTATCGCAGCCAATTGCAGTAGCAAGCGTGTCATAATACGTTCCCGCTTCTGTTTGATTTTTTCCACCGGCAAAATAAAATTCACCCATGCAAATTGCGGCATTCACTGTTTGCTCTGGCGCTTGTTGTAAAACAAGCGATGTAGTGTGAGTACTGTCGCACCCACCGGAAGCAGTTAGCATATCAGTGTATTGTCCTGCTATCGTTTGATTTGCTCCGCCAACAAAATAGCTGTCGCCATCGCAAATCGTAACAGTAGATGTTTCGGTCAAAGCAGGCAATATGCTGAGTTGCGTAATCACCGTGCTGTCGCAGCCAGTTGTATTCGTATATACATCTGAATATGTTCCCGCAGTAGTTTGATTTGCTCCTCCCACAAAATAACTTGAGCCTGTGCAAATGCTCACTGCTCTGTTTGTTGAAATGGGTTGAGTAACAGTAAGTTGCATTACAACAATGGTGTCAGGTCCAGATGAAATATTAATCGTGTCATAGTATGTGCCCGATGTAGTTTGATTTGCTCCTCCAACGAAATAGCTTTCACCGCTGCAAATTGACGCGCTCACATTATTTACAATCTGAGAATTGGTTTTGATAATCGTAAACTCATCCTGCACTGTGGCGTCAGAGCGCAAGTAGCGACCATCAACACGCATTCCATTAATGTCCAACACGAGTGAGCCATACGTGCCTTCTTCACCAAAATACATCGCAGGATGATTGATTGCCGCGCCCGGTTCGCTGCTACCTGAGTTGCCCTGCACCACATACACGATACCGTGTCCTTTTGTTGGTCCGTCAAGGTATTTGATGTATTCTTCACCAAGTGAAGCTTTACCGCTTGAACCATCTACTTTGTAGGAATTATTAAACGTAGATGAATTGCCATAATGCCCTCGCAATAAATAGGAACGCTCATACACATGACTGTGTCCGCACAGCACAAGGTCAACGCCATATTGGTCAAAGAGCGGAAGAAAATTTTCGCGCATCGCTTTCATATACAATTCAAAAATATCATCCGAATCATGCGAGCCTTTTGTATAGGGAGGCTGATGAAAATAAACAATTGTCCAGGGAAGCGTGTTGTTATTCAAATCAGAAACAAGCCACTGATGCAAAGGCGAGCCGTTGAAGTTGCCCGCGCCATACGTGCCGCACCAATCATACGATGAAATGAGCGAACCTAATTCGGAATTGAGCGAAATGAAATGCGCATTGCCGTAATTGTAGGAATAATACAACTCATATCCTGAAGGAATACCACCCGCTTCACCATTGGCAGGAACATCTACAATATCAAGATAAGGTCCATCATGGTCGGCTGGGTCTTGAAAACAGGGAATCGCGCAAACGCTGTTGTAGTCATGGTTTCCCGGGCAGGGATAAAACGGGATGTACGTCATGATGTTTTCAAAAACATCAAACACTTTTGTTTGGTATTCTGCTTCCGTGCCATCGTTGTAAGCATTGTCGCCAAACCAAACCCACAAATCTGTATGCGTGTTTCCCGTGTAATTGATGTAAGAATTCATTACATCAATTTGCCCTTGATTAGCTTTTCCAAAATCACCAATGCCCCACAAGCGAATAGGTTGTTCAGTTCCGGGAATGGGCGATGTAGTGAAACGATGCATTGCACTTGGTCCGCTTACTACCTGCGAAGTGCTGCCCACAGAATAATAATAAGTTGTGAACGGCTGCAAGCCTGTGAGTTTCACTGTGTGGTCTGTTACGCTTGCCGGAACATCCTGCATCAAATTTAAATTCCCTTGCGCAGTGCCGTAATACACGCGACTATTCGTTGCCGTATTTGTACGCCATTTAATTTTGATGCTACCGGGCGCAAGTGATTGCAGGTAAGGTCCGCGCGTAATAGTTTGCGCCCACGCACTTTGTTCCATTGCAAACAGGAAAGCCGAATACAGTACGAGAGAAAAAATCCTTTTCATTTCAATGGTTTTGCGGCTTAAAATTACAACATCAATCCTGCGAAACCGAATGGCGCGTTCCTCTGAAATATATGACCTGATTAAGCAAGGCGAAGACCAGCATCTGGATTTTAAGCAGCATATTTCCAGCGCGCATAAAATCGCGCGGACGATTGTGGCATTCGCAAATTCAGAGGGAGGAAGAATCATAATCGGGGTTGATGATTCAGGCGATGTGGTGGGCGTGGATGCAGAGCAGGAAAAATACATGATGTTGCAGGCTGGAAAAAAATTCTGCGACCCACCCGTCTTCATCCACTTCATTACGATGGATGATAAACGGCAAACGATTTTGATTGCAGAAATCGAAGCAAGCGAAAAAGAACATCGCGCATTGGATGAATTCGGAGAATGGCTGCACTACGTGCGCGTGCGCGACCAGAGCGTGTTGGTTCCTGATTCGGAGGAACAACGCCATGCCGACAAACACAATCTTAAACCTATCCCAATTGTGATGGAAGAAAGTAACGGGTTACTCAATTATTTAAAAGAGAACGAATTCATCACGATTAAGGAATACATGAAAATGATGAACATCTCCTACGGAATTGCGAAACGGTCGCTGAATGATTTGGTGGAGAACAAAACGCTCGGCATGGATGAGATGAACCACACGCTGCATTATTATCTCAGAAGAAATTTCCTGAAATAAAACTGCGGCAGAAAATAATTCCTGCCGCAGCTTCTTGAGAAAAGGGGCATTGCTTCTTTAATTCCTTTCAATAATTACATATCCGCCATAAAAGGTTTCAGAGCCTGCAGCAGTTGTAATGCGAATCAACAGATACGTTGTGCTGGATGCGCTGACATCCGTGAAATTAAGCTCCGTATTTGTTGTGCCTGACCCCACGGTGGTTTCATTTCCATTTGTAAGGTTAACAGAGTAAACATCCATCGTGCGGTTTACACTACCATAGATATTCACCTTTGAGGCTTTGTATCCGACAGGAATTGGAATCGAAACAAGTAGCGGGTACGATGCAGACTGCTTCATTCCCACTTCTCCACTCGTAAAATTCATAGTCAAAAATGGAGCTGCACCTTCAACAGTAAAATCGTGTGGTAAAATCTGGATAGTATCCGAGCTTCCAAACCACCCTACCCTTGCATCACCGCTCACATCAAGTTTATAATCAGGGTTAATCGTGCCGATGCCAATATTCCCCGTGCTTCTATAAAGGTCGCTGCCGCTTTTTTTCCAATTCAGCACCACGCTGTTGCCTCCGGAAATTGAAAGCGTGTCATTGCTAAATGAAAGATTTTGACTGTCGGTGTTATCTAAATAAGAAGCAAGACTTACTTCATTTCCACCTGAAATTGAAATTGTATCGTTGCTGATTGCAATTGTCTGTGCATCGGTATTATCGAGATAAGCGTTGAGCGCAACTGAATTTCCAGCCGCAATGGAGAGCGTGTCATTCGACAGGCTTAAAGTTTGGTCATCTGTGTCGGTATCAATACTGCTTAATGCAACCGAGTTTCCATTTGCAATAAACAGTGTGTCGTTGCTCAAAGAAAGCGTTTGCGCATCGGTATTATCCAAGTAAGGAGCAAGATTCACCGGAGTTACGTCACTACTCAAGCTCAACGTATTTCCCGACAACGATAAATCCTGAATTTCATTCGTTGCATTATTGTCTGATAAGATGATGGAGTTTCCGCCTGTGATTGAAATTGTATTTCCGCTCAGTGATAATGTTTGCACATCGGTATTATCAAGATAAGAACCCAAATCAACTGCGTTTCCGTTTTGAATAAACAAACTGTCATTTGAAATTGAAATTGTCTGGTCGTCAGCGCCCGCGCCTAATCCGCTTAACACAACGGACTGTGTTCCACCACCATCTGTAATTCTTAGCGTATCACCGCTTAATGAAACACCCGTATTGAATTCGTTTGCAGGATTTGCATCCGCATCATTCACATTGTCTGGAATCGCTACGCTGTTGCCTCCACTAATTGAAAGCGTACCTGCATTGAATGTGAGCGATTGAATTTCGTTTGTAGCATTGTTGTCGGTGAGGATAATGGAATTGCCTCCTGAAATGGAAATCGTGTTGCCGCTCAATGAAAGCGTTTGCGCATCAGTGTTATCAAGATAAGGTGCAAGATTTACCGTAGTTCCACTTTGGGTTAATCCAAGCAAATTCCCCAAAAGCGATAGGTCTTGAATTTCATTCAATGTGTCATTATCTAAACCGGCAACACTGAACTTTGCACTTGCGCCCCCTGAAATATTCACGGTTACACTATCGCCTGTTCTGGAAGAACTCAGATTTTGGCTGTCGGTATTATCCAGATATGCGCTGAAATTCACTGAGTTGCCATTAGAAATCGAAAGTGAATCATTTGACAGGGTAAGTGTTTGGGCATCGGTGTTATCCAAATAAGGACTCAAATCAACTGAGTTTGCATTATCAATAGAAAGTGTGTCGCCAGACAATGTCAAAAATTGGTCGTCAGGATTAAAGCCGCCCGGAGGAAGAATAATGTAATTCCCATTTTCAATAAAAACAGTATCGCTATTGATTGTGAGCGCTTGGTCATCTGTATTATCAAGATAAGGAGTGAGGGCAATTGTGTTTCCACCTGAAATGGAAAGTGAATCATTTGAAATTGAAATTGTTTGGGCATCGGTGTTATCAAGATAAGCGCTCAACGGAACTGAATTTCCGTCAGCAATCGCAAGTGTGTCATTTGACAAACTGAGCGTTTGGTCATCTGAATCTGCGCTTAAACCATTCAACACTACCGACTGCGTTCCACCGCCATCGGTAATTTTCAACGTATCACCGCTCAATGAAACAGCAGTATTAAACTCATTTGCAGGATTTGCGTCCGCATCATTTACATTATCGGGAATCACCACACTATTGCCTCCGCTAATCGAAAGTGTGCCTGCATTAAAAGTCAGCGTTTGTGCATCGGTATTGTCTAAGTACGGAGTCAGATTCACCAGTGTGGCATCTCCTGAAAGGCTTAATGTGTTCCCCGACAAGGACAAATCCTGAATTTCATTCGTTGCGTTATTGTCTGATAAGATGACAGAGTTTCCGCCTGTGATTGAAATTGAATTTCCGCTCAGTGATAATGTTTGTGCATCGGTGTTATCAAGCAATGTTCCCAGATTCACATTGTTTGCACCGCTGACGGAGAGCGTAGTTCCAACAAAAGAAAGCGACTGCGCATCGGTGTTATCTAAATAACCGCTTAAGTCAACGGCATTTCCATCTTCAATAGATAAACTGTCGTTCATTAAGGTAATCGTTTGGTCATCGCTTCCTGCACTTAATCCGCTTAACACGACAGACTGCGTTCCACCGCCATCGGTAATTTTAAGCGTATCGCCAGTCAGAGCAACTCCGGTATTGAATTCATTTGCGGGGTTCGCATCGGCATCGTTTACATTGTCAGGAATCGCAACGCTGTTCCCTCCGCTGATGGAAAGCGTTCCGGCATTGAACGAGAGTGTCTGCCCATCCGTATTATCAAGCAGTGGTGTAAGGTTCACATTATTTGCTCCGCTGATAGACAATGTTGTGCCGACAAGAGAAAGCGACTGTGCATCCGTATTGTCAAGGTAAGAACTCAAATCAACCGCGTTTCCGTCACTAATTGAAAGCGAATTTCCTGAAAGACCAAGCGTTTGCAATTCATTTGTAGAATCAGCATCCGTATCTGCTAAACCTGCAAGATTTACAGAAAGCGTTCCGCCTCCATCCGTGATGTTGAGTGTTGATCCGGTAAGTCCAATGGTTGTATTGAACTCATTTGAAGAATTCGCGTCTGCATCGTTCACGTTGTCAGGAATCACCACGCTGTTGCCTCCGCTGATAGACAATGTGCCTGCATTGAACGTGAGTGCTTGAATTTCATTTGTTGCGTTATTATCCGAGAGAATAACTGAGTTTCCTCCGGTAATCGAAATCGTATTACCACTCAGCGATAATGTTTGCGCATCGGTGTTATCAAGATACGAAGTCAAATTCACCGCGTTTCCATCACTGATGGAAAGTGAATTACCTGTAAGGTTCAAAGTTTGCAATTCATTTGTCGAGTCTGCATCTGCATCAGCAAGACTACTGAGGTTAACGGAAATCGTTCCGCCAGCATCAGTGATGTTCAATTGTGTGCCAACCAAATTCGCTGAAGTGTTTAACTCGTTGGATGGATTCGCATCGGCATCATTCACATTATCGGGAATCACCACGCTATTGCCGCCTGCGATGGAAAGTGTTCCGGCATTAAAGGTTAGCGTCTGCGCATCGGTATTATCTAAGTACGGAGTTAAATTCACTGGTGTTGCATCTCCCGAAAGGCTTAGTGTATTACCCGACAAAGACAAATCCTGAATTTCGTTGGTAGCATTATTATCGGAAAGAATGATTGAGTTTCCTCCGGAAATCGAAATCGTATTTCCACTCAGTCCCAATGTTTGCGCATCCGTGTTATCAAGATACGAAGTCAAATTCACCGCATTTCCATCACTGATGGAAAGTGAATTACCTGTAAGGTTCAAAGTTTGCAATTCATTTGTCGAGTCTGCATCTGCATCAGCAAGACTACTGAGGTTAACGGAAATCGTTCCGCCAGCATCAGTGATGT
>Ga0163153_10001467_pt1 | contig 37135 bp, 27 predicted proteins | sample OliLakLV19MP6IB1_FD_148629 | JGI IMG/M metagenome (GOLD analysis project Ga0163153, IMG submission 148629) | Freshwater microbial mat bacterial communities from Lake Vanda, McMurdo Dry Valleys, Antarctica - Oligotrophic Lake LV.19.MP6.IB-1 | ecosystem: Environmental > Aquatic > Freshwater >... | reverse complement strand
GATTGGCCGTGCGGCCCAACGCACGATCGCGTCGTCTGCCGTATGGACGAGAAGGCAAACCGGACAGTGGATGCGTGCGCGTAGCCCGGCAACGTAGGCGGGCCAGGTAAAGCGCTTGCGTGTGCTGCGGCGCAACTGGACCTCGACGACAATGCCGAGCACGGGCTTGCCGTCGCAGAGCAGCACGACGAGATCGGCGCGGTACGCGGCGGGCTGAAGTTCGGTGAGGTCGGCCGACTCGATGCGCGCCTCGGTATAGGCGGGCAGTGCGACGTGCAGCGCGTCGCGCAACAACTCGGGCGCGAGCGCCGGGCGGTTGCGAAAGAGTAAGAGGAGCGCTTCGTGTTGTGGCGAAGGCATGACACCACGAAAGTACCAAGGCGCCGGTACTCAAGCGATATACGTTGACAACTTTACGCAGTCTGCATACTTCGCCCCGGGACGGGCGTCGCGCCTGCCGACTTGGCGGCCTGTCGAACTTCTCCTACTTCCGTTGCTCTCGCCGAGTCCGGGGACCAGAATCCCGTACCAGGCGTGGAAGATATCCTCGCTGTGCGAACGGGGGCCGAGTAGGAAGTGTGCTTGCCTACGCCGGCGCAAACACGTCGCTGAGCTTTGCTGCGGTGAGCAGTCGCTCGGCGTATACGTCGAGTTCGTCGAGCGAAGCGTTGCGCAGCCGTGCTTGTGCTCGTGCGGGTAGTTGCCCGAAGCGCCGGGTGAGGAGCTTCGCAAGAAGTTCGACTTTTCCTTTGGCTTCACCTTTGGCTTCACCTTTGGCTTCACCCATGGCCACACCTCTGGCCTCACCTCTGGCCTCACCCTTGGCCTCGCCGAGGGCGATGTAACGTCGGGCGAACTTCGTTTGAAACTCGTATTTGGCGGGATCCATCGTGCGCAAAGCCTTTCTTGCCGCGTCGCCGAGCGAGTCGACGACGAGGTCAGAGTACAGGGTGGCGCGGGCATCGTCGAGTCCGATGCTGGCGGTCAGCGCGGCGACGGCGACGCGCATTGCCGTGTTCGGATCCGGATCGCGGCCATGGGCCATCGCCGACAAGACGGCCAATTCGGGGTCGCGGCGTGCCGCTCGGGCTGTGGTGATCACCGGCACGCCAGACGGGCCGAGAACCAGCGGCACAAAGCGATTACCGCCGCCGAGATCGATTGGCCGTGCGGCCCAACGCGCGATCGCATCGTCTGCCGTATGGACGAGAAGGCAAACCGGACAGTGGATGCGTGCGCGTAGCCCGGCAACGTAGGCGGGCCAGGTAAAGCGCTTGCGTGCGCTGCGGCGCAACTGGACCTCGACGACAATGCCGAGCACGGGCTTGCCGTCGCAGAGCAGCACGACGCGATCGGCGCGGTACGCGGCGGGCTGAAGCTCGGTGAGGTCGGCCGACTCGATGCGTGCCTCGGTATACGCGGGCAATGCGACGTGCAGCGCGTCGCGCAACAACTCGGGCGCGAGCGCCGGGCGGTTGCGAAAGAGTAAGAGGAGCGCTTCGTGTTGTGGCGACGGCATGACACCACGAAAGTAGCAAGGCGGCGCTGCTCAGGCGATATATGTTGGCAACTTTACGCAGTCTGCATACTTCGCCCCGGGACGGGCGTCGCGCCCGCGGGCATGGAGCCAGCCCGTCTCAAGTCGCCAGCTCCGCCACCGACGGGCAAGTGCACACCAGGTGGCGGTCGCCGTAGGCGTTGTCGATGCGCGCGACCGGCGGCCAGTACTTCGCCGCCCGCAGCCACGGTAGCGGGAACACCGCTGCCTCGCGGGAATAGGGGTGATTCCAACTGTCGGCCGCCAGCGCCAACGCCGTGTGCGGCGCGTTCTTCAGCGGGTTGTCGCTCGGGTCGAGTCGCCCTTCGGCGATCGCGTCGATCTCGCCGTGGATGTGCAGCAGCGCTTCGCAGAAGCGGTCCAACTCCTCTTTTGATTCCGACTCGGTCGGCTCGATCATCAAGGTCCCGGCCACCGGCCAACTCATCGTGGGCGCGTGGAAGCCGAAGTCCATCAAACGCTTGGCAATGTCCTCCACCGTGATCCCCGCCGTCTTCTCGAACGATCGGCAGTCGACGATGAACTCGTGCGCCACCCGCCCGCCCGGTCCGGCGTAGAGTACCTTGAAGCGCTCGCGCAGCCGCGCCGCCATGTAGTTCGCATTGAGGATCGCGACCTGGGTCGCCCGCAATAGTCCCGCGGCCCCCATCATCGCAATGTACATCCACGAGATCGGCAAGATCATCGCGCTGCCGAACGTCGCCGCCGACACCGCACCGCTGCCGCTGACGGGATCACCCGGGAGGTACGGCACGAGATGCTCCGCCACCGCGATCGGTCCCATGCCGGGCCCGCCGCCGCCGTGGGGGATGCAAAACGTTTTGTGCAGGTTGAGATGCACGACGTCCGCACCGATCTCGCCCGGACGGCACACTCCCACCTGTGCGTTCATGTTCGCGCCGTCCATGTAGACCTGGCCGCCGTACTCGTGGACGATCGCGCAGATCTCCCGAATGCGCTCCTCGAAGACGCCGTGCGTCGACGGGTAGGTGACCATCAACGCGGCAAGCTGGTCGCGGTGCTTCTCGGCCTGCGCGCGCAAGTCGTCGACGTCGATGTCGCCGTTGGCGGCGCAAGCGACCGCGACGACCCGCATGCCGGCGATCACCGCCGAGGCGGGATTGGTACCGTGCGCCGAAACCGGAATCAGACAGACCTCGCGGTGGCCCTGGCCGGCAGCCTCGTGGTAGCGGCGGATGGTGAGCAGGCCGGCGAACTCGCCCTGCGAGCCGGCGTTGGGCTGCATCGACACCGCCGCGAAGCCGGTGATCTCGGCGAGCCAAGCGGAGAGTTCGTCGATCATTTCGATGTAGCCGCGACATTGCTCGCGCGGCGCGTAGGGGTGGATGTCGCTGAACTCGGGCCAGGTGATCGGGATCATCTCCGCTGCGGCGTTGAGCTTCATCGTGCAGGAGCCGAGCGGAATCATGGAGTGCGCCAACGAGATGTCGCGCCCCTGCAGCCGGGTGATGTAGCGCAGTAGCTCGTGCTCGGTGTGGTAGCGGCTGAAGATCGGGTGGGTCAGGAAGGCGCTCTGCCGCGCGAGCTCGTGCGGAATGCGGTCAGCGACGTTCGCTCCGATGTCGCGCACCTGCACCGGTGCGGACTCGGTGCCGGCGAAGGCGGCGAACAAGTTCTCGAGGTCGGTCTCCTTCGTCGTTTCGTCGACGCTGATCCCGAGGCGCGCGGCGTCGATGCGGCGCAAGTTGATGCCGCGCGCGGCCGCAGCCGCGAGCAGCTCGTCGGTACGTGCGCCGCTGGCGACGCAAACCGTGTCGAACAGCCCGGCGCTCGCCGTGTCGAAGCCGAGCTGCTCGAGGCCGGCCGCGAGTGTGCAAGCGAAGCGATGGACGCGCTTGGCGATGCGCTCGATGCCACCCGGGCCGTGGTAGACCGCATACATCCCGGCGACGTTGGCGAGCAGCGCTTGCGCCGTGCAGATGTTGCTCGTCGCCTTGTCGCGGCGGATGTGTTGCTCGCGCGTCTGGATCGCCAGGCGATACGCCTGCTGGCCGGTCGCGTCGACCGACACGCCGACGATGCGACCGGGCATCCGCCGGGCATGCTCCTGGCGCGTCGCCATGTAGCCTGCATGCGGTCCGCCGAAACCCATCGGCACGCCGAAGCGCTGCGTGCTGCCGACGGCGATGTCCGCGCCGAGTTCGCCCGGTGGCGTCAACAGCGCCAAGGCGAGAATGTCGGCCGCCAGGACCACCTGTGCGCCGGCGGCGTGGGCGCGTTCGATCAGTGCGCGGTTGTCGACGACGCGGCCGTCGGTCGTCGGGTACTGGAGGAGCAGACCAGAGGCACTGTCGAGGGCGAGATCGACTGCGCCGGGATCGACGACGACGGCCTCGACCCCCATCGCCTGGGCGCGGGTACGGGTCACGGCGATGGTTTGCGGATGGCAGTCCTGGGCAATCAGGAACCGGGGGCGCTTCTGGCGGGCGATGGCGTGGCACATGGCCATCGCCTCGGCGGCGGCGGTCGCCTCGTCGAGCACCGAGGCGTTGGCGAGCGGCAGGGCGGTGAGTTCGCTCACCATCGTCTGGAAGTTGAGCAGCGCTTCGAGGCGCCCCTGGGCGATCTCCGCCTGGTACGGGGTGTAGGGCGTGTACCACAGCGGGTTCTCGATGATGCTGCGCAGGATGACAGGCGGCGTGATGGTGCCGTGGTAGCCCATGCCGATCATCGAGCGAGCGACGCGGTTCTGCGCCGCGACGGCACGCAGCCTGGCGAGGGCGTCGCTTTCCGTCGCCGGCGCGCCGAGCGCGAGCGGTCGCGGCGTGCGGATCGCTGCCGGCACGGTCGTGTCGATCAATTCGTCGAGCGAGGCGCAGCCGACCAGGTCGAGCATGGCGCGGATCTGGGCGTCGGTAGAGCCGATGTGGCGGGGAACGAAAGTGTCTTCGAGCGCGGACATGACGGGAGCCTATGGAACGGACGTTGCGGTGCAAGGCGGCGCGCCGGCGGCGCAGTGGGCTCGGCGGCGTGGGAGGCAGGGAAGGCTGGCGCCGGGGCGCCAGCGATTCACTCGCCCTCCTCGGCGGTGAACTTCTCGTACGCGGCCGCGTTCATCAGAGCGGCGATCTCGGCCTGGTCGCTGAGCCGGATCTTCACGATCCAGGCGTCGCTGTAGCAGTCTTCGTTGAGCATCTCCGGGCTGTCGGGGAGATCGTCGTTGACTTCGACCACCGTGCCGCTGAGCGGCGCGTAGATGTCGCTGACTGCCTTGACCGATTCGACGACGCCGAAGGCTTCGTCCTTGGCGACCTTGTCGCCGACCGAGGGCAGTTCCACGAAGACGATGTCGCCGAGCTGATCCTGGGCGAAGTCGGTGATGCCGATCGTCGCCAGGTCGCCGTCGAGGAGCACCCATTCGTGCTCTTTCGAGTATTTCAGGTCTTCGGGAAACTCCATCACGAACCTCCTGCTTGTATGCGCCGATAGAACGGCAGCGGCGTCACCGTCGCCCGCACCCGGCGGCCGCGAATGTCGATTTCCAGCTCCGTTCCGACGTCGGCGCAATGCGGGGGCACATAGCCCAGACCAATTGCCTTGCCAAGCGTCGGCGACTGGCTGCCCGATGTGACCCGTCCAACCTCGCTCCCGTCGTGCACAATCGCGTGGTCGTGGCGGGCGATGCCGCGTTCGTCGAGCGCGAAGCCGCACAGCTTGCGGGTCACTCCCGCCGCGCGCTGGGCCAGCAGCGCGGCGCGGCCGATGAAGCTCGGCTTGTCGAGCCGTACCACCCAACCGAGGCGCGCTTCGAGCGGCGTGGTGGTCTCGTCGAGGTCGTTGCCGTAGAGGGGCAGGGCGGCTTCGAGGCGAAGCGTGTCGCGCGCGCCGAGTCCGACGGGGGCGAGCCCGTCGCCGGCACCTGCGTCGAGGAGCGCATCCCAGAGCGGGGCGGCGTCGGCGTTGCCGGCGTAGAGTTCCCAACCGTCCTCGCCGGTGTAGCCGGTGCGCGCGGCGAGCACTGGCTTGCCGGCGACCTCGACTTCGGCGCAGGCGAAACGGGCCAAGGAGGCGACGTCGGCGGCGGCCAGGCGGGCGAGGATCGCGGTGGCGCGCGGACCCTGCAGTGCGAGGAGTGCCGTTTCGGCGCTGCGATCGACGACCTCCGCCGTGCCGGCGTGGTCGCGGATCCAGGCCAGGTCCTTCTCGGCGTTGCCCGCGTTGACGCACAGCAGCAGGCGCTCGGCGCTCAGGCGGTAGACCATGATGTCGTCGACGATGCCGCCGCTCGGCAGCAGGAGGAGCGAGTACTGCGCCTGGCCGTCGGCGAGGCGGCCGACGTCGTTGGCGGTCAGCTCCTGGGCGGCGGCGAGTGCGCCGGGGCCGCGCAGTTCGATTTCGCCCATGTGGCTGACGTCGAACAGCCCCGCGGCGGTGCGCACGGCGGTGTGTTCGGCGATGATGCCGCTGTACTGGACCGGCATTTCCCAGCCGCCGAAGTCGACGAAGCGGGCGCCGCGTTGTTGGTGTTGGGCGAACAGGGGCGTGCGGTTCATCGAGGATCTCCGTGGCGTCGCGACGCCGCCGCGTCGCCGCGCGGGTTCACGCAACCTGCCGCTGCGCCGCGGCCAGGGTGTTGCGCATCAGCATCGCCACGGTCATCGGCCCGACGCCGCCGGGAACGGGCGTTATGAACCCGGCGCGCTCGGCCGCCGGGGCGTATTCGACGTCGCCGATGAGGCGGCCGTCGGCGACGCGGTTGATGCCGACGTCGATGACGACGCTTTGCGGGCGGATCCAAGCGCCGCGGATGAGTTCGGGCTTGCCGATTGCGGCGACGAGGATGTCGGCGCGGCCGATCTCGTCTTCGAGGCTGCGGGTGCGCGAGTGGCACAGGGTGACGGTGGCGTGGCGCTCGAGCAGCATGAAGGCGATCGGCTTGCCGACGAGGAGGCTACGGCCGACGACCACGGCGCGCGCGCCCTGCAGGTCGATGCCGGTCGCGTCGATCAGGTGCATGACGCCGAGCGGGGTGCACGGGCGCAGGCCGTCGCGTCCTTGGATGAGGCGCGCCTGGCTGAGTGGATGGAGCCCGTCGACGTCCTTGGCCGGGTCGATCGTTTCGATGACGGCGTTTTCGTCGAGGTGCTTGGGCAGCGGCAGCTGGACGAGGATGCCGTGCACGTCGGGACGCTGGTTCAGCGAGGCGAGCAGGGTGAGAAGTTCGTCTTGGGCGGTTGTCGCCGGCAGGACATTGCCGAACGAAGCGATGCCGGCTTCGGCGCAGGCGCGGTGTTTGCTGCGCACGTAGGTTGCGGAGGCGGCGTCGTCGCCGACGAGCACGGTGGCGAGCCCGGGCGTGATTCCGGTGGACGCGTGAAACGCCGCGACTTCGGCCTTCACTGTGGCGCGCACGTCGCGGGCGGCCGCCTTGCCGTCGATGATCTGCCCCATCGAGCCGGGATACTGAAACCCGGATGCGATGGCAAACCGGCCGGGGCCTGCCGGGCTTGGGTCTGGTGGGGGGACGCGACGGCGGCCTCCCGCCGGGGAGCACGGAAGAGCACTCATCCACTCGGCGCAGACCCTCGCTTGCTCCTCGCCCGCAGCGGACCGATAGCGCCGCAGCGCGCGCGTGCCATTTCGCCTCGCGCATTGTCCACGGTCGAGCGGAAGAAAGGCCAATCGCGGTACATCCGGCGCAAGGAGTCGAGCGCCCCTTGATCCAACGTCGCGCCGAGTCCACGGCCGTGCGCTGCGCTGCCTCGCGCCGCGCCATGGCGCACGGTAATCGTCGGCATCGCGGCCTCCTTGCTGGCATTGTGCTAGCACCGGGCCGTCGCGAAGTCCGGCCCGCGAATTGTCCGAATCGTCGCTACGTCCCACATCCGGGCCGAACGTCGTGCGCGGCCCAACGATTGTCGCACGGAGCAGACCCTGGTACGGGTCGCCGCATGCGCTCCCTACGCGTCGCGCCTTGGGCGCTGCTGGTCCTGCCTTTCGTTGCCAGCGCGGCGCCCGCGGAGCCGCAGGCGCAGCGCGGTACGGCGCTGGAGTGTGCACTGCCCGTCGTCGTGCGCGCCGGCGTCCGCGACATCCACGAGTCTTGGTTCAATGGACCCGAAGGCTACGGGTTCATCGTCGAGATGGGCGCCGAGAAGGTCGGCACGCTCCCCGTCGCGGTCGGCAGAGAGCCGACGCGGCATTTCGATACGACCGTCTACGCGAGCAACTTCCAAGGTCCCGACCTGGTTCTCCGCCCGGGTTTGCGTCCGCAGTGGGAATGGACCGCCGCGGGCGAAGCCCAGGTCTCCGATCGCACCTACGCGCTGCTGGCGGCGCGCGCCTGCGCAGGCAGCGCCGCGGCGCTGCCCGCGCGCATCCTCCATGTCGCGGAACACGATGAATGGCCGTTGGCCAACGACCCGGTCGGGGCGTTCACGGTTGAACTCGGGCGCTGCCAAGAGGTGCTGTCTCCCACTCGCGCGAGCGGGTGGAGCACGGCGCAACACAGCCTTGGAGAGGGCTACGGCGAAAGCGGTAGCGCGCGAGATGTGCGTTTCGTCGACTACGTTCTCTGGTGTTACCGCTGCGACAAGGGCGACGATTGCGAGGACGGAATCGTCTGGCACTCGCCCGCGTCCGATCAGGAGTGAAAACATGATCATCGGAGTTCCCAAGGAGATCAAAGAGGAAGAGGCGCGCGTTGCGGTGACGCCCGCCGGCGTCACCACGCTGGTCGCCCACGGACACCGGGTGCTGGTCGAGCGCAACGCCGGCGCCGCCAGCGGGCTGACCGATGCCGAGTACCGCGCAGCCGGCGCCGAGATCGTCCGCGCCGCACGGCGGGTCTGGGACGACGCCGACATGGTCGTGAAGGTCAAGGAACCCCTGGCCGCCGAGTATCGCTACTTGCGTGAAGGGTTGATCGTCTTCACCTACCTGCACCTCGCCGCCAACGAGTCGCTCACCCGCGAACTCATGGCCAAGCGGGTTGCCGCGATCGCCTACGAGACGATCGAACTCGCCGACGGCTCGCTGCCGCTGCTCGCCCCGATGAGCGAAGTGGCCGGCCGGTTGGCGATCCAGGTTGGTGCCTGGTGCCTCCAGGCGCCCAACGGTGGCTCCGGCGTCTTGCTCGGTGGCGTTTCGGGGGTGCGTCCGGCCAATGTAGTCGTCCTCGGCGCCGGTATCGCCGGGGCGAACGCCTGCCAGATGGCCGCCGGCGTCGGCGCTCACGTCAGCGTCGTCGACATCAACCCGGCGAAGCTGCGCTACATTCGGGATGTCCTCGGTGGTCATGTCACCACCCTCATGTCGAACAAAGCCAACATCGAGGAGGAAGTCGCCAAGGCCGACCTGGTGGTCGGCTCGGTACTCGTCGCCGGCGCCAAGGCGCCGCATCTGGTGACCCGTCCGATGGTGCGGGCGATGAAGAAGGGCGCCGCCGTGGTCGACATCTCGATCGACCAGGGAGGCTGCATCGCCACTTCGCGCCCGACGCTGCTGCACCACCCGACCTTCATCGAGCTCGACGTGGTGCACTACTGCGTGACCAACATGCCTGCGATCGTGCCGCGCACGTCGACGTTCGCGCTCACCAGCTCGACCTTCTCGTACGTGCTCGAACTCGCCGAAAACGGTCTGGAGAAGGCGATTCGCACCAACACGGCGCTGCGGCGCGGGGTCAATGTTCACGACGGGCAGGTGACCCACGCCGGCGTCGCGGCGGCGTTTTCGATGGCGACGGAAGTTTGAGGAGTTCAACTGCCTGCTGGGCCTGTCGAAGGGCTACTGGTACCAGGAGTTCGCGCTTCGACACGCTCCGCATGAACGGGGCGCGAGGGGCGCGGCGGTTCGAGATCGGGGAATCGCCTTCCCTCAATTCACCGCGAGCCCGTGGTGAGCCTAGGGCGCCGCCGGGGGCTGCGGTAGCGCGTGAGACGCACGGACGCGGAACTGGATCGCGTCGACGGTGTCGCCGGCCGCGTTGCGAAGCTCGAGCCGATGCAGTCCCGGACGTGGTGGCCAGAGCAGCGGCGCAGCGGCGTCGCCGAGCCGCTCGTCGCCGAGCCACCAACTCCATGCCGGGTCGCGCGGCCGACTTTCGAGCGCGACCCGCTGCACCGCTGCGGGCATCTCCGGGTCGAGCGCGAGGATCGCGCCGGCGATCGGCGCGGCGATCCGTGGCCGCGGCGGTGCCGCCACAATCCGACCACCCACGGGCTCGGTGCCGCGCAGGAACCATTCGCGGCGCCCATCCTCGAGGGCAACCGGGACGACTCCGGCCGGCGGCGCGGGCGCAGTGCTCGGCTCGTGGCGGTGCAGCCAGTGGAGGATCTCGCTCCATACCGGGGCTGCGCCGCTGACTCCGCTGACATCGCCCATCGGGGCTCCGGAGAAGTTTCCCACCCACACGCCAACGGTGTAGCGATTCGAGAAGCCGATGCACCAGTTGTCGCGCATGTCCGTGCTCGTCCCCGTCTTGACCGCCGCCCAGGACGTGGAGTCGAGCGCGCTCTGCCGCCCGAAGGTCGCGGCGCGTGCGTCACGGTCGGCGAGGATGTCGGCGATCACGAAGGTTGCCTCATCTCCAAAGACGGTGGTGGGTCTGTCCGGCGGGTCATGCGCGCCAACCGGCAACAGGCGCAACGGCGTCGTGACGCCTCGGTTCGCCAGCATCCGGTAGGCGTTGACGAGATCCCAGAGCGTCACCTCGCCGGAGCCGAGCGCGAGCCCGGGGCCGTAGTGCTCGGCGGGACGGTCCAACGTCGTGAAACCTGCGCGGCGCAGGCGATCGAGAAACGCGGCGCCGCCGATCAGTTCGAGCGTCCGCACCGCGGGTACGTTGAGCGACGAGCCGAGCGCGGTGCGCAGACTTATCGCGCCGCGAAACTCGTGGTCGTAGTTCGTCGGTCGGTACGAGCCAGTCGTCAGAAAGATCTCGAGCGGGCTATCGCGCAGCGGCGACGCGGCGGTCAGCCTGCGCTCGTCGATGGCAAGCGCATAGAGGAATGGTTTGAGCGTCGAACCCGCCTGCCGCTTGGCGCGGACACCGTCGACGAACCGTGCCTGCGACAGCGAACCGCTGCTGCCGACGTAGGCGAGCACTTCGCCGCTGAGGTTGTCTGCCACCAGCACTGCGCCGTCATCGACTCGTTGGTCACGCAGCCCGAGCAGGTGACTGCGGAGGCTGGCGATCGCGACGCGCTGCAGCCTGGCGTCGAGCGTCGTCGTCACCACCGCCGCACGGGTGGCGGTCAGCAGCTGCGCCGCGAGATGGGGAGCAAGGCTCGCCCGCGGCGGCGAGGCGAGCGGAATCCGAACGACCCGTGCTGCGTCGCGGGTGATCCGTTCGTCGTCCGCGCGGCCGCGCCGCGCGGCGAGCACGGTTGCGCGCCGCACCAAGGTGTCGGTCGCGGCGTTGGGCGCGCGCAGACTTGCTGCGAGTACGATGGATTGCGACTGCGTGAGCGCGTGCGGGGCGACACCGAAGAGCAATTCGGCGGCGGCGCCGATGCCCTGCAACTCGCCGCGGAAGGTGACCAGGTTCAAGTAGGCTTCGACGATCTCGTCTTTGCTCCACGCCGATTCGATCGCCCAGGCGCGGCGCATCTGGCGCCATTTGTCTCGCAGCGTGCGCCGCGCCGGTCTTGGCGCGGCATCCGTCAGCGAGGCGAGTTGCATGGTGATCGTGCTAGCCCCGCGTCGGCTGCCGCCGCGCACCCCCTCCACGGCAGCGGCGAGGACGGCCAGGCCATCGACGCCTCCGTGCGCGAAGAAGCGCTTGTCCTCGGCCGCGATCACCGCGTCGACCAAAGCTGGCGATACCTCCGCGAGTGCGGTCCAGCGGAGGCGCCGCCCATCGAAGTCGACCCGACGCTCATGCAGAGGAAGAGCGCGGCGATCGAGGAGCAGGTGGTCCGACGGTGCGTATGCCGCCCGTGCGGTGGCGAAGGTTGGCAGCGTGTTGGCAGAATCGGCGTCGCATCCCATGCCGACGAACGCCAGCAAGGCAATGGCCGCACCTGCAATCAAGGAGCAACCTCGATCGGCTCGTTGGGCAGGAGCGCGAACATCTCCGGCGAGTAAAGCGCTTCGACGCGGGTCGCCGGCAGCGCGAAGCGACCGTCCTGATTGAGGCGAATCGTATACGACACCGTCAGCGCGCCCTCGGGAAACCATTCGTAGTAAGCGCGGAACGACTCGTACCGCCGTTCTACGTAGGTCGGCCCTGCCACCCACCACGGTTGTGCCTCGGCGCCATCGTTGGCGCCGCTTGCGCGATCGCGGCCGAGCCCCGTGCCCAAATGAGTTGCCCCCGGCGGCAGCGGATCGTCGACGACGACCCAGGCCGCGTCGGTGCTGGCCTCGATCTCCAGCCGCACACGCCAGACATCGCCACGGCTGAAGCGTTCGGGTGTGCGCTGCTCGATCGGCTCGATGGTCTTGCGCAACCGGTATCCGGCCAGGAGAGGCGCCTGCAACCGCACTGCCGCCCGCGCTTGAACGATCGCCCAGGGCGCACCGCTCCCGGAGTGGGTCAGGCGCAACGTCTCGCCGTCGGCGGGCCAGGCGAGATCGGCTTCGCGCGCGGGAGCTGCGGCCGAGTTCCAATCCAGCGTCGTGCTCTGTGTGCCGAGCGCAACCGCCGTTTGCCCAGTCACGGGCTCGGCTTCAAATTCCGCGGCAAAACGGTCCACTGCGACCGTGCCCCAGGCGTTGCTCGTCGTGCAGTCCCAGCGACCGCGACGCTGGCGCTGAATGGCGCTGCGCACCAGTACTGGCATCTCGTCGCGCCACGTCGGTGCGTCGACGCCCATCTCGGTCAGCCGCAGCATGAGCCCGTCGGGGCAGGTGAGAAAGCCGGCTGCAGCGTGTCCGCCAGCGCCGAAGTCGAGCGTCGTGCCCTGTGTGCGCAAGCGACTGCGGAGGATGCGCTCCGCATCGGTGTTGAGCACGGCAGCCGTAGCCAAGGCTTCGAGGCGGTGCGTGATGCTCCAGAGATCGAGCACGGAACTCGTCGGCCACAACGCTGGCTCGATGGTGATGCTTTCGAGCATCCCCGGATTGGCGGCGCCGTAACGCGCCAATGCTTCGATGGCGCTCAGCTTCGTCAACGCCAGTCCGGCAGTGGGTGCGGACCGTGGCGCTTGCAGGTTGCCGTCGAGGAACCTGACCAGGGCGGCCGTGAGCGCATCGCGCTCGTCATCGGGAAGCGCGAAGCCGGCGGCGTGGCTGATCGCCAACACGTAGGTGGTCAGTTCGACGCTTCCCCGGCCCATGCTCGGGAAGAAGGCGAGCAACCCATCCTTGTCTCGATAGGTCGCCAAGCCGGCGACGATTCTCTCCCAGGCGGCGCGATCGCGCAGCGCCACTGCCTGCGAAACCTGCTGCTCGAGGCAGGCGTACGGGTAGTCGCGCATGTAGTCCTGCACGCCGTCGAGCCCAGCGGCGAGCGAGGGCGACAGCGACACGCGGACGCCTCCCCGATCCGGTTCGGCGCCAGCGGGCCGCGCGACCGGGACCTGCAGCTCCGGAGCGATACGAGCGAACGTCGCCTGGAAGGTTTCGACCGGATGAACCGGAACGACGCGTTGCTCGGCGGCGAGCGAGTCGCGCGCCGTCGCCGAGTTTGCGGTGACCAGGTACTGCAGCGCTGCGATGCCGCGGGGCACGGTCACGTCCCAGGACACGACCTGCGAGGCGCCCGCTGCGAGTTCGAGATTCTTGGCCGCGAGCGCTGGCGTTAGACCTTCGACCGCTGCGGCGATGTCGATCGACTGCGTCGTGTCGCTCGCGTTGCGCACGGTGAACTGCGCGGGAAAGCGATCGCCTTCGCGGACCACGGGCGGCAGGGCCGAGAGAACCATCAGTTCTTGCGTCGTACGAATCGTACCCGCACCGGTACCGAAGCGGTCGGGGCCGGCGTTGGCGACGGCGACGATGCGAAACGCGGTGAGCGAGTCGTTGAGCGGAATCTGCAGTCGAGCCTTGCCGTTCTCGTCGAGTCTGACGCGGGGCTCCCAGAACAACAGCGTATCGAAGAGCTCGCGGGTACTTTGCCGCCCTCCGCCGCCTCCCGTCGGCAGTGCCTTGCGGCCGAAGTGACGCTTGCCGATCACCTGACCTTGCGCGGTCGCGGTAGCTACCCAGTACTGGCGCGGTTCCATCATGGTCTCGATCAGCTTCCAAGTGGGATTCGGCGCGAGTTCGAGCAGCCCCTCGTCGACGGCGGCGATGGCGACCTCTGCCCCTGGCGGTAGCGGGCTGCCATCCGCAGCGCGCACCTCGATGTCCACCGTCGCCGTCGAGCGGACCTCGTAGGATTCGCGTTCGGGAGCCACGGAGACCTCGAGCCGGTGCGCGTTCCAGCCGACACGCAACTCGACGATGCCGAGCTTGTAGGCGGGCTTGCCCAGGTCGAGCAGCGCGGTTGGCTGGACGTCGCCAATGCGGCCGCGCACGGCGAGCACGGAGACGAAGACGTTTGGCGCGTGGTCGCGACCGATGGGAACTTCGACAATTGGCTCCGTTCCCGAGATCGTCGTGACGAACGACTCGAGGATGCCCTCGCGTTCCACCGTGACCAGCGCCGTCGCCTCACGGAAGGGGCTGCGCACTTGGATGCGGGCCGTCTCGCCGGGCGCATACTCGGAGCGCTCCGGGATCAAGTCGATGCGGTCATGGTCGTCGACGTCGAACCACCAGTGCTCCTCGCCCACCGCCCAGACCTCGGCGTGGGCAACGCTCGTGCGGCCCTCCGCGTCGTGGACGGTTGCTGCGAGGACGAGATTGCCGGAGCGATCGGTCGTCGCTTCGCAGCGAAACGCGCCGTTGCTCGCGGTTCGCCCACGGCAGAGCGACGCGATCGGACCGCTGGTCTCGGTGATGTGCTCGTAGGCGTAGAAGCCGCCGACGAGCCGCTTGCGGTGCGAGTACGTCTGTTGCTCGAAGAGTTGCACTTCAACTTCGGCGCCTTCGACGGGAGAGCCGTTCGGATCGACGACCACGACGGTGGAGTGCAGGTGTTCGGGAGTGGCGACCCAACCGTCGGGATCGATGGCAACGAGGAGAGCCGCCGGCAGCAGGGGCATCGTCTGCGCGATCGTCTGCACCTCGCCGCTCGGATCGCGGTACTCCATCTCGACGACGAGTTCGCTGGGATGGTCGATTGCGGGTAGATCGGGAAGCCGCACCCGCGCCGATCCTGCATTGTCGAGATCGAGGGCGATCCGATCGACGCTCGCGGTCGTGCTGCTTTCGTCGTCAGCGGAATACTCGGCGCGGCGGACGACGCCGGTCTTGACCGGGCCGGTGGCGAAGCGCAGCTCGGACCAGGGATGGCGCGCGGTGAAATCGCGTGGCCGCGTTTGGCTGCGAATCACGATGGGAGCGCCGCCGGCTGCGCCACCGGCGAGGTAGCGCAGCGAGACGTCGGCATCGATGTGGGTGGGCGCGACCGGACTCGCGGCGGCGAACGAAATCGTGCCGGTCATCGCCGGGATGCGGAACTCTTCGACGCGAAACTCGGCGGACTGGAGACGCTGGTCGTCGCCGCCCAAATCGATGGCGTAGCGGCCGAGCTTGGCGCCGCGCGGGATGTTCCAAGTTCCCGTGGCGACGCCCGCAGCGTCGGCTTCGACGACGAGCGGGAACTCCTGCCGCGTGGCGATATGAACGACGCGACCCTGCTGCGGCGACGTGTCCGCATCGGGCACGTCGAGGCCCAACGGACTGCGGCGGCGGAAGACGTGCTTCATATGGACCGTCTCGCCGGGGCGGAAGAGGGCGCGGTCGAGAATCGTATGCGCGACGATGGGCGCAAGGTCTCCGTACGCAGTCGCCGGCACGCGAAAGCGCCAGGGCTCGATGCCATCGTCCCAACTCGAGTGCACGAAGCTGAAATCATCGGCGGTGCGGGCGACGACGAGCAGGCCGCTATCGAGCCCACGCAAGGCGCGGAAGTCGTCGCTCCAGAACTCGTCCGGCCAGTTCTCGTTGGGGCACCGGCGCAGCTCGGCTGCGGGTGGAATGTCGCTGACGAAGGCGCGACCTGCGGCGTCGGTCGTGCCCTTCCATAGCGTTTCGTTGGCGCAGTCGAGGACGAAGACCTCGGCGTTTGCAGCCGGCGTCGCGTCGTCGAGATGGGTGACCCAGACGAGCGAGTTGCTCGCGCCCCATTTGAAGTGGACGCCGAGGTTGGTGACGAGTGCCGCGGCGGGCACGTACATCGGCGCCGTCTTGCCGAGCAGCGCGGCGCCGAGGCTCGGGCTCTCGATTTCGACGATGTGCAGGCCGGGCATCGTCAGCGGGATGCCGAGCACTTCGGTCTCCGTGGTGGGCAGCGGCTTCGGCAGCGTGAAGGCCTCTGTCGCGGGCGGTTCCGGGAGTTCGGTGTCGGCGAATACGGATTCATCGCGCGGGGTGAGGGCGATGCGGCGTAGCCACGGCAAGGCGCGCTCGACTTCACTTGCGGGGATGTGGTGCGTGCGGCCGCGCAGTTGCTCGAACGAGCGCCAGATCTGCGCAGTCCACGAAGTGTCGCGCTGCTCGGTCGCGCGTTTGGCGAGGACGGCGATCTCGGACTCGATATTGCGGACCGTGACCGGTAGCGCCGGGTCGGCGTACGCTTCGATGATGCCGAAGCGCGCCGCGAACTTGGCGAGCGGCGGGTACGGCGCGGTGCGCACGGCCAGGGGAAAGCGCGCGGCGTTGCTCAACGGGCGGCCGCTGTCGTCGGCTACATCTGCGGGAACGATCACCTCGAGGGATTGGGATTCGGGGAAGGGCGGAGGGAAGACAATCTGCTCGACGGTTGCCGACTCGGATGGGTCTGGGCGCGGCTCCCAGGTGCGGCCGTCTGCGGCGCGGAGCCGTGTTTGCGCAGCGATCTCGCGTGGCAGCGGCGCGGAGAAGTTGAGTGCTAGCGGCCGCAACGGGCTGCAGTCGGCATTTGCGGCCGCGCGGCTGCAGCTGAACGTCGCGGTGAAGACCGGTCGGGTCTCGAGTGCGATGACGTGATCGGTCGCATTCATCTCTCCGGAGAGCGTGGCGACGCCGGCGCCCCAGACGAGGCGGACCTTGCGTCCGGGTGGCAGAGTCTGGCGTGGCTGAACGATGACGATCGGGCCTTCGCGCAGCTCGGGGTAGAGAGTGGCGAGGATGGCGGCGCGGGGTTCGTCGGCGACGATTTGAACACCGATTTTTTCGACGACGTCGTCAGCGCTGAAGAATACGTGCTCGAGGATGGAAGCCTCGGTGGCTGTGGCATCGAGGCCGAGGACGATTGCCTGGTTCTCTTCGATTTCGCCGTGAGATGGGTGGTGCCAGCGCACTGCGGGGCCGCCGGTAGAGAAGCGGAAGGTGGCCGGGGCGACGGCGCCGCCGACGAGCGTGGTGAATCCGTCGACGACGGTGAAGGTGCAACGCAGGCCGCCGGCGAGCTCCTCTTCGAAGTCGAACACCCAGGTGCGTGAGTCGGTCCAGCGCTGCGCACCCGCGGCCGGGCAGTCGATGTGGAAGGGGCTGGTTGCGGCGCGTGGGTCGCCGAGGGCGACCATCGGCTCGGAGAAGCGGGCGACCACTTGGCGGGGCTGCTTGACCACGCCCGTCGGTGAGAACGCGGCAACCGAGGCAGGCGGCGCCGAGGCGGACGCCGCTGCGCCCGTAGTGATGCAGACGAGTCCGACGAACCCCAGCCGCAGGCGAGATGTGTTCACGGCGAGGAGAATACTCCGACGCGTCGGACTTGTCAGACAGGTCCGACAGGTCCGACGCGTCCGACTTGTCGGATTCACTCGACGGCGCCGTGGGTGCGGTGTTATCGGCTGGGCACTGCAACGCGGAGGTGAGGTTCATGCGCAAGGTTCTCGACGGCGTTCGGGTGCTCGAGGTAGCGGAGTGGTTCTTCGTCCCCGGGGCGGGAACGGTGCTCGCCGACTGGGGGGCGGACGTGATCAAGATCGAGCATCCGACGCGCGGCGATCCGCTGCGTGGGCTCATCAGTTCGGGCATGATCCCGGGAGCGGAGGGGCCGAATTTCTTCGTCGAGAATGGCAGCCGCAACAAGCGCAGCCTCGGACTCGACTTGGCGTACCCGGCCGGGCTGGCGGTATTCTACCGCCTCGTCGAGTCGGCCGATGTCGTCCTCACGAGTTTCCTGCCGAAGGCGCGGACGAAGCTCAAGATCGACTATGGCGACCTGAAGGAAATCAACCCGCGGATCATCTTCGCCCGTGGTACGGGGCAGGGGCCGAAGGGTCCGGAGGCGCATCGCGGCGGCTTCGACGCCGGGTCGTTTTGGTGCCGCGGTGCGGTGGGCGCGATGCTCAGTCCCGCGGGCGAGGCGCCGATCATGCAGCGTGCGGCGTTTGGCGACACGATTGGTGCGACGTTCATCGCTGGAGGAATTGCGGCGGCTCTCTATGCGCGCGAGAAGACGGGCGTGGGCGGCGTGGTCGACGTATCGCTGCTCGGCACGGCGGTATGGTTGATGGCGCCCGACATCCTCGCTGCAGATTCGCTCGGCCGCGAGTTGCCGCGCGCCGATCGCAGCCGCGCCGCCAATCCGCTCACCAATACCTATCGTTGCGCTGACGGACTCTGGCTGATGCTGATGATGCTGACGCCGGCACGTCATTGGGACGAGTTCTGCAAAGCGGTGGAGCGCGAGGATTTGCTTGGGTCGTATCCGCTATCGCGGTGGGGAGATGAAGCCGTGCGTCGCGATCTGGTTGCGATCCTCGGTGCGCACCTGACGACGCGCCCACGCGGCGATTGGATCGAGCGACTACTGCGCTTCAACACGATCCACGCGCCGGTGCAGGGTCCGCTCGACATCCCGCATGACCCGCAGGTCGTCGCCAACGGCTATCTCGTCGACTACCAGCACCCGGTGCACGGGGCGGCGAAGGTCGCGGCGAGCCCGGTGCAGTTCGACGAGCAACCGCCGGAGCTGCGGTGCCTGGCCCCCGAAGTGGGCCAGGACACCGAAGCGATCCTGCTGGAGATGGGAATGAGCTGGGAGGAGATCGGCGACCTGAAAGAGAGAGGAGCAATCTCCTAGGAGCCTGGTGAAAAGCCATGCACAGCCGAAATTCCGTCTTTCCCGCGGAAGCGGGAATCCACGATTGGTGCGGGATTCTGGGCCCTCGCGTTCGCGAGGGCGGCGGAAGTTCGAGAAGTCCGACAGGCTGCTCGTGGTCTGTCGAAGGTCCTTCGCAAGTGCTTCGACGAGCTCAGCACGAATGGATGCCGCTCCGGTCCTAGAGAACGTCCGTTGAAAAAGTCCCCTGGCCTTCGAGACGGCGCTACGCGCCTCCTCAGGCCGAACGGAAAACCGAGCGATTCCGTTCGGCCTGAGGAGCCCTGGAGGGGCGTCTCGAAGCGCGCCCAGCTCTGCTACGGACCGCGCACGCCGCGGACGTGACGGGTGATCGTCTTGCCCTGGGTTTCCAGGATCCCCTGCTCGAAGATGAGGACCCAGGCTTGCGTACCGGTTCCAGCCTCGCGTGTCGTCGACGTCCAGTGCGGGTTGTCGCTGGTGCAGCTGCAGTCGAGGTTGTTGCAGCCGACGATACAGTTCTCGTGAAAGATCGGGTGGACGGCCGGAGTGAAGGTGCCGATGGCGACGAGCGAAGCGAGTTCATGGCGATTGGGCAGGCGCCAGTCCTGGTGGCCGGCGTGGCCGCATAGCTCGTTGCCGATGCCGACACAGTCGGCGTCGGTCACGCAGGTGGTTAGCGATGCAGGGTTTCCCTCGAAGCCATCGCAGCGGTTGTTCAGGCGGGCGATGTGCACGTCGAACGCATCGTTCCAGTTGAAGGTGTTGTCGCGGTCGTGCATGCCGCCGTCGTCGCCGCGCTTCTCCCACGTGAAGCCGGTGTTGCTGTCGGTGATCGTGCCATCGTCGTTGTCGGTGTAGGCGAACTCGGGTCCGATCTGGAAGTCACCATCGTCGGTGGCATTGTAGATGACCGCCTGACCGGTCTTGGGGAAGCTGCCGGTGACGCACGAGTTCAGTTTGTACGCACAATTGCCGAGGCAGGTGAGGTCGCCACCGTTGGCGAATCCGAGGCTCACGCAGCTTTCGCCGTTGAGGTTCGCGCCGTCGCACTGCTCGTCGACGTCGATAATGCCATTGCCGCACTCGGTGATTCCCGGGCCGCAGTTCAGGTCGATGACGAGATCGTCGTTGCCGTCGAGGGCGTTTTCGAGTTCCTCGAGGACGGTGATCGCATCGAGAAGCTTCTGGGTGCTGCCGAGAGCGGTGATCTCGGTGATGAGCAGAGGAATCCATTCGAGTAAGCGCGGGAACTCGGTGCCAATCTGGATGCGCCCTTGGCATTGTGCGGCCTGGATCTGGCAGGAGATCCACTCGTTGACGTCGTCGAGGCTGCCGTCGCCACCGAAGTTGACGCACCATGCGTCGAGATTCGATGCCTCGATGCCCTGGGCGACGCCGCTCGGGGTCGCGCTGAGCACCTGATCCTCGGTGTGCGGGTTGAGGGCCGGCTCGCAGCGTTTATCGATCTTGGCGAGCGCCTTGCCTTCGATCGTCTTGCTCGGATTGAGCGTATTGACGACCTTGCTCAGCTGTGACGCACATGCCTTCGCCGCTCCGGCGACAGTAGCGTCGTTGTCCTTGATCAGCTCCTTGGAAACCTTCTGGAAGCATTTCGTCAAGGTCTTGACGAGGGTCGCCTGGTACTTGGCGGTGTTCTTGGTGGATTCCTTGAGGCACCTTTCGAGGCTCGCCTCGGCCGGCTGGCCGAAGCTGGGCGTGGCGCCGAGAGCGATGGCGATGATTGCGGTGGCTGCGATCGCGAGTCTCATCGTTCGGGTCCTTTCCGGGTGTGCCATCAGAAGCCCCCCGCGCGCACGGCGCGCACGAAATTGGTGTTGACCTTCGGGTCGAAGTTGGTCTGGCCCTCGCCGAAATCGACGTACCAGGCGGTGACCGTGCCGCCGTGGTACGTCGAGGAACTCCAGTACTTGGCGACCGCCGTGGCCCGCGTACAGCTGCAGCCGGGGATGCTGCATGCGCCAATGCAGTCGAGTTGGAATGCGCTCGGCACGGCGGGGGTGTCGGCGCCCATATTGAGGATCGTCTGCAACTCGGTGCGGTTCGGTACGCGCCAATCGCGGTAGCCCGCGTGGCCGCACAATTCGTTGCCGATCCCGGTGCAGTCGCTGTTCTGCGTGCAGGGCGTCGTCTCATTGCCATCGCAGGTGTTGTTCATCTGCGGGATGTACGTGTTCATCGTGTTGAGCCACGTAACTTGATTGTCGCGATCGTGCATGCCGCCGGCGTTGTCTTTGACCTCCCACATCAGCCCGCTGTTGTGGTCCGTGATCGTGCCGTCGCCGTGGTTGGTCAGGTTGAAGGCAGCGCCGCGTTCGAGATCGCCGTCGTCGCCCGCTTTGTACAAAATGGTTTGCCCGGTCGCCGGGAAGGCGCCGGCGATGCAACCGCTGAAGTCGTAGAAGCAGCCGAGCGTACACGACAGGCTGCCGCCCTTGAAGCCGAGCGATGCACAAGTCGCCCCGTCGAGGTCGGGGCCGTCGCATTGGTCGGTGCCGTTGGCGATGGCGTCGCCGCAGGTCTCAACGCTCGGGCCGCAGGTGATCGTCGGGCCGCCGGAGCCGATGCTGTCGATCGACGCCTGCAGTTCCTGCGCGACAGTGACCGCATCGGCGAACTTGGGTCCCAACGCGACGAGTGCGGTTTCCAACTCCGCCAGCCACTCGAGCGCGCGCGGATACTGCGAGCCGATCGCCTGGCGTGCGTTGCAGTCGGCAGCAGCGAACGCGCAGTCCACCCACTCCTCGACGGAGTCGAGCGAGCCGTCGGCGTAAGGCGGAATGTCGTTCGGGTCGTGGTTGAAGAACGTACACCACGAGTCGAGGTGCTTGGCCTCGATGCCTTCGCTGACGACGGGCGGGACCAAGTCGAGGACCTGAGCCTCGGAGTGGGCGAGGCTCGCGTTGAAAGTCGGATCGCACGACTTGAGCACCTTCGCCTTCGTCTTGGCGAGCAGGGTCTTGGTCGGCACGGCGCTGTTCTCGAGCTTGCGCAGCTGCGAGCCGCACGACTTGGCGGCGTCGGCGACCGGGTCACCCGACTTGATGACCTCCTTGGCGACCTTGGTGAGGCAGCTTGCAATCGCCTTCTGTTGTGCGGCCAGGTACTTACCCAGGCGGTTCGAAACTTCCTTTTGGCACTTCTCGAGCGAGCGGTTCGGTTGTCCGTAGGCTGGACCTACGAACCCTAGCGCGCCCACCAAGGCGACCGTGATAATACGGCGGTGACCCATCGATACCCTCCCTGACCCTGGGTGGAAATGAAGCCAGGATTGATGCGGTACAGGGTGAATGTCAACTTGAAAATCGCAATCCTGGTGGAATGTAAGGGCCAAGAACCAAGGGCCAAGGGCCAAGTTGCTCGGTCCGAGTGCGATCTTCCATGCGACCTGTCTCCTGAACCCATCCTCTTGCCTCTTGCCCCTTGGCCGTTGCCCCTTGGCCCTCTCCTCCTGCTATCCTCCCCGGCCATGGGACTCGCCAACGTTCGCATCGTGCTGCTGCGGCCTCGGGGTTCGGGCAATGTCGGCGCCGTGGCGCGGGCGATGAAGAACATGGGGCTCACCAATCTGGTGCTGGTTGCGCCGCAGATCCCTGCCGACGGCTGGGCTGAGGCGATGGCCGTGCACGCGCGCGACGTCCTCGCCGCGGCGCGGCACACCGATTCGCTCGCCGCGGCGGTTGCCGACTGTCGGCTCGTCGTCGGCACTGCCGCGCGTTCGGGTCCGTTCCGCGGCCAATGCAGCGCGCCAAGGGCGGCTGCAGCGGAGATTCTCGCGGTCGCCACGGAAGCGCCTGTGGCGCTCGTGTTCGGGCCGGAAGACCACGGTCTCAGTAACGAAGACCTCAAAGTCTGCCAGCGTTTGTTGACCATTCCGACCGCAGACGAGTACGCCTCGCTCAATCTCGCGCAGGCGGTACTGCTGTGTGCCTACGAGCTGCAGCTGTGCGCCCGTGCCGCGGCTGCGACGACAGCACCCGACCGCGACGACAGCATCGATCTCGCGCCCGCCGAGCGCGTCGGCTTCGTACTCGAGCGGTTGGAGGCTGCGTTGCTGGCCGGCGGCTTCCTCAATCCGCAGAATCCCGATCCGATCATGTACGTCTTCCGCCGCATCTTCGCGCGCGCAGGCCTCGGTCAGCACGACGTCCGCGTCCTCCTGGGTATGGCGCGGCAGATCGACTGGCTCGCCGGCGCTGCCAGCGAGCGCGGCGAGGGGTGCTGAGGCGCGCGATGGGCATCGTCATCGAGTTTCAGGATCTCGTCCGCGAGCGCCGCCGACGCCAGGAGCAGGCCACCGTCCAACGCTGCATCGACGTGATCGAGCAGAGTCTGGCGCAGACCCAATCCCTGTTGCCGAGCGCGGCGCCGCGCGAGCGTGAGGTGTACGTACGGCGGGTCGAGCAACTCAGCGAATTACTCGAATACGTGCAGAGGCGGGGCTGAGCGCAACTGCCATGATCGCCGACATGATCGCCGAGTTGCTGCGTGAGCCGGGTGCCGTGCCGGTCATGGTCGCGAGTGCGGCGGCGCTGTTCTTCCTCGTGGCCCTGCTCGCCCTCGCAGTGCGGTCGCGGCGCAATGCGGCCCTGCTAGCCGCGCTGCACACCGAGCGCGAGTCCGAGCGCTCCCTACTCGTCTTACAACAGGAGATCGATGCGCTGCGCCATCACGTGGGGCGGTCGCTGCAGGCTACCGCCGATAGCGTCAACAAGCAGCTAGCGCGCATGTCGAGCGCGCTCGATACGCGCCTGCACCAGGGCGTTGAACTCACCCAGCAGACGCACCGTGCCCTTGGGGAACGCCTTGACAGCACGGCCCAGGTCGTCGGCGCGGTGCAGCGCAGTCTCGGCGGGCTCGAGGAGGCGAACCGGCGGATCTACGAAATCGGCCGCGACATCGCTTCGTTGCAGGAGATCTTGCGACCGCCGAAGCTGCGCGGCGGTCTCGGCGAGCTGTTGCTCGAGGACCTGTTGCGGCAGGTGCTGCCGAGCGAAAACGTCGGCTTTCAGCACGCGTTCTCGGCCGGGCAGCGCGTCGATGCAGTCATCAAGTTGGCGACGGGCATCGTTCCCGTCGACGCCAAGTTCCCGCTCGAGAATTTTCGCCGCCTGCTCGATGCGGACAACGACGAGGATCGCGCGCGGCAGCGGCGCGCGTTCGTCGCGGACGTCCGCCGTCACATCGATGCCATCGCCGATCGCTACATCCTCCCCGATGAGGGCACGCTCGATTTCGCGTTGATGTATATCCCGGCGGAGAACGTCTACTACGAAATCGTGGTGAAGGATGAAGTGACCGACGGCGCTGCGATCGCCGACTACGCACTGCAGCGCCGGGTGATTCCGGTGTCGCCGGGCAGCTTCTACGCGTACCTCCAGGCGATCGTCATGGGCTTGCGCGGTATGCGCATCGAGCACCGTGCCCGCGAAATCATGGAGCAGCTCGGCGGTTTGCGTGGTGAACTCGGGCGCTTGCGCGATGGCTACCGGCTCGTCGGCCGTCACCTCACCAACGCCGTCGGCAGCGCCGCCACCGCCGAGCGCCGCCTCGATCGGCTCGAATCCACGTTCGCCGCGCTAGCCGGCGACGAGGAATCGCACCTCGACCGCCACGCGATCGCCGCGAACGGCGACGAGGAGACACCGCAATGAGCCGCGCGGGTCGCCGCGCCCGGCTGCCATTTGTCGCGCTGATCGCGTCCATCGCGCTCGTGGCCGCCCCCGCGCGGGCGATGTCGCCCGTCGAGGAGGCCGAACTCGGCAGGCGCTTCGCGCTCGAGGCGCGCGCCAAGGTGCCGTTGGTCGATGATGTCGACGTCAACCGCTACGTCGAGCGTATCGGCCGCAAAATCGTCGCTACCCTCGGCGAGCAGCCGTTCACATACGAGTTCTTCGTCGTCCAAGACGGCAGCATCAACGCCTTCGCGGTGCCGGGCGGCTACGTCTTCCTCCACGCGGGGCTGCTGACGCAGGTGCGCAGCGAGGACGAGATCGCGGGCGTTCTCGGTCACGAGATCGCGCACGTCCACGCCCATCACCTGGCGCGACAACAGGAAGCGACCCAGTTGCTCAACTACGCCGCGCTGCTCGGCGTGCTGCTCTCGGTGGTGCAGCCGGCACTCGGTGCGGGCGCGCTGGCGGCGCAAGCGGCGGCGCAACTCGAGTACCGCCGCGAGTTCGAGCAGGAGGCCGACTACATGGGCGCTCGGTTCATGCAGAGCGCGGGCTACGAGTCGATCGGCATGCTCGACTTCTTCAAGAGGTTGAGCGATCGCCAACGCCGAGCTGCAGTGGGCGACATGCCGCCCTACCTCCTCACCCACCCGCTGTCGGAGGATCGCCTGACGAACCTCGAGGCGGTGTTGCGCGAGCGGCAATGGGACCAGCGGCCACGCCGGGCACTGAGCCTCGAACTCGAACGCGTGCAGCTACTGACGGCAATGCGCGCCCAACAGCGCGAGGAGATCGTACGCTTGTACGTGGAGCGAGCCGAACAGCAGCCGAACGACGGGCGCGCGCGCTACTTGCAGGGTCTGGCGCTGTTCGAAGTCGGTCGCCTCGACGCGGCCGCCGCCGCGTTCGAAGCGGCGCAAGCGCGCGGTTTCACCGAGGTCGAACGCGAACTCGGACGCGTGCGCTTCCGCCAGCGGCGGGGCGAAGAAGCAAAAGAGTTGCTGGAGAAGGCGGTTGCCGCGGCGCCCGACGATCCCGTCGCCCAGCATGCATTGGCGGCCGCTCGTGCGGGGCTGGGCGACACCGCCGGGGCGCTGGCGGCCTATCGGGCTGCGCTCGCCGCCGCGCCGCAAATGGAAGCCGCGCACTACGATCTCGGCAAGCTGGCCGGCCGCAGTGGCGACGTCGGCAGCGGCTTCTACCACCTCGGGATGGCGTACAAGCTGCGCGGTGAATACGCGCAGGCGATTCTCCAGTTCGAGCAGGCGAAGCAGCAACTCGACGAGAAAAGCGAAATGGGGAAGAACGCGCGTGCGGCGTTGCTCGAACTCGGGGTGTCGGAGTGAGACGGCGGCGCACCCGCACCCGTTACGCGACACTCAGATCGCGGCTCGGCACGTCGCGCGTCAGCACGCTCGCTGCCTTCTCGATGTCGTCGTCGGCGCGCATGCGGTTGGCGCCCGCCTGAACCCGGCGTCGGGTCATCGTCACGCCGTAGCGATCGAGGATCTGCCGGATCAGGTCGAAATTGTCCTGGATCGAGTCGGCCACCGAGAGGTAGCCGTATTCCGCCGCCTGGATCCGCTGCCAGTAGGCGAGGGCATTCATCATGAAGAACTGGGTGTCCGTCTCCTTCGGCTCGATGACCACGATGTCGCCGCGGAACTTCGGATCCTCCTGGTACTGGCGCAGTCCGTATTGCAGGCGTGAGTGCAGTAGGGTGCGAAAGACTTGGTTCAGCACGCTCATGATGCCGCCCTCCGACAGCGGCGTGCCCTCGACGATGGTGGTGCGGCCGTCGACTTCGGCATAGCGCAGCCGGTTCGATATCGGTCGGAAGGGGTTGTAGCAGATGATCAGGTCGGCATGGTGCTCGATGGCGACGTCGATGTTCGCCGTGCGCCGTACGCCGCCATCGACGTAGTCGACGCCGTTCAGGCGTGCCGGTCGGTAGAAGCCGGGCAGGGCGGTCGACGCCTGCACCGCCTCGGAGATCGTTACCGAGGTGTCCTCGTCGTGGCCGAACACGACGCGCTCCGCCGTGTCGAGGTTCATCGCCGAGATGTAGAGTTCCTTCTTGGTCGTGCGGTGCAGCGCGGCGAATTCGTTCGGCCGGCCGCTGCGTTCGAAGTTGTAGCGCAGGTACCGTTCGATGCTGGCGTTGTCGAAGAATCCCGACGGCAGGTAATCCAACACCGAAGGCAGGCTGCGGCGCTGTTGCAGCACCTCGCCGAGCGGCGCGAGGATCGCCTGGAGCGCGCTCAGGCTCGGGTTGCGCGCCGCGTCGTACAGCGGCGTGCGCAGGCGGTTCGCCACCTCCGGCAGCTGCGCCAGGATATCGCCGATCATGCCCGGGAGGTAGGTGAGAGTGTCGAGCGTGAGCTTGGCAGGGCGGCCGAAGAGTTCGCTGAAATTGGGGTTGTAGAAGTCGAGCGAACGGAGCTGGGAGAATTGCTCCGAGCGGCCATCGAGGCTCATGATCATCTCGGCGGGCGTTACCCCGGCGGCCAGTGGCGCGGCGAGCACCGCGCCGGCGCTCAGGCCGACGTAAGTGTCGAATTCGGTCGTCTTGCGGTTGACGAGGAAGTCGTCGAGAGCTTTGAGGCCACCGAGTTTGAAAGCGCCGCCGGTGACGGCACCGCCGGCGAGCACCAGAGCGATCTTGGGGTTCGGCTTGCGAACCGAGAGATCACTCTTCTGGACGACGGTAATTCCCATCTAAACTGTGCTCCCTTCCCTCACCACGACAACCCTAACGCGTTTCTAGTAGCGTCGCCCGCAAGCCGCTGTCAAATCGCGACTTTTCATTGAGACGTGGCTGTGCTTCGGCGCGGGAAGTGCCTCCCAACCGCTTCTCTGCCCGCCTCGAGGCCCCCCGGAGTGTCGAGCACCTGCCAAAAACCGGCGTGGATGAAGCCGCACAGCGGCTCGCCGGCGGCGAGCATGCGCGGGTAGGTTTCGCGGGTGATGCTGAACGCCCCGGTACCCATGTAGGCGAAGACCCGCGGTTCGAACACGTGCACGCCGCCGAACATCAGCGCTTGCAAGTTCGCCTCCGCGTCGCTGTCGAAGTCCGGCGCCGGAATGCCGAGGAAGCGACGAATCCGCTGCGCTTCGTCGATTTCGATCACCCCGTAGCGCGCCGCGTCTGGATCGGGGCGCAACATCATGGTCGCGGTCGCGCCTTGCGCACGGTGCGCCTCGATCAGCGCGCCGAGATCGACGTCGGTGATGGTGTCGGAGTTGAGCACCACGAACCGATCGCCGTCGAGAAAGGATCGCGCCGCAGCGATGCCGCCGCCGGTATCGAGAATGGGATCCTCGGCGAAGTAGGTGATGCGCAGCCCGAGCGCGCTGCCGTCGCCGAGCGCGGCGCGGAGCTGGTCGCCGAGATGGTGCAGGTTGATCGCGACGTCGAGGATTCCGGCGTTGCGTACGAGATCGAGCGCGTAGTGGATCATCGGCCGGCCGGCGACTTCAACGAGCGGCTTCGGTGTTGCGAGCGTCAGCGGCCGCAGGCGGGTGCCGAGGCCCGCGGCGAGAACCATCGCGCGCATCAGTCTGCCGCCGGCAGGTAGCGCTCGAGCACCGCGAGCAGCGGCGCCATGTCGCTCAACCGTGCGGCTACCCGCCGCACCTGGCGGATGGTCGATGGCAGGTAGCGCAGGTAGCCCGCCTTGCCCTTCTCCAGGTGGAGGAAGTGGAAGCGGCCGACGACCTTGAGCGCCTTCTGCAGGGCACACAGGTCGTAGACGCGCCGGAAGCTCGTCAGCTCGAGCGCGTCGCCGCCGGCGGCCTGCCAGTGTTCGCGGTACGCCGTGAGGAGCCTGTCCTCGATCTCCGGGCGTACCACCAGCGTCGTGTCGCGGTCCCCGAGTAGCGTCGCCAAGTCGTACGGAATCGGCGCGAGCAACGCGTCTTGAAAGTCGATTACGCGGATCTTGCCTTCGTGCACATGGAGGTTCCAACTGTGGAAGTCACGGTGGTTGAGCACGCGCGGCTGCGCGGCGAGTTCGTCGGCGATCGCGTCGAAGTATTGGCGCAGGCTGGCGGCATCGTCGGCCGGCAGCGGCGTGTCGCGGTGCGCCTCGATACCCCACTCGAGGAAGTGGTCGAGCTCCCAACGCAACAGCCGCCGGTCGAAAGCCTGGTGAAACGCGATGCAGCGCGGGTCCGCGGCGCGGGTGCCGTCGACCTGCAAGCGAACGAGCACGGCGATCGCCCGGTCGTACCAGGCGAAGACCTCGTCTGCCGGCGCCTCGCGGACGACGTCCCACAGGGTCGTATCGCCGACATCCTCGAGCAGGAGAAGGCCGGTGGCGCTGCGGTCGCAGTAGATCTGCGGGATCGGCGTGCCGATCGTCGCGAGGAAGTGGTGGAGGTTGACGTAGGGCAGCTCTTGCAGGTCGGCGGGCAGCGAAGCGAGTTCGTCGGACGACATCGCCACGGCGCGATCGGCGAGGATCATGACCACGGCCGTCGGCGGGGTGAGCGGCCCGGCGAGTTGGAGGCGGACGTAACGCCGGGTCGAGGCGTCGCCGGCGAGGTCGTCGACCCGGACGATCGTCGTCGCCGGGCCGAAGGCGGCCCGTGCGAGGTCGAGCAGGTGTTCGGCGGTGGGCAGCTGCACGCGAGCCGCGTAGCAACGGCGCGGCGGGCTGTCAAAGCGCTGGCAGGAAGCGCCGGAAGGAGGCGCAGCGCGGCGCGTCGTCGGCTGGGACCGCAATTGAAAGCCCGCCAGGCCGCTGGTACAACCGCCCGACATCCCAATGGAATACAAAAAGACTCTGAATCTGCCGCAGACCGGCTTTCCGATGAAAGCGAACCTGCCGCAGCGCGAACCCGCCCGCGTCGCCGCCTGGCGCGATGAGAACGTCTACCAGCAGCTCCGTGATGCCAATGCCGGCAAGCCGATGTTCGTCCTCCACGACGGCCCGCCCTATGCCAACGGCCACGTGCACCTCGGCACCGCTCTCAACAAGATCATCAAGGACATCATCGTCAAATCGCGGCTGATGGCCGGGTTCGACGCCCCTTACGTGCCGGGTTGGGACTGCCACGGCATGCCGATCGAGCACCAGGTGCTCAAGCAGCTCGGCGGCAAAGCGCGCGAGATGAGCCAGATCGACATCCGCCGCCGCTGCCGCGAGTACGCCCAAAAGTTCTACGAGGTGCAGCGCGGTGAGTTTCAGCGCCTCGGCATCATCGGCGATTGGGACCACCCGTACCTGACGATGTCGAGCGAATACGAGGCGGGCATCATTCGCGTCTTTCGCCAGCTCGTCGAGCGTGGCTTCATTTACCGCGGCTTGCGCCCGGTGCATTGGTGCGCCACCTGCACCACCGCGCTCGCCGAGGCCGAGGTCGAATATGCCGACCACACCTCGCCCTCGATCTACGTCCGCTTCGCGTTTTCCGGCACGGCCGACGAGGCCGCGGCGATCGCCAAGGATGAAGCGGGCCGCGAACGGCTGGGTGCGAATCCGGCGCGCCTCTACGCGGTGATCTGGACGACCACGCCTTGGACGATCCCGGCGAACCTGGGAATCTGTTTGAATCCGCATCTCGACTATGTCGCCGTCGAGGTGGACGGCGACTACTACGTGGTCGCTGAGCGTCTCGCTGCGCCCTTCCTCGAGGCGATCGGCAAGGACGCAGCCGCGCCGCGTCATGCCGTGAACCTCGCCGCGCTCGACGGGCGCGACGTATTCCGCCACCCCCTCTTCGACCGGCCGAGTCGGCTGCTATTCGAGTCGCACGTCACCGCCGAAGCCGGCACCGGTTGCGTCCATACGGCACCCGGGCATGGGTACGAGGACTTCGCCGTCGGCCAGAAGTACGGATTGCCGGTGCTCACGCCGGTCGACGACCGTGGCGTGTTCACCGAGGAGGGCGGTGTCTACGCGGGCCGCAAGGTATTCGAAACCAATGACGACATCGTCACTGCGTTGCAGCAATGCGGCGCGCTGCTCGCCGTGCGCCGGGTCGACCATCAGTATCCGCACTGCTGGCGTTGCAAGAATCCGTTGATCTTCCGCGCGACGGAGCAGTGGTTCCTGCGCGTCGACCATGCCGGGCTGCGCGAGAAGGCGCTGGCGCAGATCGACGCGACGCAGTGGGTGCCGCGCTGGGGGCACGACCGCATCTACAACATGATGCAGACGCGACCGGACTGGTGCTTGTCGCGCCAGCGCGCCTGGGGTGTGCCCATCCCGGCGTTCCGCTGTATCGGCTGCAGCACCTGGGCCTACACGCCGGAGCTGATCGCGCGGGTTGAAGCCCTATTTGCCGAGCACGGCTCGGACATCTGGTACGAGTGGCCGGCGGCGCAGCTGCTGCCCGCGGGCTACGTCTGCGCGGATTGCGGCGGTAGCGAGTTCGAACTCGACAAGAACATCCTCGACGTCTGGTTCGATTCCGGTTGCTCGCACGAGGCGGTGTTGCGGGTTCGCGCCGACCAGACGTGGCCGGCAGACTTGTACGTCGAAGCGGTCGACCAACACCGGGGTTGGTTTCAGGTATCACTGATCACCGCGACTGCGGCGCGCGACCAGGCACCGTACAAGGCGGTGCTGACCCACGGGCTGATTCTCGACGAGGCGGCGAAGAAGATGTCGAAGTCGCTCGGCAACGTGATCGCCCCGGAAGAGGTGATCAAGACCAACGGCGCCGAGGTCCTGCGCCTGCTGTTCGCGTCGGTCGACTACACTGCGGACACCTGCTTCTCGGCGAAGCTGTTGGTGCCGCAGCTCGAATCGTACCGCCGGATTCGCAACACCTGCCGCTTTCTGCTCGGCAACCTGCACGACTTCGATCACGCCCGCGATGCGGTGCCGCTCGCGGAGATGCCGGAGCTCGAGCGCTGGATTCTGCACCGCCTGGCGGAGGTGAACGAGGTTTGCCGGCGCGCCTACACGAACTACACCTTCCACTTGGTGGTGCAGCAATTGGTGAACTTCTGCGCCGTCGACTTGAGCGCGCTCTACCTCGATATCGTCAAGGACCGGCTGTACTGCTCGCCTGCGGCTGCTCTCGAGCGGCGCGCGGCGCAGACGGCACTGGAGATCATCCTCGATACCCTGGTGCGGCTGATGGCGCCGATTCTGTCGTTCACGGCGGAAGAGATCTGGAGTTGCATGCCCGGGGGGAGGGAGCGTCCGGCGAATGTGTTGATGGCGGGGTTCGCCGATCTCGCCACGCGCGATGAGGCGCTGGCGGAGAAGTGGGCGCGGATGTTGGAACTGCGCGGCGCGGTCACCAAGGCACTCGAGGAAGCGCGCAAGTCGGGACAGATCGGTCATTCTCTTGACGCTCGCGTACGCCTTTGCGGAACGAACGGTGTGGGCGAACTCCTCCACGCCAATCAGGCGGCATTGCCCGAGCTGTTCATCACCTCACAGGTCGAGATCGCCGACGATCTCGGCAGCGACGCGGCGAGCACGTTGCTCGCGGGATTGCGGGTGCAGGTGGAGAGCGCGCGCGGTGGGAAATGCGAGCGTTGCTGGAACTATAGCGAGGTGGTCGGCACCGATGAGACCCATCCTGGCCTCTGCGCGCGCTGCCTCGCCGCGGTGCGGGAGGTGAGCGCGTGAGCAAATACGGCTTCGTCGGGTTGGTCGGCGCGATCGTTCTGATTCTCGACCAGCTGACCAAGGTCTACATCCGGGCCAACTTTCAACTCTACGAATCGGTGCCGGTGATCGATGGCTGGTTCCACCTCACCTACGTGCTCAATCCAGGCGGCGCGTTCGGCATGCTGCGCGACGCCGACGAGAGCGTGCGCCTGCCGTTCTTTCTGATCTTGTCGGTGGTCGCGGTGGGCGCGCTGCTGATGTTCGTGCGCCAGCTACCGACCGATCTGCGTTTGCTGCAGTTCGGGCTCGGGCTCGTGCTCGGCGGCGCGCTGGGCAACCTGATCGACCGTGCGTGGTTCGGCCATGTGACCGACTTCCTCGATGTTTTCTGGGGCACCTACCACTGGCCGGCATTCAACGTTGCCGACTCCGGCATTTCCGTCGGCATCGTGATCCTATTGTACTATTCCGTGTTCACCCCGGAGCCGAACGACGAGACGGACGCGCCGGTGCAACGAGCTGCCTGACCACGTCGCCGCTCGTCCGCTTCGCCTGGCGCCCAAGAAATCCCGTCTCCAACAAATTGGGGCTGTCGGGATTTTGGCGATCGGCTCGGATTTCCGCCCGACACGGCCTTTGATCCTCGTCTCCAGCATTCTCGCGGGAGACGATCGAGGTGAGGGTTAATCTTGGGGAAACATCGGGGAGGCAGAGACAAATCGGACAACTCCTCCGCCGCGAGCACGTATGCAAAGCAACTGGGCGCGGAATTGTCCCGAAAGTCTATGTCCCGGTTCGCCCGGCATTCTTCCCGCAAACCCGTGACTTCACCGATTTCGATTCGAGCTGAAAGGGCGTTTCGTTCATGCGGCGCGCCGCTTCTCCAGCGATTCGGCGAGGAAGAGCTTGATCAGGGCTTGGTAGGGGACGTCGCGTGCCGATGCCGCTGCCTTCAGCTGGTTGAGCAACTCTGAGGGAAGACGGATCGACACCACCTGCGTCGGCGGCACCTTGGGAAGGGTGAGGCCCAGTTGCTCGAAGGTCAGCGGCTTGGTCGGGTCGATCATCGCCGAGGTATCGTGCGTGTCGTAGTCAGGGATCTCCACCTGGCGGCGTTGGGTCGACTTACGCTTTTGCGTCATAACTACGGCTCTCTCTGCGTGAGGCAGCCCGGGCCGTTATGACGCGAATCTTTGGGCCACGTCGCGTAAAGCCGACCATCAGCACGCGGGCTTCGAGGCTGCGACCGTAAAGGATGTAGCGCGCTTCGCGGCGGGTCGAGTGTTGTAGATCCTCGAATAACCGATGGCGGGGGTCGTAGAACGCGCTCTCGGCCTCGATTCGGGAAGCCCCGTGCTTGAACTCGTTCTTCTGCTCGTTCCATTGATCCCAGTCGAAGACAACTTCCGCCATCAGACTTCTCATGGCGAGCGTACGTCGGACGATGTGTAGGTCAACCACTACAGACGAAGCTCCCGAGTCGGGAAACATCGGGGACGCAGAGGTGCGCCGCGAAAAGGCGCAGAGGACCAGTGAGTGCGAGTCTCACCCAAACAATTGTCGGTTCGGTTTGCTATTCGCTCAGGAACGCCGCCACGTCGTCGCGCCAGGTATCGTTGGCCGATAGGTAGAGGTGGTCGCCGTTCACCGCGCGCCACAGTTCGATGGTCTCGCCTTCGGCGCAATCGTCAAATCGCAGGATTTCCGACTCGGCCGGATCGTCCCCGATGCGGAGTCGCGCGTGGTGGTCGCGGCGTTCGACCAACGCTGGGGTCGCGGCGCAGCCGGCGCGTCCCGCCCAGCGCGTGATCGCCGCTTCGGCGCCGATCGTTCGCACGGCGCCGGCCTGGAAATTCGGTTCATAGAGGATGGTTGCGTCGTTGGTGCCGTGCATGTGCAGCACGTCGATTGGCCGCGGGTTGCGGCAGGCTTCGGGCGCGATGAAGGTCGACCCGGCCAGCACCGCGATGCGATCGACGGGGACGGGCTGCTCGCAGGCGTAGCGGTAGCTCATGTAGCCGCCGTTGGAGTGGCCGACGAGGCGGATGCGATCGGGGTCGACGGCGTACAGGCCCATCGCTTCCGTCATCAGCGCCGCCAGGTAACCGACGTCGTCGACGGCAGAGCCGGCGAAGTTGCAGCACTCGGGAGTGGCGTTCCAGAAGCGGTCCCCGGAAGGATTCGTCGTGCCGTTCGGCAGAACGAGAATGAATTGGTACGGCGTCGTCCGCGCGGTGAGCCGAAAGACGAAGTCTTGCGCATCCGCATTGGCACCGAAGCCGTGCAACAAGATGACGAGTGGATAGCGCTGCTCGATGTCGTAGTCGGCCGGCAAGACGACCGCTGCCGGGCGCTGCTGCGCGGCGCCGATCGTCAGCGGCGGGTTCGCATCGAGTGGGACCGCGATCGGGCTGCTGCCGTCGTCGTCGCCGCAGCCCAAGCCGAAGCCGAAGCCGAGCAAGAGAGCGAGTGTCGCCGCATGCGAAAAGGCGCGGCCGAAGCGCGTTGGGCGAGCGCAAGTGGGTTCGTTCAACAGCATGACTGCAGGTCTCCGTCGTTTGGATTGCACTACCGGCCTACGCTCGCGACAGCGGTGGCGTCAACCGTTGTGGAAAAGAATTCGACTGGGATTTGCGTTTTGGCGCCGATGGCAAAGGTCGGGTGGTTGGGCGCGCGCGTTCGCGGGAACGACGGGGCGACAAAGAATAAGGGCCGACGGGTTTCCCCGCCGGCCCTTGGTACAGCGATCGGCGCCGCCGAACTCAGGCGTCGAAGTAGAGAGCGAACTCGTGCGGATGCGGGCGCAGCCGCATCTGGCTGATCTCGCGTTCCAGCTTGTAGTCGAGCCAGGTGTCGATCATGTCCTGGGTGAAGACGTCGCCCTTGAGCAGGAAGTCGTGGTCGGCGCGCAGCGCGGCAACCGCCTCCTCGAGGCTCGCCGGCATCGCCGGAACGTGGGCCAACTCTTCGGGCGTCAACGAGTAGATGTCCTTGTCGAGCGGATCGCCTGGGTCGATCTTGTTCTGGATACCGTCGAGGCCGGCCAATAGCATCGCCGAGAAGGCGAGGTAGCCGGTGCAGGTCGGGTCCGGGAAGCGGACCTCGATGCGCTTCGCCTTGGGGCTGGCGCTGTACATCGGGATGCGGACGGCGGCGGAGCGGTTGCGGCTCGAGTAGGCGAGGTTGACCGGAGCCTCGAAGCCGGGGACCAGACGGCGGTAGCTGTTGGTCGTCGGGTTGGTGAACGCGGCGAGCGCCTGGGCGTGCTTGAGGATGCCGCCGATGTAGTGCATGGCCATCTCGCTCATGCCGCCGTAGCCGTTGCCGGCGAACAGTGGCTTGCCGTCCTTCCAGATCGACTGGTGGACGTGCATGCCGCTGCCGTTGTCGCCGAAGATCGGCTTGGGCATGAACGTGACCGTGCGGCCGTTGCGGCGGGCGACGTTCTTGACGATGTATTTGAACCACATCAGGTAGTCGGCCATCTTCAACAGCGAGGCGAAGCGCATGTCGATCTCGGCCTGGCCGGCGGTGGCGACTTCGTGGTGCTGGCGCTCGACCTTGATGCCGACGCTCTCCATGACGAGCGACATCTCCGAACGGATGTCCTGGAAGCTGTCGGTCGGCGCGACCGGGAAGTAGCCTTCCTTGTAGCGCGGCTTGTAGCCGAGGTTCGGACCCTCGTCGCGGCCGGTGTTCCACTGGCCCTCGACCGAGTCGAGGAAGTAGAACCCGGACGACTGGTCTTGTCCGTAGCGGATGTCGTCGAGGATGAAGAACTCTGGCTCGGGACCGAAGTAGGCGGTGTCGCCGATACCGGTCGACTTCAGGTACGACTCTGCCTTCTTGGCGATGTGGCGCGGGTCGCGGGTGTACTCTTCCTTGGTGATCGGGTCGACGATGTTGCCGACCAGCGACATCGTCGGGTGCTCGCAGAACGGGTCCATGACTGCGGTCGTCGGGTCGGGCACGACGAGCATGTCGCTCGCGTTGATCGGCTGCCAGCCGCGGATCGACGAGCCGTCGAAACCGAAGCCGTCTTCGAAGATGGACTCGTCCACCTCGTCCGGCGGCACGCTGAAATGCTGCCACATCCCCAGCATGTCGCAGAACTTGACGTCGACCATCTGCGACTTCTGTTCCTTCATGAACTTCAGAACTTCTTTCGGGCTCATGCCTTCTCCTCCTTACTTTCCGAATCCTACGATGAGACTGGTCGTGCAGAACTGGGGATCAGATCGCGTCGCCGCCACGCTCGCCGGTGCGAATGCGAATGACTTCTTCGACCGGCGTGACGAAGATCTTGCCGTCGCCGATTCGCCCGGTGCGGGCGGCATTCGTAATCGCGTCGAGCACCTGCTGCAAGAGATCGTCGGTGACGATGATCTCTAGCTTGATCTTGGGCAGGAAGTCGACCACGTACTCGGCTCCGCGGTACACCTCGGTGTGCCCCTTCTGCCGGCCGAACCCTTTCACCTCGCTCACCGTCAGGCCCTGAACTCCGATGCTGCTCAGGCTGTCCTTCACTTCGTCCAGCTTGAACGGCTTAATGATGGCTTCGACTTTTTTCATTTCATTCCTCCGTCGTTCCCCGCTAACTGTGCATTAGTACGCCAGTCGGATCATCGCTGCAAAGGCTCCGCTCTACAGGATGTACGCATTCTCGCCGTGCTGCGAGAGATCCAAGCCTTGGACCTCGTCCTCCTCGGAGACGCGTAGCCCGACCGTCAAGTCGACGAACTTGAGCAGTAGGAAGGCGCCGACGAAGCAGTACACCATGGTCGCCAGGACCGACACGAATTGGGCATAGAGCAACGCGGTGTTGCCCGCCAAGAGCCCGTCCGCCGCAAAAACCCCGGTCAGCAGCGCTCCGGTCGTCCCGCCGACGCCGTGGATACCCACCACGTCGAGCGAGTCGTCGTAACCGAGCCGCAGCTTCAAGCTGCAGGCGAGGTAGCACAGCACGCCTGCCACCGCGCCGATGAAGATCGCCGCCATCGGGGTGACGAAGCCGCAGGCCGGGGTGATCGCCACCAGTCCCGCCACGGCCCCGGAAATACCGCCGAGCACGGTCGGCTTGCCGCGCTGCCACCACTCGATCGCCAACCAGCCCAACGTCGCCGCGGCTGCCGCGACGTGGGTGGCAACGAACGCCGCGGCAGCCGTGCCGTTGGCCCCGAGCGCGCTGCCGGCGTTGAATCCGAACCACCCAACCCACAACAAGCCGGCGCCGATCACCGAGAACGGCAGGTTGTGCGGCGGCATCGGTTCGCGCAGGTACCCT
>Ga0163153_10001466_pt1 | contig 37160 bp, 37 predicted proteins | sample OliLakLV19MP6IB1_FD_148629 | JGI IMG/M metagenome (GOLD analysis project Ga0163153, IMG submission 148629) | Freshwater microbial mat bacterial communities from Lake Vanda, McMurdo Dry Valleys, Antarctica - Oligotrophic Lake LV.19.MP6.IB-1 | ecosystem: Environmental > Aquatic > Freshwater >... | reverse complement strand
GGAGACCGGCTTACTGAGTTCACTCAATACGGCAGGGCAAACCTTGCCGTCAATTCGCGGACACGTTGGCGCACGGCATGGGCTGCGTCAATATTCTTTATGTCCATTAAAACTTCGCTGATCATGTCGGCAATCGCAGCCATTTCAGCCTCCTTCATGCCACGCGTGGTGACCGCCGGAGTGCCGACGCGAATGCCGCTCGCCTGGAACGGGGAACGGGTCTCGAAGGGAATCGTGTTCTTGTTCACCGTGATGCCCGCTTCATCGAGAGCGATCTGACAGTCCTTCCCGGTCAACCCGCGCAAGCCCACATCCACGAGCGCCAGGTGATTGTCCGTTCCACCGCTGATCAAACGGAAGCTGTTTCGCTTGAGCCCTTCGGCGAGCGCCTGCGCGTTCTTGACGATCTGCTGCTGATACGCCTTGAACGTGGGTTGCAGCGCTTCCTGGAAGCAGACGGCCTTCGCCGCGATGACGTGCATCAAGGGTCCGCCCTGGATTCCGGGGAAGACCTGCGAATCAATTTCCTTCGCGTATTTCTCTCTGCACATCACCAGGCCGCCGCGCGGGCCGCGCAATGTCTTGTGCGTCGTGGTGGTGACGAAATCCGCGTGGGCCATCGGGCTCGGATGCTCTCCCGCCGCGACCATTCCGGCGATGTGCGCAATGTCCGCCAGCAGCATCGCGCCGACTTCACGGGCGATCTCGCCCATGCGCGCGAAATCGATGATGCGCGGATACGCGCTGGCTCCGACGGTGATCATCTTCGGACGATGCTCCCGCGCCATCTGCGCGAGCTGATCGTAGTCGATGAGCTCGTCTTCCTTGCGCACGCCGTAATGGATGATCTCGAAAAACTTGCCGGAGAAGTTCGCCTTGTTGCCGTGGGTCAGATGCCCGCCGTGGCTCAGGTCCATGGTCAGCATCTTGTCGCCGGGCTTCAAGAACGCGAAATAGACCGCCATGTTCGCGCCGCTGCCGGAATGCGGCTGCACGTTGGCGTGCTCCGCGCCGAAGAGTTTCTTCGCACGATCAATGGCCACCTGTTCCACGGTGTCCACGTTCTCACAGCCGCCATACCAGCGTTTCTTCGGATACCCTTCCGCGTACTTGTTCGTGAGCACGGAGCCCTGGGCTTCCATGACCGCCGGGCTGGTGAAGTTTTCGCTCGCGATCAGCTCGATGTTTTCCTGCTGACGCTGGCGTTCGAGATTGATGGCCTGGGAGATTTCGGGATCAACGTGACTGAGTTTCAAATCCATAAGTGCGGTTGCAGGTTCAAACTTCTTGACGCGCCGCTCATGACGGCCCCCTTCAAATGGTGAGTTCAGAAACGCATCGACGATGCGGATGGACGAGTTCGCATCGGCTCCCTCGGCCCCCATGCAGAGGACGTTGGCGTTGTTGTGCCGGCGGGACATCTCGGCGGTATGCGGGTCCACGATGAGCGCGGCGCGAATGCCGGGAACCTTGTTCGCCGCGATGCTCATCCCGACGCCGGTCGTGCAGATCAGGATGCCAAACTCATTCTGACGATCCGCCACGCTCTGCGCCACGGCGTGCGCGTAGTCCGGGTAATCCGTGGACTCGCGTGAGTTCGTGCCGTAATCCGTCACGGCAATGCCGCGCTTCTTCAGGTGAAGCTTGAGAAATTCCTTGAGCTCAAAACCGCCGTGGTCCGCCCCTATGGCAATCGTCTTTGGCGGAGCGGAGGTGCGCGATCCCGACGAAACGGAAGTCTGTTCGATGAACTTCATCATCGAAGCGATCCCTTGCTCCACCTGGTCGCGGCAGTTCTGGTAAACTTCCAGCGAACCGCCAATCGGATCGGAGATGTCGTTCTCGAAACTGTCGAGCGTGTCATCGAACTCGCGCAGGAGAAACGTCTTCTCCGCCGCCTGCGGGTAGAGCAGCATGATGGCGTCAACGTGGCTGTGCGTCATCCCGAAGATATAATCTGCGCGGCGGACGAGATCCGCCGTCAGCATCCGGCTGCGCTGCCGGGAGATGTCGATGCCCAGTTCGCGCAGCGCCCGCACCGCATGTTCACTGGGCGGCAGGCCGTCGATGGCTCCCACGCCTGCCGAGAACACTTCGAAATCGCCCCGGCCTTTGACGGCGTGGCGAAAAAGTCCCTCGGCCATGGGACTGCGACAAATGTTGCCTGTGCAGACAAAAAGGATGGTTTTCATTCCAGACTTAACGGCGATAAAATTGGTCGTGGCACCTCAAAACGTCAACGGCGAAATCCGTTTGGCGAGATGCGAACCATTTTTGACTCGTAGTTCAGCGTAGATTGGATTCGGCCCGCGTCTTGGACTGCGTGCGCTGCTGCGCCGCTTTCGGAACTGCTTGTACATCCGGATGCCCAAAGAAAGCGCCAGAGCACCGGCGCAGTCCAAGGCGCTACGCCCCAGCTTGAGTCATGGACCGCTGAGTTTAGGTGAAGAAAAGGCCGAGAGGCCAAGTCCAACATGGCCCGCAATCCTCTTGCGATGCGGATTCACTGTCAGCTAAGTAATAAAGATGAATTTTGTCCTCTGGTGTCGCCGCTGTTCACTGTCCGTTAACGGCCCTGCGAAATCGCTGTTGCTTGTTGCCGTCGTCGCGACGGTCGCCGGCTGCGGTCGCGAGGATATCCAAGTTTATACCGTGCCCAAGGAACAGGTGAAAGCAGCAGTCGCCCAATCGCCCGTTCCTAGCATGACCCCGCCGAAGCCGCGACCGCAGGTGACGTGGACGCTGCCGAAAGGCTGGCAGGAAACGGGCGCGGGCCAGATGAGCGTCGCGAGCTTTTCCATTCAAGGCGAAGGGAACACGGAAGCCCAGGTGACCATCACACCGCTGACCCAGCTCGCCGGGCGCGATGCGGAAATCGTGAACATGTGGCGCGAGCAGGTCGGTCTCGAAGCACTCAATCGCGAGGAGGCGCTGAAGCAGTTTGAAAAAGTCGAGGTCGGCGGCGAGCCCGGCAACCTCTTCCAAATCGAGGGCAAGCCGGACGGCCAATCCGCTCCGGCGCGCATCATCACCGCCATGGTCCATCGCCCTGATGCGAGCTGGTTCTACAAGCTCTCCGGGGATGGCGAAGTGGTCGCGGCGCAGAAGCCGGTGTTCATCGAGTTCCTGAAATCCGTCCGGCTGAAGGAGGCTCCGATGGCGGCATCGGCTCCGGTACCGGTGGACGCTGGGGCAGACGCTGGTCCTGCCTCCGGTTTCAAACCCAACTGGACGGTTCCCGCGCAGTGGAAGGAACAGGCGGCAGGCCAGATGCAGATCGCGCGCTTCGCGGTGCCCGAGCGCAGCGGTGCGAAGGCCGAAGTCTCCGTCAGCGTTTTCCCGAACGACACCGGCGGAACCCTCGCCAACGTCAACCGCTGGCGACGCCAGATCGGCCTGCCGGAGGTCAACGAGAGTGAGTTGAGTTCACTGGTCACGCCGCTTGATCCGGCAAATCCGGGCGCAATCCTGGTGGACATGACCAGCAGCTCCAAAAAAATGCTGGGTGCCGTGGTGCCGCGAAACGGCAGCTATTGGTTCTACAAGCTGCAGGGCGACACCGGAGCCGTCGCTCCCGAAAAGGAAGCCTTCGTCGCGTTCGCCAAATCCAAGCCTTGAATCTTACGACCATGCTTGCTCGTCTTGTTAAAATATTTAGTTCGCTCCGGCTCACGGTGGTGCTGCTGGCGCTCGGAATCATCCTCGTCTTCATCGGCACCATTGCGCAGGCGGACGAAGGGCTTTACCAGGCGCAGGAGCGTTACTTCAAGCACTGGTGGGTCTGGGGCATCACGATGTTTGGCTACAAAATCCCGCTCCCTCTGCCCGGCGGCTATCTCATCGGCACGCTCTTGATCGTCAATCTCATCGCGGCGCACATCAAACGCTTTCAGCTCACCACGAAGAAGCTCGGCATTCAGCTCACCCACATCGGCATCATTCTGCTGCTGGTCGGCCAGTTGACCACGGATTTGTTTTCACGCGAGACCCAGCTCCGCTTCTCTGAAGGCGAGGCGAAGTCATGGTCGGAAAGCAGCATGGATTACGAGCTGGCCTTCGTGACGGACGCGGATCCGAACTCGGAGAAGGTGGTCGCGGTTCCTCAATCCGTGGTGGCCGGAGGCGGAGAGATCAAGTCCCCGGACCTGCCGCTCACGCTGCGAGTGAAGGAATACTGGCGGAACTCAGAGCCTCTCTTTCGTGCGCCGATGCAGACCAATGCGCCGCCTCTCACCATGAATGGCGTCGCGTCCAGCTTCGACTTCCGTCAACTGCCCGTCACGCACACGATGGAAGACAAGAACGTTCCCACGGCGGTGATCGAACTGGCCTCTGGAAGCGGTCCGCTCGGAACCTGGGTCGTTTCGGGGTGGTCGGCGGACGACATAATGCTCTCAGCGGTGCGGGGCAGCTACGCCCGTCAGATGGGCCGCGAGATGGCGGAGACGCTGGTGACGCGGTTGTCACAGAAACAATCCGTTGAGGTGGCCGGCAAACAATACTCGTTCGCCTTTCGCCCGACGCGCGCCTACAAGCCATTCTCGCTGACGCTGCTGAAGGCGACGCACTCCGTTTATCCAGGGACGGACATTCCGAAAGATTTCCGAAGCCGGGTTCGTGTTCAAAATCCGGCGAAGGGTGAAGACCGCGAGGTGGACGTTTATATGAACAGTCCGCTGCGTTATGCGGGCCTGACGTTCTATCAATACCAGATGGCCGCCGGCGAGATGGCGGCACAATCCGGCGACATTCCTTCCTCGACCCTGCAAGTCGTCCGCAATCCAAGCTGGCTCACGCCCTACGCAGGCTGCGTGATTGTCGCCGCCGGCATGGTCATCCAATTCATGATTCACCTCGTCGGGTTCATCTCCCGCAGAAAGGCCGCATGAGCAACTCAACTTCCTCAACTTTGAAATCAACCGTCGCCCAGCCGCGTGGCTGGCGCGTGGTGGTGGCGTGGGCCCTCATCATTCTTTTCGTCGGCGAAATGGCCTCGGCGCTCTTCGTGAAGCGCGCGGACAAAAGCTTCGCCGTCTCCGCGTTTGCCCGGCTTCCACTGGTCTTCAATGGCCGCGTGCAGCCGATGGATTCGCTCGCCCGGAATTCCCTGAGGCAGATTCGCGGCATCACCGAGGTTCCACTGGAAGGCAACGGCGCGGACGGAGCGTGGGGAACCTGGGAAGAGCTTCGCGCCAAAGGCGGCGAGCTGACCGAGCGCAAGTGGCATCAGTTCTCGAAGCGTCCCAAGAAGCTGAAGCCCGCCGAGTGGCTGCTCGAAGTGCTGGGCAATCCGGAGCAGGCCGACGACCGCTACGTATTTGTCATCAACCATCCCGACCTGCGCAGCATGCTCAAGCTGGAGGGCGGATTGGAAAAGAGCGGCCTCCACTTCTATCGCTTCAACGACATCAAGGACCGGACGGATGTGCTCCGGACGGAAGTGCAGCGCGTGGCCAAAGTCGAGGCGACGAAGCGCACGCCGTTTGATCGCGCCGTCCTCCAGCTCGACACCGCGTTCGGACTTTTTTTCCGGCTGAAGAACACCTTGCAGCCGCAGGACGCGAAAGATTTTCGGAAGGAGCTGGATGAGTATCACGCCGCCGTGAAGAACGCCCGCACCGAGGCGCAGGAACGCCAGGCGCGCGGCGAAACGCTGGACCGCGAAACCATTGATCGCTTGCTCGAGCCCGTGCAGAAGTTCGCCGCCCGCTACGAGGTCATGGCCAAGATCGACGCGCCGCTCATCGTTCCGCTCCCGCACGCGGGCGACAAGGGGCACGAGGCGTGGCATCGCATGGGCGATGCGCTGCTGAAGACGACGGGCGAATCGATGCCTGAATCCGTGAAGCTGCTGGCCGGAATGGCGTCCGCGTACCAGGCCGGCGACGTGGCGAAGTTCAACCAGGAGATTGGCAGCTACCAGGGCCTGCTGAAGTCGGAAGGGCTGATCAAGGAAGTGACGAAGAGCAATCAGGAGACGTTCTTCAACCAGCTCCTCGCCTTCAAACGGAGCATGTACATGTACATCGTGGCGTTCCTGCTCGTGCTGCTCTACTGGGCCGGACTGAATGAAGTCTGGCGCGTCACCGCCGGACGGCTGCTCCTCATTGGCTTCGTCATTCACACGGCCGGCCTCATCTTCCGCATGTGGCTGGAAGGACGTCCGCCGGTCACGAATCTTTATTCGTCCGCGATCTTCATCGGCTGGGGCGCGGTCGTGCTCGGTCTCGTTCTGGAGAAGTTCTACAGGGACGGCATCGGCCTCGCGGTGGCGACGTGCGTCGGATTTCTTTCACTGATCGTCGCGCACAACCTGTCCCTGGGCGGCGACACGATGGAGATGATGCGCGCCGTGCTCGACACGAATTTCTGGCTCGCGACCCACGTCGTCGTCATCACGCTCGGCTATGCGAGCACGTTTGTGGCGGGCTTCCTCGCGCTGGTTTACATCCTGCGCGGCGTCTTCACCCGGACGCTCACCAGCGTCACGGCGAAGAGTCTCTCGCGCATGGTTTACGGCATCGTCTGCTTCTCCACTCTGTTCAGCTTCGTCGGTACCGTGCTCGGCGGCATCTGGGCGGATCAATCCTGGGGACGTTTCTGGGGCTGGGACCCGAAGGAGAACGGCGCGCTCATCATCGTGCTGTGGAACGCGCTCATCCTGCACCTCCGCTGGGGCGGCCTCATCCGCGAGCGCGGCCTGATGAACTGCGCCATTGCCGGGAACATCGTGACGAGCTGGTCGTGGTTCGGTGTGAACATGCTCGGCATCGGGCTGCACAGCTACGGCTTCATGGATGCCGCCTTCATGTGGCTCATGCTGTTCGTGGGAAGCCAGCTCGCGCTGATTGCCATCGGCTCGCTGCCGCTCAGCCTGTGGCGAAGTTTTCGCGACGTGAAACCGCCTTCTGACCTTGAGCCACCATCCGGTGGCAAGGCCGCTCCCGTCGAAGCGTGACACCAGTCCCGATGTGGGCACTGCTTGTTTCGCTGGTGGCAGTTCCTCTCCCGCTCTTCGGGCAAGCCCCCCTCCCCCACGAGGATTGAAGAGAAGGGCTGTTTTTAGACTTCAGGGGACCGTCGGATGTCCAGCGGCTATTTCGCGGCCAGCGCGGCTTCGATGGCCTTGGTGATCTCTTCGCCGTCGGGCGACGCCTTCGAGTCCCAACGCTTGATGAGCTTGCCGTCCCGGCCGACGAGGAATTTGCCAAAGTTCCACTTTACCTCACCGGGGAACTGCGAGTCCTTGCCGGCGAGTGCCGAGTAGAGCGGGTGCTGTGCAGGGCCTTTGACGTCCAGCTTGTCGAAGAGCGGGAAAGTCACGTCGTAATTCGCGGAGCAGAAGGATTTGATCTCCTCGTTGGTGCCGGGTTCCTGTCCGCCGAACTGGTTGCAGGGAAATCCGAGGACGACGAGTCCTTGGTCCTTGTATTTGCGGAAGGTGGATTCAAGGGACTTGTATTGGGACGTGTAGCCGCACTTGGAGGCGACGTTGACGATCAGGATGGCCTTGCCTTGGTAAGCTTTGAGCGAGGTGTCCTTGCCGTTGATGTCCTTGAGCGGAATTTCGGCGAGACTGGAGGCGGCGTGGGCGGTCATGGAGAGGGCGACGATGAGGGTTGAGAGGATGGTTTTCATGCGCGAAACCATTGCGGGGCGCAGGAGGGAAGTCAAACCGGGTTTTGCGCGCGAACTCATCGAGCAGCAGCTCACGCCGCGTCGTGGGAGTTTTCCCCCGCCGCATTACGTCCTTCTATGAGTTGGCCACCGGATCGTTCATCCCCGATGCCGCGACATTTCCTGGCAGACCCTCTTGGTTTTGGAAAAGTCATCTGGTGCAACTGTCCGTCAGCTCCGTCTTCCGGGCCGGCTTCAGTCTCGACCTGCGGCGCGTCTCAGGCTTCGCCGCCGACATCGGTGCGGTCGAAATCGATCAGGAGATCGTTCGCATGAAGGACGACGTCGGCAACGGTTCGCTCCGACGCTCTCCGGCCAGACCATCCTGCTCACCAGCGGGCAGCTCCTGCTGAACAAAAGCCTCATGATTGATGCCTCGGTGCTGTCCGGCGGGGTCGCTGTTTCCGGCAACAACAGTTCTCGGGTCATGGAAATCCTCAGCAACAGCACCGTGATGCTGAACTCGATGACGATCATCAACGGATCCAGCAGTTACTCCGACCGGATGGAACTCGGTTACTTTGGCGATTTGACCACGATCACCGCGAGCAGTGACTTCAATGGCGACGGTTCTTCGGTCGCAGCCGAACTGGGGAACATGACCAACCCGCTGGCCTTGGTGACAGCTTGCGGATCGAGCCTTCATGCCGGCGACGGGGTTCAACCCCGGATCGAATCCTTTGTTTGACGTGACGGTCAGCACCTTTCCCGGCCTGAGCTGCGTGCTGCAATCCAGCCGGACGTTGACCGGCTTTGGAGACAGGCCCGACACCTCCTTTGCCGCCACGAACCGGAGACAAACGCTGCGCCTGCTCCTGGAACCGGGCGAGGGTTTTCTGCGCGCCCGGCGCTCGACGGGACCGTGAACTTGCCCGCCGGGAGCGGTCAAGCGGTGGCGCGGACCGGGAATTAGCTGCACAGCATTGGCTCGGCGGACACTGCTGGCAGTGGCGCAGACTAGAAGCTGCGCTACGTCTGTGCCGCCTGGGTCTCGACCCAGCGCACGGCGTGGTGGAGCAGGCTGGTGGCGTCTTTGAGCTGCAGCTTTTCTTTGATGCGGCTGCGGTGGACGTCCACCGTCTTGGGACTCAGGTTGAGCGCCTTCGCCACTTCTTTGGTTGTCTTGCCGCTGCCGAGCAGGCGGAAGACTTCAAACTCCCGGTCGCTCAGTTTCTCGATGGGCGAGGTGGAGCCGCGCGGACGGCGTCCCGTCACGGCGTCCAGCAGGCGCGCGGACATTTGCTGGCTGACGTAGGACTGCCCGCTCAAGATGAGGCGGATGACTTCCAGCACCTTCGCGGAACCGGCGTCCTTCATCAGGTAGCCGCGCGCGCCCGCGCGCAAGGCCCGCTCGGCGTAGAGCATCTCGTCGTGCATGGAGAGCACGAGCATCGGCAAGCCGGGCCACGTCGTGTGAACGTCCTTGATGAACTCGATGCCGCTGCGACCGGGCATGGTCATGTCCGTGAGCATTAAATCCGGCTGCAGCTTCGCCAGCGCCGACATCGCCTCGGCAGGACTGCTCGCTTCGCCGCAGACTTCCAAATCAACCTGCCGATTGATGATGGCAGCCAAGCCCTCGCGCGTCATCGGATGGTCGTCCACGAGTAGAATCCGACGCTTCGGCATCTTAGGAGCAGCCATGACGTTCGATCTCGCACGAGGCGGAACAGATGGTGTCCGGCTGGCCCGGTTCATCGGACGTTTCCGGGCGCTCATGCTTTTCTCCTCAGCGTGCAGGTCACCCACACTCCATGACGCTTCCCTGATTTGATGGCGAGCGTCGCGCCAATCGTCTCGGCCCGATACCGCATGACGTTCAACCCCATCCCATTGTTCCTGTGCGGTTCTGTGAGCAGGGCGCGGCCGTTGTTCTTCACGGTCAGTTCCAAACTGTCGCCGACTTCGGTGAGCGTGACCTCGATTTGTCTGGCCCGTCCGTGTTTCAAGGCGTTGTTCACCGCCTCTTGCGCCATGCGATAGAGGTGAGTCGCCACGGTCACGTCGCGAACTTGCACCGGCGGCGCGCAGTGGAACCGGCACGTCACTCCGGGAAGGCGGCTGGTGCTCGCCGCCAGTTCCGTCAACCCCCGCATCAGGCCATCGCCCTCCAGCCGCACTGGCGCGAGGCTGTGCGAAATAAGGCGCGCCTGCGTCACGGTCTCTCGGAGTTCGCGGTTGAGTCTTCGGGCCAGGCTGGCGAGCGCGGGAACGCGTCCGTTTAATTCCTCGGCCAGCGCGTGGCTCAACATTTCCAGCCCGGTGAGCCGCTGGCCAAGGCCGTCGTGCAGATCGTGGCCGAACTTGCGCTGCTCCCGTTCGCTGAGGTCGAGCAGAGCCTGTTCGAGTCGTTTGCGCTGGGTGACGTCGGTGCGGATGGAAACGTATTGCACCGGTTTGCCGGCGTCGTTGAGGAAGGGGACGATGGTGGTGTCCACCCAGTAAAGGGTGTCGTCCTTGGCGCGGTTACGAATCTCGCCCTGCCAGACGCCCCCGTTCGCGATGGTGCGCCAGAGATCCTGGAAAAATTCCTTCGGATGGTGGCCGGAATTGATCAGGCGATGATTCTGACCGAGCAGTTCGGCGCGCGAGTAATTGGAAATCTCGCAGAACTTGTCGTTGACGTAGGAGATGTCCCCCGCCGCGTCGGTGATGGCCACGATGGAATGCTCGTCGAGCGCCGACTTCACTTCTCGCAGCTCCTTCAACGTGGCTTCCATGCGCCGCTCAAGAGTCAGCCGCCGCGCGCCGGGAGCACGTGGGGTGGCGCGACCAGCGGGCCTGCTCGTCCGGGAGCTGTTGTTCACGCCAAGAGCTTAGAAGCAGGCCCGGTGTCATGCGAGCGAAAGGATGGGGCGGAGGCGGCCCGTAGAATCCCAACGGGATTCTGCCAATGTCTCCCCGCTCATGCCGCCTTCGGCAAATGTCCCCGGTATTCCGTCGGCGATTCACCAATGACTTTCTTGAACACACGGTTGAAGTGCGTGAGCGATTGGAAGCCGACTTCGTAGGCAATTTCGCTGACGCGCAGGTTGGGGTTGAGCAACAGGCTCTTCGCCCTCTCGACGCGCGTGCGCGAGACGAACTCGGTGAACGTCGTGCCCGTCACCTTCCTGAAGAGCTTGCAGAAATAGAAGATGCTGGTGTGAACCGCCGCAGCCACTTGTCCGAGAGAAAGGTCTTCCGTGTAATGCTCGCGGATGAACTGTTTGGCCTTGGTGATGACGGGCGGCTCCGCGTTCGTCGTTTGCACGGCGATCTGGTTGCTTTTCATCGAGAGATGGTCGGCGAAGATGGCGAGCAGGCTGGAAACGGAATCGAGCTTTTTCTGCGAGACCACGGGCGTCGCGAAGTAGGCCTCCCTTGCCTTTGCGTTGTCGATGTCCACGCCGAGTTCTTCCGCCTTCTCGACTGCGCGGTGGAACGCCGCCGCAGTCGGCTTCTGGCGCATGACCTGGCCGGTTTGAAGAAAGCCGATGGTTTGTGCGCCAAGTTTTACCGGCACGGCCAGTTCGTACAGCCCATAAGAGCAGTTCAGTGCGCAGGGCGCGTTCATCGCGTCCTTGGCGAGTTTCTCCTGGGTTTGCAGGCACGCGGCGCAGGTGCGGCTCTTCTCCGCCATCAAGGCGCAGAAAGGATTTTCGCGTCGCTTGCCATGCAGCGGCAGTTGCCACGTCTCGACGGGCCGCAAGGCCACCGGCATCCCGGTTGTTTCGTTGTAGGCGCGTTCGTAGTCTTGGAACATCTCGGAGCGGGTGAGGGTCTCCAGCAATTGTCCGTTCGCATTCATTGTTCAGTCTTTCTCGTTTTTAGGTCACACGATGTTGTGCTCAACGAAGACAAGATTCGGCCATGAGGGCGCGGACGGGTATTGGGAGCAGCGTCGCGGACTCGATTGGAGTCCGGCAAGACAGAGGGTAGGGAATTTTCTTAGTGGGGAGGCGAACGGACGCACAGGAAACTGCCCTGCGAGTGGGCGGCGCAAAAGTCCTATCGGTGGACTGGAAGCAACTGCTTGCGCGCAGCCTGCAATCGCTGAATCACCACCTGCGTCATCCGCTTCATCACCTCGAAGCCGAAATCATGGTCCTGCTCGCATTGCTCACGGAGCCGCGTGCCGTTGAAGAAAATCGCGGTCGTTGGCTCCAGGACCCGTGCGTCGAAGTGCCAGCAGTAAGGCGGAAACAGCCACGACCAGCCGAGCACGTCACCTGGGCCGATGACTTGAACTGCGACCGGCGCTTCATCTTTTCGATGCGATTCCAGCGACACTTGCCCCTGTTCGATCAGGTAAAAGCGGTTCGCCGGGTCGCCCTCGCGGAAGATGAGTTCACCGGCCTCGTAACGCATCCGCATTGCGCTGTCCGTGAGCAGGCGGAGATGCGGCGGCTTAAGCCTCCGCAGAAACGGATGATCGGCGATGACGCTCTCGACGGCCTTTACCGCCGAAGACTCGACCTTGGCGGTTGGCGGGGTGTTTGTTGAGGCGCTCATGATGCTCAGTGGCGCGATTCAAGCCGTGAACCCGAAGCGGAACTTCTCCTCGTCTGCCTTGATGTCCAGCGACGCGCAAATGTGTTTTGAGGCCAGCATCCCCGCCGCCGTCTTCACGACGCGGTCGAACTCGTTCTTCGGCAGTTCCAACCCCTCGTGCTTGATGGCGCGAATGGCAAACCCGCGTTCCAGCAGCTCCTCGACGAACTCCTCGCACGCGACCGGGTCGTCCGTCGAGTAATGGTTCGGTTGTGCGTGCCGCCGGAACTGCGCGGTGTATTCGACGGTGTATTTGGGCAGCATAGTGATGTCTTTCTCTTGATGGTTAAACGTGATGGAGCTTAGGAGCCGCCTCGCGGACCTTGCGCACCCAACGATGAAAAATCTCCCGGGCCATCTCCACCGTCTCGTCCGGCCCAACGGACTCGCGCACCGTCTCCAGCTTCGGCAGCCAGTCCGCTGTGAAGCGCTTTTCCTTCGTCACGAGGTCCGTGTTGCGCAGGAACGCATCTAGTTTCATAACCAACTGCCCCGCATCTTCGTCGTAGTTCGCGTCCGCCGAGACGCACACTTCGCGCAGGCCTTCGGGTGTTTCCACCGTTCCGAGAACTTCACTGGTGTCGATGACTCGTTTCATATTTCACTTCAAAGCTTACGTTGGTGACCCCGGTTGTGCATGCCGTGAGTTGGGAAGGACTCACCACTTCTTGCTCGCGGGAGCCCGCGCCAGCGAAACGCATCCTCAAGACAAAAAATCAAGACGTGTTGCCGAGCGCGGGTGCCGCACTTCACCGGGCCGGTTTCGAGAGCTTCTCCGTCCTCCAGTAGGCGGGCAGGTCGTGCTTCGTTTCGACGAGGATTTCGCGGATGGCGCGGCGGGTGTCCGGTGAGAGCTTGGACCACTCGGGCCGGTCGTCCTTGCCCGTCAGCACGTCGAAGAGTTTTTGGTAGAGATGCGCCTTCATCTTTTCCGGCAGCGCGTCAAATGCCTCGGAGTAGATCAGGTGGCTGCACGGGTGCTTGAAGAGCCGTGTCTGCAAATCGAAATCGCGGAGAGAGCGGCCTTGCCTGTCGCGCGGGCCTTGGGCGGTGAAGTCCTTCGTGAATCCCGGAGCGCCCTTGATTGCCGCCGTCAACGGCGCTTCCTCGGTGAAGAGAAGATACTTGAGGAACGACTCGCTGATGTTCTTGAGATAGTTCAGATGGCCATAGGACTGGAGCGCCATGGTGGCTTCATAATGCAGCCGGGTAATAAAGTTGTGCATGTGCATCTGGTGCTCCAGCACCATCAACGCGACGATGTCGCTCTGTGGATTGGGATACCGCTCCGCATCGAAGTAGCGCCTCAAGTCTTCAAAATCTCGGGTGGCGTTCGGTTCTTTCCCGCGCTTCGCGAAGGCGGCCTTGCCGAACAGATTGCCGCGATGTTCCTGGCCACCGCTGCCGCCGGTGACATACCAGCCGCCCCACCGTTCGGCCAGCGGCGTTCGATGGTTCACGAGGGATGTGCCGCTGCTCAAATCCACCACGCCTTCCTCGTCGGTTGCGAACGAGCGCACCAGGTGGCCCGGCACGCCCATCGTCTTGGCGGTGGCGTGGCATTCGAGACACTGATCCGTGCGGACAAAGCGCGGCTTCGTGTTCGCGTTTTGATCGAGCGTGTAAAATACTGCGCCAAGCTTGGGATCAGCCACGGAGAGTTCAAGCAGCGGTGAGCCGGGGATGAACCCGATGTAAACGTCGTCGTTGAAGAAGAGCGCGCGCGGGCTGCGTGGCGAGATGCGCTCGCGCTGGAACGACGTCTTCGAGAACACCAGCATCTGCGAGGAGCGCGGCACCTTCAACGCGTCGAGCACCGCCGGCAGGTAACCGGATTCCTCGTCGTGAGCGAGCTTCACTTCACCCTTGTCGATCCGAGCCTGCAGACGCGCCACGGCGCCGGTGGCCGCCGCCTTGCTGTAGCCAATCGTGTCTTCATCGAACGGCATCATGTGCGTGGCTCCCTGGAAATCTCCCTGAGCGACGGACGGCTCCGACGCGGCGAGCGCGAGGCACAGCAGGAGCCCGCCGTGTGCGGCCCGTCCGAAGACTGCTTCCAATTGCGAGAACTTGATCATGAACTTAAATCTGACGGAACAGGGGCCGGCGGCTTCACAAATTTTGCTCAATCCTGCCCCGTCTCAGACCTGCGGAGTTAATCGCTGCCCGGAGAATGGCAATTCATGGTTGGCTTGGCACCGCCGCTGGGCTGAAGCTGCTGGCGCATGAAAATAAGATCATCACTGAATCCGCTGCGCCACATCATTCTCATGATCGCGCTCAGCCTCTGTGCGGCTTCTCCGGTGTCCGCCGCCGAGGCCGACCTTACCAAACCCAAAGGGCCTGTCGCGAAGGGTGTGGACTCCACTCTCGTCGGGGAAGAAACCGCCGTGCTCACGCAGGCTCCTCAGGTGCCGCCGCCGATCAGACGGACGCACGCGACAAAAGTGATCGTGAAGCTGGAAGTGCGCGAGGTCGTGAAGAAAATGGCCGATGGCGTCGAGTATCTCTTCTGGACGTTCGGCGGCGGCGTGCCGGGGAGTTTCATCCGCATCCGCGAGGGCGACCTCGTGGAATTCACGCTCGCGAACCATCCTTCGAGCAAGATGCCGCACAACATCGATCTGCATGCCGTCACCGGGCCGGGTGGTGGTGCGTCGTCGTCGTTCACCGCGCCGGGCCATTCGTCGCAGTTCTCCTTCAAGGCGCTGAATCCCGGCCTCTACGTTTACCACTGCGCGACTGCGCCGGTGCCCATGCACGTTGGGAACGGGATGTATGGCCTCATTCTCGTCGAGCCGAAAGAAGGATTGCCGGCCGTGGATCGCGAATACTACGTGATGCAGGGCGAGTTCTACACGATGGGCAAATACGGCGCGGAAGGCTTGCAGATGTTTGACCAGGAGAAGGCCACCGATGAACGTCCGACTTATGTGGTCTTCAACGGCTCCGTCGGCGCGCTCGTGGGCGACAAGGCCATCACCGCCAAGGTCGGCGAAACCGTGCGCCTCTACGTCGGCAATGGCGGGCCGAATCTTCTCTCCTCGTTCCACGTCATCGGAGAAATTTTCGACCGCATTTATCCCGAAGGCGGCAGCATTGTGCAGAAGAACGTGCAGACAACTCTTGTGCCGGCCGGCGGCTCAACCATCGTCGAGTTCAAGGTGGAGGTGCCGGGCACATTCATCATCGTGGATCATTCGCTCTCCCGCGCTTTCAACAAGGGTGCGCTCGGCATGTTGAAGGTCGCAGGCCCGGAGAATCTGCTCGTCTATTCCGGCAAGGAAATCGATGCGGTCTATCTCGGACGCCAGGCCGATGCGGGCAGCGAGTCGGATAAGCAGGTCGCGGCGCTTCAGGCGCAGATGAAGGAGGCGATCAAGTCCGACCCGAAGATCTCCGGATTGACCAAGGACATACAAATCGCCAAGGGCAAAGGCGTGTTCATGCAAACGTGCTTCGTCTGCCATCAGTTGAATGGCGAAGGCATCCCTGCACAGATTCCGCCGCTGGCGAAGTCGGACTACCTGATGAGCGACAAGGACCGTTCCATCCGCGCGGTGGTGCACGGCATGTCCGGCGAAATCACCGTGAACGGGAAGAAGTTCAATGGTCAGATGGTTGCCTTGAACTACCTTCCCGACGAAGACATCGCCAATGTGCTCACGTATGTCCGCAACAGTTTTGGCAACTCCGGCGACGCGGTGAGCGTCGCGGAAGTGCGGCGCATCCGCAGCGAGGCTCCGCCGCCGGTGAATGCGGGCGACCAGTTTGAGTGAGGGGATGGATGTGAAATCTGAAATCCGAAAAGCCGAAGCCCGAAAGAGATTCAAAATCCGAATGCGGACCTGTGCATGCGCGCCTGTTCGGGTTTCGGTCTTCGGCTTTCTTGCGGCGTTCGGGTTTCATCCTTGCGTCTTCTGCCTGGTTCTTTTGTTGTCCTTCGCCTGCGCCTGCGCCGCGCCGGCCGCGTCTGCGCCGTCCGGCATGGTGCGCGTGCCCGCTGGCGTTTACCGCCCGCTCTTCCGCAGCGACAGCGATGCGAAGGAAGTTTCCGTCAAAGCCTTCTCGCTCGACATCCATCCGGTGACGAATGCCGGGTTCCTGGACTTCGTCCGCGCCAATCCTCGGTGGCGTCGCTCGCAGGTGAAGCGCCTGTTTGCCGACGAGAACTATCTCAAGCATTGGGCCGGCGATCTGGAGCCTGGTGCCGCTGTGACGACGAATGCTCCCGTAACATGGGTTTCGTGGTTCGCTGCGAAATCTTTCGCGGCGTGGGCGGGCAAGCGCCTTCTCACCACCGCCGAATGGGAACTCGTCGCGGCCGCGAGTCCCACGCGGACCGATGGCGAGAATGATGCGGAGTTCAAGAAGCAGATCGCGGCCTGGCATTCCTCGCCTTCGCCGGAGCGATTGCCGCCGGTCGGCACGGGCCGTGCGAATTTCTTTGGAGCCCACGATCTGCACGGCCTTGTCTGGGAATGGGTCGCGGACTTCAACACGGCAATGGTCACCGGCGACGCGCGCGGTGACAGCGGCTTGGAGCGGCAGCTCTTCTGCGGCAGCGGATCGCAGGGCGCGAAGGACGTGACGGACTACGCCGCGTTCATGCGCTTCGGATTCCGCAGCAGCCTCAAGGCGGACTATGCCGTTCACAACCTCGGCTTCCGGTGCGCGAAAGTTTTGTGAAACATCAATGCCAGCCACGAATGGACACGGATGAACACGAATGGGGAGGGGAGACAGGCGACACGGATTCCACGGATTGCCACGAAATCAATCCGCGTGAATCCGTGAAATCCGTGTCCTTTCCATTCGTGTTCATCCGTGTCCATTCGTGGTTTCAAGTTCTCTGTCTCAGCCTTGGTGTGGCGGCGACTGGTTGCGCTCCCTCCATGCGCCACACCGCTTCGCCGTGCTGCGCCACCAACCTCGCTGCCTCCGCAAACTTCACCGACAAATCCCTTTACCAGATCCACTCGGCCTGGACCAACGACGCCGGCCAGCCCGTCAAGTTCGGCCAGTTGCAAGGCCGCGTGCAAGTCGTGGTGATGTTCTTCGCCAGTTGCACCTATGCCTGTCCCATCATCGTGCATGACATGAAGCGCATCGAAGCGGCGCTGCCGGAGAAGGTGCGGGCTGAAACTGGCTTCACCCTCATCACCATCGACCCGGAACGTGACACGCCCGAAGCCCTGCACGGCTACCGCTCAGTGCATAAACTCCCCGTCAACCGCTGGGCTCTCCTCCACGGCGCACCCGACGACACCCTGGAACTCGCCGCGTTGCTCGGCGTGAAGTTCAAGCGGGAAGCCAGCGGCCAGTTCTCCCACTCCAACCTCATCACTGTCCTCAACGAGCAGGGAGAAATCATCCATCAACTCGCTGGCTTGAACCAGGATGTTGGTGAGACGGTGAAGCGAATCACCACCGTCGCTGCCCAATAGTTCCTGATCCATCCGGCCCATGAGCGAAACAACCGGCACTGGCCTCAACGCCACACCCGCGCAATGTCCGCGCCGCGCGAAACACGCTGCCTCGGGTGCGCCCGGAACCACGGGTGGATGGGTGAGCTTCGCGGATCTCCACCGCGAGCCGTTCCGTCTGTTCTTCCCTTTCGCCACGCTGGCTGGGCTCATCGGCGTCGGGCTGTGGCCGGTGATGCTGCTGGGCTGGACGGAGAATTACCCCGGCCCCAGCCACGCGCGGCTGATGGTGCAGGGTTTTTTCGGTGGATTCATCCTCGGCTTCATGGGCACGGCCATGCCCCGGTTGGTGGGCGTCAGTCCGTTTTCAGCGCGCGAGGCTTTCTCCCTGCTGGCCTTGTTCCTCGGCAACATTGGCGTGAACGCTCTCGGGATGAATGTTGCCGGGGATTTGTTCTTCGCCGGTGAACTCGTCTTTCTGTTCAGCCTGCTCAAGCGCCGCTGCCATGCGGGCCGCGATCTGCCTCCGCCGAGCTTTGTGCTTGTGGGCCTTTCCTTCGCCAGCGCGCTCGCTGGAACCGCGCTGCATCTCGCAGGACGACGCTGGGAATTGAGCCAGCCGTTTGAACTGCTCGCCCGCCTGTTGAGCTATCACGGATTCGTGTTGCTGGCGGTGATGGGCGCAGGGGGATTCCTGCTTCCACGTTTTCTTGGTTTGGGAGTGCGGCGGAAATTCCCCGAGCCCACCGTGGAAACTCCAGAATGGAAACGCGCCGTCCGTGTCGCACAATCTGCGGGCGCGGCCATTCTGCTGACCTATCTGCTGGAAGCCATCGGGTGGAGCCGGGCTGCCGGAGCGGCGCGGGCCTTGATCGTCGTTGGCTACCTCGCCTACGAAATGCCGTTGGAGCGGCTGCGCTGGAACTGGCACGGCGTGCAATGGCAGCTCATCGTGGGACTGGTGTGCATCCCGCTCGGCGTGTTCGCCGCCGGATGGTTCTCCACGATGCGCCTGGCGCTGTCGCATCTGGAGTTGATGGGCGGCTTCGCGTTCATCACCACAGGCGTCGCCACGCGCGTCGTCTTCGGCCACAGCGGCGGGCGTGAAAAGTTGGAGCGGTTTCATCCCTGGCTCACCGCAGCAGCCGTGCTGATGATCCTCGGTCTGGCTTTGCGCATCTCCGGCGATTTCATTCCCGGCATCCAGACCATGCATTATCTCTACGGTGCCGCGTGCTGGATGGCCGGTGTGGTCGTCTGGGCGGCGTGCGTGCTCCCGCGAGTGCTGCGCCCTGACCCGGAAGCATGAGGCCGAACTCACGTCCAGACTGCCGGGCCGTGGGAGCGCGGCAATGGGCGCCCAATGTTCTCCCCTCGCGATGGCGTGCTCTCCCTGTTTTTAAGCGGAGAACATCCGAATTCGGCACGGGCTGCCGCCGCGTCAGAAGATCCTTCGTTGTTACTGCTTCCGGGCTTCTTCCTGAAATTCCGCTTCGACCCAGCGGCTCACCGCATAGAGGTAGATGACCGGTATCGCGGCTGCGATCAGGAAAACCAGGAAGGCGTCAGTTGTAATCATGTTGTGATTCAGTTTTGTACGTTTGCTGTCCGGTGTTTTTGTGAGGGCGGCTCCGCACCGTCCTAAACCTGATGCTCAATTTATTCGGAAAAGCGTACGGTGCTTGGCCGGGATTGCCCGAGACTCACCGGATTTTGCCGGCGCTTGCGGCCGGACACCGGGCTGGGTCAAAACACCTCCGCCTTCAGACCTGTCCCTTCCCGCACCCGCTGGGCGATGTGGGAGAGCGTCCTCAGCGGAAGGTGTCCGCACTCGGAATGCACGCTGGGCCGGGTGGCGGAGTAAATGTGCACGAGCGCGATTTGCGCGCCCGCATCCTTCAGATCCCGGAGTCGCTGAACGTATGCTTCGATTTCGCTGGGTGGCGGCGCGTCGCCGTTGATGGAGGGAAACAGGCTTTGGATGACAACGGGCCGCTGGCGGGCGACGGCCAGAATGTTTGCCAGAATCTTTTCGAGCGCGCAGCCGGGACGGTTGACGCGGTTCATATACTCCTGCGTGCCGGCTTCCAGCTTGACCCAGACCTCGTCGTGCGGCGTGAACAGGCTCAATCCCTGGGCCGCTTCCGGTCGGTCGAGCCCGCTGGCGTTGGTGATGAGCACAAGCTTTACGAATGAGAAACGTCCGCGCGTGCGGAGGTGGACGATTGACTCAACTGCCTCAACGAAGTTCGGAGAGAGCGTCGGCTCGCCGTCGCCGCTCAAGGTGACGTGACGCAGCTCCAGCAGCTCCGGCGGCGCGCTCCGGTAGCAGGGCCGCTTGCGGATTTCTCCGGACTGGACCAGTTCCAACGTGCGCTCCAGTTCAGCCGTCATCACCGGCACGTCCAGCCGCGGCTCGTGCTGCGGCTCATGGCGGTTCACTTCGCAGTAGGCGCAGTCGAAGTTGCAGTGCTGGTCCGGGTTCATGTTCACACCCACGGACAGTCCATGGGCGCGCGGCGAGATGACGGTGTAGATGAACCGGTTCCCCAGAAAATCGCGCGCGCAGCCAAAGGCCGTGCCGCAGGCCGTGGCCTGCGCCTCCGCCCTGGCTTCAGATGGAGATTTCATGCGAACGCCTTTGCGCACCGGTGGTTCCTGAAGCCAGGATTTCTTGCCCGCGCTCGCGCACCACGAACACCGGGCAGGGCGCGCGTTGCACAACGTGTTCCGCCACGCTGCCGAGGAAGACGTGGCTCAGCCCGGTCTGCCCGTGAGTTGAAATGACGATGAGGTCGGCGGGCAGGCTTCGGGCCGCCTCGATGATTTCCCGGCCCGGTGAACCGAGGCGGACGAGCGCATTGGCGGGCACTTCACCGCGCACTTCGTCAGCCGCCAGCCGCGCGAGTTCCTTTTTGCCGCCCTCCCTCATGCCGGCTTCCAATTGTGCGTATTCGCCGCCGACGTATTCGCCCGCGCCGTAGGCCGGCGGCACGACGTAGAGCAGCGTGAGCACGGCCGCATGTTCCTTCGCGAGCGGCAGTGCGTATTGCAGGGCCTTCTTCGAGCAGTCCGAGAAGTCGATGGGCACGAGGATGTGTTTGATCTTGAACGGTGATTTCACGGCCATCCGCGTTGCGGCCTCCATCAGAGGCTCGTCGCGGCGGTTGAGTTTGAACATCACTTCACCAGGGGTGCTGGTGCGTCGGGCTTTCATGGTGATCCTTTGAGTTGAGGGTTTGGTTCGTGGAAATGAGCGGCCTTCACCGTTGTCGAACCACGAACACCGGACAGGACGCATGGCGCACGACGCGTTCGGTCGTGCTGCCCAGCAGCGCGTGCTTCAGGCCGGTGTAGCCGTGCGTTGAAATGACGATGAGGTCCACCTTGCGCGTGCGTGCGGCTTCAGTGATTTCGTGAAAGGAGCGTCCGAAGCGCACGAGAATTTTTTCCATGAGCCCGCGCGGAACCCGGGCAGTCTTCACCGCGCGCTCCAGTTCAATTTTAGCCGCAGCCATCAACTTGTCGTTCTCCATTACCAGCGGGAAAGACGCGGCGAAGTCGGGTGTGCCCATTGGCTCGACGACATGCAGCAGCGTCAGCTTTGCCTTGAACTGCCGCGCGAGGGCCACGGCGTAGTCGAGCGCCTTCTTCGACGACGGGGAGAAGTCCAGCGGCACGAGGATGGATTTGATGCGGAGCGGCAGTGGCGCCCCGGTGGTGGCTTTCTTGGCGGCTTTCGTTTTCATAATGGGTCGTTCGCTGCCTTTTACGTTGTCACTCTGTCACCGCGATGCCTATACGGGCCTTGGGTTTGTCCGGCCGCTTCTTGCGGCCCCTGCGGCTGTTTTCTCCACCACGCGGGATTCTCCTTTGAGAGGGCTCAATGATTCGAGATCTCGCAGTTTCGCCCGGGCTATGGGGCGAGCACTGGCCTGAAGCCGAGGTCGTTCCTGGCCTTGTCGGGCAGGCTTGCGCTTTTACGCTGCTCGGTGCGGACGAGGCGGTGACATTCGACGCAGCTCTTCGCCATTTTCACGTAAGCCTCTGTCGCCGCTTCCAGATTTTTGTCCACCGCCGCCATATACAGCGCTTCAGCGCTCTTCTGGAAGTTGGTTGTGTGCCGCATGTAGTCCGGCTGCTTCATCGTGAACCAGTGGTTGCTCTGCGTCATGTCCCTCAGTCGGATCGCGTTTCGGGAGACGACGTCGAACTTCTCCAGCGTGATCCCTTCCAAGGTGGCCTGCGACCAGGCCAGCTTCATCCGCATGAAGGCCTGGGTTTCCGCCCGTGGCCGGGCATCCGCCCCGGTTGAGTTCAGGTTGATCATCAGACCGGCTGTCAGCACCAGCAGTCCCGTTCCGAGAATGCGGCCCGGTTTCATTGGCCATTTTATCCGTGCGTTCATTTGTTGTGACTTTCCAGCGGCAAGGTTTGTGGGCGCTGACCGTCCCGCCCTTCGGCAGCGCCAGTTGGATTGCAGTGGCTTTGAGCCTTTGCGAAATCACGGACCTCCGCTCCACGGCGGTTGGCAATCTCTGGCCGTGGGTTGTGCGGGATGTATTTCTGAACCGGAGCGATGAGACCAGCGGTTTGGAGCGGCTTTGCAAAAAATGTTCAGCCCATGCCAAACGCCGCGCAGTCTTCGGAAGGGAATCTGCCGAAGCTGTCTCCAGTGAATCGAACGAGCATGGCGGCGTCCGGAGAGGACGAGCGGACAGCCGAAGGGGCAGCACGCGCCCCCCGGCAGTTCGCGTCTGCCCAGACATCCAGTGAGGAGGCGAGATGTCTCCACTGTGGCGGGCGGTGCGTGGGTCTGGCGGTGGTTGAGGAGGGCCGGAACTTCTGCTGCCTCGGTTGCCGGACGGTGTTCGCTTTGCTGACGGAGAGCGGATTGGGCCAGTTTTATGAACTGGGTTCCAATCCCGGCGCGCGCGTGGGAGAGACCACGGCGCAGCGACAGTGGTCTTTTCTCGATGACGCCACGGTGCAGGAGAAGCTGCTCGATTTCGCGGATGAGAAGCGGGCAAAGGTCACGCTGCATCTGCCGGCAATTCATTGTGTCGCGTGTGTGTGGCTGCTGGAGAATTTGTTTCGGCTGCGCGCCGGCATCGGTGAATCACGGGTGAACTTCGCCCGGCGCGAGGTGGGCGTCACGTTTGACCGTGCGCAGGTGAAGCTGAGTGAAATCGCCGCGTTGCTGGCTTCGCTGGGCTATGAGCCTGCACTGACGTTCGACGAATTGGACCACAAGGGGAGCGAGAGGACTCCGCGCTGGCGGCAGCGTCAATGGTTGCAGGTCGGTGTGGCGGGCTTTGGTTTCGGCAATGTCATGCTGCTGGCGCTGCCGGGCTATCTCGGTCTCGATAGCATAAGCGGGCCATGGTTCAAGCTGCTCGCCGGCTGGCTGGGGCTGGGGCTTGCGCTGCCGGTGCTGGTTTACAGCGCGGCGGACTACTGGCGCGCGGCGTGGTTCAGTCTCAAGCAGCGCAGGCTCACGCTGGATGTGCCGATCACGCTCGGGCTGGCGGCGATTTACGGACAGAGCGTCTTTGAGGTGACGACGGGGCGCGGCGAGGGTTACTGCGATTCGCTCACGGGACTGATTTTCTTCCTGCTCTGCGGGCGGCTGTTTCAACGGAAGACATTCGACCGGCTGGCTTTCGACCGAGATTACAAGGGGTTCTTCCCGCTGGCAGTGTTGCGGAAGACTTCGGCCGGCGAAGAGTCTGTTGCCATCTCGCAACTCTTGGTGGGCGACCGGTTGCTCATCCGTCACGGCGAGCTTGTGCCCGCCGACGCGCGGCTCATCTCCGGCGCTGCGCGGGTGGACTACAGCTTCGTGACCGGCGAGTCCGAGCCAGTGACTCGAAGCGTGGGCGAACATCTCTTCGCGGGTGGACGGCAGATGGGTGGTGCCATCGAAGTCGAGACGCTGAAACCAGTCTCGGAGAGTTACCTGACTTCCCTGTGGAACAATGAAACTTTCCGCAAACACCGCGATGACGATCTCGACTCCCAAACCAATCGCTACAGTCGTCGCTTCACCGTGGCGGTGGTTGGCGTGGCTGTCGCGGCGGCGGTGTTCTGGATGTTCATCGATGCCGGCGTGGCGCTGAAGGCGTTTGTGTCGGTGCTCATTGTGGCGTGTCCGTGTGCGCTGGCGCTGGCCGCTCCGCTCACGCTCGGCACGGCGCAGCGCTGGCTGGCGGGACGAAACGTGTTCCTCCGCAACGCGCAGGTGATCGAGCGCATGAGCGCGGTGGACACTCTTGTGTTCGACAAGACGGGAACGCTGACTTCGCCCGGAGCGGGCACCGCAGCCTGGTCTGGCGTGCCGCTGACCGGGGAGGAGAAGCGGTGGCTCTGCTCGATGGCGCGGCATTCGGCGCATCCGCTGGCCGCGCGCATCGGCGAATCGTTGCGCGGAACGACCACGGAACCAGTGCGGTCGTTCATCGAAACGAGCGGCTGCGGTATGCAAGGTCGCGTGGGCGGTCGGGAGATTTGGATGGGATCAGCCGCGTGGGTGGAATCGCGGGCAGTCAGGAGCGCGGCGTTTACGCCACATCACGGTGAGAACAACCGGACGGCACGGAAAGGCGAAGGAGCCTCGGAAGAATCTGCTTTGAAGCGGCCCGAAGGCCGCGCTCCAGATGCGAACGGCAGCACCGTCCACGTCGCCATCGACCGCCGCCATCGCGGATGCTTCGTGCTGGAGAGTTTGTTGCGGCCGGAAGTGGATGCCCTCATCAGCCGCCTGTGCGGAGCTTACCAGCTCGTCCTTCTGAGCGGGGACAATGCGCGCGACGCTGTACGCTTTCGCGCGCTGCTCGGCGCGCAGGCGCGAGTGGAGTTCAATCAAAGTCCGTTCGACAAGCTCAACGTCATCCGCGAACTGCAAGGGGCCGGGCGCAAGGTGATGATGGTGGGCGATGGCTTGAACGACGCAGGCGCGCTCAAGCAGGCCGAGGTCGGCGTGGCTATGGTCGAGAAGGTGGGAACTTTCTCACCCGCCAGCGATGTCATTCTCGACGCCGCGCAACTGCCTCGACTGGCGGAAGTGCTGGCGTTCTCACAACGTGCGGCCGGGGTGGTGCGGGCAGGATTCGTGGTGTCGGGCCTTTACAACATCGTCGGAGTTTCCATCGCGGCGGCCGGGTGGCTGTCACCGCTGGTGTGCGCGGTGCTGATGCCGTTGAGCTCGGTGACGGTGGTGCTGTTCGCCATCGGCACGACGCGGTGGATGGCACGGCGAACCTTTGATGGTGGCAGCCCACGTAAGGAGGCTCTGGCTTCCCCAGTCAAAAGAGTGGACCTCTTCAACTCGACCGCTCCGCAGGAAGCCATCCCATGAACGTGCTCGTCCTGCTCATCTTCGCCAGCCTCGCCATTGCGACGGCATTCCTCGCGGGCTTCATCTGGGCGGTGCGCTCGGGCCAATACGAGGACACCTGCACGCCGTCGATGCGGGTTTTGACGGAGGATGCCGCCCGGGCGGCGCCTTTCCCCGGAACTCCACCGGGCGGGTTGAGCAAATTGAAACCACCCCAGGCCAATCCCCGTGTAGTCGCGCAGCCTTCAGCCGACTTGAATTCTCGCGCATGAAAAAAACATCTATTGTTCAGCGCGTCCTCAACTCCTGCATGACCGTTGCCAGTGCGGCGCTCGTGTCCAACTGCTTCAGCGCCCTGGCCGCCGAAGCCGAGGCTCCGGTCGATTGGAAATCTCAGGCCATTTCGCCCGTGGCCAATCCTCTCTTCTTCGAGTCGCCGCTCATTCAAAGCGAGGCGAGGCCCATCTTCGTTTATCACAGCATCAGCGATGGCTTCATCGGCGGCTTCGCGCGCGTTTGCGCGTTGCAGTTGCGTTATGCGGTGACGGAACGGCTGGCCATCATCGCCACCAAGGACGGTTTCATTCAGCTGCGGCCTCAAGTGGCCGGTCTTCGTGCGGATGGCTGGGCCGACATCAGTGCGGGCCTGAAGTACGCGCTCATCGACGACCAGGAGAATCAATTCATCCTCACGCCGGGCCTGAAGTATGAGCTGCCGACGGGCAACACGCGCGTGTTCCAGGGCAACGGCGACGGTGAGTTCGACGTGTTCGTCTCCGCGATGAAGGGCTGGGACAAGTTCCACGCCACGACCAGCATTGGGGGGCGCATCCCGGTGAACTTCGACGAGGAGACCTCTTCGCTGCACTACAGCCTGCAGCTCGATTATTACCTCTGCCGTTGGTTCATCCCCTTCGCGGTTGCCAACGGGCACACGGTGTTGAGCGAGGGTGAGGGGCCGGCTTTCGAGGTCGAGGGTTTCGATCTGATCAACTTCGGCTCATCCAATGCGGGCAGGTTTACCGAAGTCGCCGTCGGCACAGGCTTTCGCTCCCGCCTCTGCAAGTGGGCGGATTTCGGGTTCGCCTACGAAAAGGGCGTCACCCGGCCCAAGGGCATCTTTGAAGACCGGTTTACAGCGGACTTCGTCGTGAGGTTCTAATCCAACGCAGCATTCATTCATGAACATCGAAACCTTCAAATACGACAACCGCATCGTCCGGGCCTTCGCCATCGCCACGGTCATCTGGGGCCTGGTGGGCTTCAGCGCGGGATTGCTCATTGCCTGCCAGTTGTTCTGGCCGGAGCTCAATCTCAACCTGCAATACACCACCTTCGGACGGTTGCGTCCGCTGCACACGAACGCCGTCATCTTCGCGTTCGTCGGCAACGGGATGTTCATGGGCATCTACTACTCGCTCCAGCGGCTGTGCAAGGCGCGGATGTTTTCGGACTTTCTGAGCGCGGTGAACTTCTGGGGCTGGCAGGCCATCATCGTCAGTGCGGCGGTCACGCTTCCGCTCGGCTTCACTTCGAGCAAGGAATACGCGGAACTCGAATGGCCCATCGACATCGCCATCACCATCGTGTGGGTCGCCTTCACGGTGAATCTGCTCGGCACGATCGTGAAGCGCCGCGAGAAGCACATGTATGTGGCGATCTGGTTCTACATCGCCACGGCGCTCACGGTCGCGGTGTTGCACGTCATCAACTCGATTGAAGTGCCGGTGAGCGCGTTCAAGAGCTACCCGATTTACGCCGGAGTGCAGGACGCGCTGGTGCAATGGTGGTACGGCCACAACGCCGTCGCGTTTTTCCTCACCACGCCGTACCTCGGCATGATGTATTACTTCCTGCCGAAAGCGGCGGGGCGTCCGGTCTTCAGCTATCGGCTTTCGATCATTCACTTCTGGGCGCTCATCTTCATCTACATCTGGGCGGGGCCGCATCATTTGCTCTACACGGCACTGCCGGATTGGGCGCAATCGCTCGGGATGGTGTTCAGCCTGATGCTCATCGCACCGAGCTGGGGTGGCATGTTGAACGGTCTGCTCACGTTGCGCGGCGCATGGGACAAGCTCCGCACCGAGCCGATGCTGAAGTTCATGGTCGTGGCGATCACGGCCTATGGCATGGCGACGCTGGAAGGACCGATGCTGGCGATCAAGAGCGTCAACGCCCTCTCGCATTACACGGACTGGACCATCGCGCACGTTCACACCGGCGCGCTGGGCTGGAATGGCTTCCTCACTTTCAGCGTGCTCTACTGGCTCTTCCCGCGCCTCTACGACACCAAGCTCTGGAGCACGAAGCTCGCGAACTGGCATTTCTGGATCGCGCTCCTGGGAATGATGTTCTACGTGGTGCCAATGTACTGGAGCGGCATCACGCAAGGGCTGATGTGGATGCAGTTCACGAAGGAAGGCTTCATGCAATGGCCCAACTTCCTGGAGACGGTGCTGCAAATCATTCCGATGTATCGGCTGCGCGCCATCGGCGGTTCGCTCTACATCATTGGCGCGTTCCTGATGGCGTACAATCTGTGGCGCACGGCACGCTCCGGAAAATTCATCCCCGACGTCGAGGCGCAGGCCCCGCCAATGTCCCGCGAGACTGCGCATGCAGGAGCGGCGCCGAGCGCGCTCTGGTTCAAGCATCGCTTCCTCGAAACCAAGCCGATGCTCTTCACCGTGCTCGCGCTGGTGGCCGTGTTGATTGGCGGCGCGGTGGAAATCATTCCGATGTATCTCATCAAGGAGAACGTGCCAACCATCTCGGCAGTGAAGCCTTACACGCCGCTCGAAGTCATCGGGCGCGACATCTACATCCGCGAAGGCTGCGTCGGCTGCCACTCGCAAATGATTCGTCCGTTCCGTTCCGAGACCGAGCGTTACGGCGAATACTCGAAGGCGGGCGAATTCGTTTACGATCATCCGTTCCTCTGGGGATCGAAGCGCACTGGTCCTGATCTGCACCGCATCGGCGGGAAGTATCCCGACGCCTGGCACTACAATCACATGGACGACCCGCAGGCGACGTCGCCGGGATCGATCATGCCACGCTACTCTTGGCTTCTGACTCAGAAGCTCGACACCAACTCGATTCCGCCGCGCATCCGTGCGTTGCGAAAAGTCGGCGTGCCGTATCCGCCAGGCTTCGAGCAAACCGCCGTCGCGGACGCGAGAAAGCAAGCCGGCCAAATCGTGGCGAACTTGAAGCAAGGCATGGTCGAAGCGCAGCCAGACAAGGAAATCATCGCGCTCATCGCATACCTGCAACGTCTTGGCACGGACATCAAAACCGCCGCGCCCGCACCCACCAACGCCGCGGCCGGGGCGGCGACCACCATCAACACCGCGAGGAACTGATTATGATCCAGAACGTCATTCGCGACATGGGCGGCATCGCCGCATTCGGAGTCCTCTCCATCTGTTTGTTCTTCGCCGTGTTTACGGTCGCCGCGATTTACGCCTTCGTGCAGCGCAAGGCATTTTGCGACCGCATGTGCGCGCTGCCGCTCGACGACGGTTCACGCGAATGTAGCGCAGACTTGCAGTCTGCCGTATCGCAGGTTTGCAACCTGCCGGGCGACGACTCTCCTACGCGCGTAAAAACTTTAACACGCACGGACCTACTGTCGCGCAGCCGACTACAAGTCGGCGATACGGCAGACTGCAAGTCTGCGCTACAGGCGAAGGGGCCTTCCCATGAATAACGACCCTGACAATTCACCAGAACCGAAAGACCCGTTGCTGCTCGACCACGACGCCGACGGCATTCGCGAATTGGACAATCTTCTGCCGCGCTGGTGGGTCTGGCTGTTTTATCTCACGCACATTTACGCCTTCGGCTACATGGGCTACTACCATGTGATCAAAGCCGGCGACCTTCAGATCGCCGAATACACAAAGGAAGCGCGGCGCGGGGAACAGATTAAGAACGAAGCGCTCGCGAATTTTGAATCCAGCATGGGCACGCTCGCGCCTGACAGCGACAAAGCGGTGTTGGCGAGAGGCCAGCAAATTCACCTCCAAATGTGCGCGCCGTGTCACCGCCCCGACGGCGGCGGACTCGTCGGTCCGAATATCACGGACGATTACTGGATTCACGGTTCCAATTACGTGGACACGATCAAAACCATCGTCAACGGCGTGCCCGAGAAAGGCATGATCACCTGGCGCGGGGTGTTGAAGCCGAACGAGATTCAAGCCGTCGCCAGCTACATCTACACCCTGCGCGGCACGCATCCGCCGAATCCCAAAGTGCGCGAAGACCAGGCCGCGCCAGCCAAGCCGAACGAGTACGAATGATGAATGCCGGTCCGGACAAACCCGTCGCGAATGAAACGCAGTCACCGGTCAAAGATCCCGACTGGCAGGACTTCCGCGAACATATCGCGACGGCGGACCAGCAGGGCAACCGCAAGTGGCTTTATCCGAAGAAGCCGAGCGGGCGCTGGTATGCGCGGCGCACCTACGTGAGCTGGCTGTTGCTCACGATTCTCTTCGCGGGACCGTTCATCCGCATCAACGGAAATCCGTATTTTCTCATCAACATTGTGGAGCGGAAGTTCTCTATCTTCGGCCAGCTCTTCTGGCCTTCGGACTTCGTCATCTTCGTTGTCGCCTCGCTGCTGTTCATCACCAGCATCATGGTGTTCACGACCGCGTTCGGTCGTCTCTGGTGCGGCTGGACGTGCCCGCAAACGCTGCTGATGGAAATGGTCTTTCGCAAGATCGAGTACGCCATCGAAGGCGACAGTTCCGCTCAACGCGCGCTCGCCGCCGGGCCGTGGACGGGAAAGAAGATCACGAAGAGATTCGCGAAGCACTTCATCTTCTTCGCGCTCTCGTGGGTCATCGGAAACACGCTGCTGGCTTACATTATTGGCAGTGAGAAGTTGATTGAGATTATCACGGACGATCCCCGCCTTCATCTCGTCGGGTTGGGCTTCATGACCGCGTTCACGTTTCTGTTCTACACGATCTTCGCGCGGTTTCGCGAACAGGCCTGCACGTTCATCTGCCCCTACGGACGGTTCATGTCGGCCACCATTGACGAGAACACGATGGTCGTCGCTTACGACCACAAGCGCGGCGAGAAACGCGCCCCGATGAAACGCGGCGAGACCATCGAACTGCGCCAGGCCGAGGGGAACGGCGATTGCGTGAACTGCCACGCCTGCGTCACGGTCTGCCCGACCGGCATCGACATCCGCAACGGCACGCAAATGGAATGCGTGCATTGCACCGCCTGCATCGACGCTTGCGACACGATCATGGACAAGGTCAACCGCCCGCGCGGACTCATCCGTTACGCGTCCCTGAACAGCATCGAGCGTGGTGAGAAGTTTCGCTTCACGCCGCGCATGGCCATGTATCTCGTCGCGCTCACCGCGCTGGCCGGCGTGCTCGCCGTGCTCATGTTTACCCGCACTGACGTTGAAACGATTCTGCTCCGCGCCCCCGGCGCTCTCTATACGCAGATGGCCGATGGGCGGATTGAAAATCTCTACACCGTGAAAGTCGTGAACAAGACCGCGCGCGAAATTCCGATTGAATTCAAATTGGAGAACATCGATGGCCAGGTGAGGCTCATGAGCGGTTCTGGCTTCAGCGTGGCCAAGGACAATCTCGCGCAGACTTCCCTGCTCATCGCGCTCAAGCCGGAGACCGTCACCGGCCCATCGATCAAGCTGAAGCTCGGCGTGTACTCGAACGGCAAGCGTCTCGAAACGGTGAGCACCGTTTTCGCGGGTCCGCGCGACAAACCAACTTCAAAATCACCATGACTGACGCCGCAACCATTCAGCCGAAGCGCAGCCTCTGGCCCTACGCCATCGCCGGCTACTTCGCCCTCGCCATCATCGGCATCGCCATCTTCATTACCTGGGCCGTGCGCCAGAACATGGACCTCGTGCGCCCCGACTACTACGAGCACGAGATTCTGTTCCAGAAACAGATCGACGCGATCAGTCGCACGCGACCCTTCGTCCGCGACCTCACGATGGCTTACGATTTCGGCCAACGCTCCTTGCTCGTGCGCGTGCCCGCCGCGCATGTCGGCGAACAGTTCAATGGGACCGCGCACTTGTACCGCCCTTCCGACGCGAAGCTCGATCAAACCATCCAGTTGCAGCCCGGCCGCGACGGCACACAAACCATCAACGCCGCCCGCCTCACGCCTGGCCTTTGGAAAGTGCGCCTCGATTGGACGGCAGGCGGCGAGACGTTTGCGTTTGAACAAACCATCATCGTAGGCGGCTGACATGGAACTCATCTGGACCGCCTTCCTGCTCGGCCTCGTCGGTAGCCTGCATTGCGCCGGCATGTGCGGCCCGCTGCTGCTCGCCCTCGCCAAGGCCCGGCCTCGAACCGTCCAGAAATCCACCGGTCGCGTGTTCTATCATCTCGGTCGCGTGGCGTCGTATTGCGGGATCGGTCTGCTGCTGGGACTGCTCGGCCATGTCGCCGCGCCGGCCGGCTTTCAACGCTGGCTCTCCATGGCGCTCGGTGTCGTCCTGCTCGCCGGCTTGCTGGTGGCCTCCAAATTTACTCTCGCTGCGCCCGTTCTGAAATGGGTTGGCTGGTTGAACAGCTCCATGCGCGGACTGCTTCAACGAAACTCCCTGGCATCCCAGGCGATGATGGGTGCGCTCAACGGATTGCTCCCCTGCGGTCTGGTCTATGTCGCCGCCGTGGGTGCGACCGCCACCGGCCATCCGCTCACCGGTGCCACTTACATGGCGTTGTTCGGTCTCGGCACCTGGCCGATGATGCTGGGAATTCACTTCGCCGGACACCGTCTCCCGCTGCCTTCGCGCCTCTCACTCGGCAGCGTCACGCGCACAGCGGTGTTCCTGATGGCCGTGCTGTTGATTCTGCGCGGGCTTGAACTCGGCATTCCTTTTGTCAGCCCGGATCTTTCAGACGCCAGCAGTGGAAGCAGTGGCTGTCATTGAATCGCTCCTCGCGAAACTGCTTCTTTGGCGTATTGCGAAAATCTTTCCGCAGCGGTGGTTCTTCCGGTTTGGGGCGAAACGATGCCAATAGACAAAGGCTTGGGCGCGGGTGTCGGCGGCACTGGCTCGGCGGCAACGGCTGCACCGGCGCGATGCACGTTCCCGCCGCAGTCGCGTTCACCAAGAAATGGCTTCGACCAGGCAAATATTGTGTCGCGCAAGAGGACGACGCGAGGCAAGGCTAGGTTGCATGAAAGCCAAACAACCACGTTCACGAGGCATCTCGGAGAAAATCACCAGTGGTCATGCTATTTGCGGCACCGACTTCTCCATTCATGCGGGCGAGGCGGCAAACGCGGCTGCGGCCATCGCCGGGCGGCTGCGCATTCCGTTGCTGCTGGTGCATGTGCTCGACGACTCGGCGTTGACGGGAAGCACGGAGAAGCTTCGCAAACAGCTGGCAAAATCGGCACAGGAGAAACTGGTGCAGGAAGCCTCGCGGCTGCGCGACCGTGACGTGGAGATTCGCACCGAACTGCTCGACGGCCGTCCCGAAGTCGAGCTTGCCCGCGTGGCGGCGCGTCCAGCAGCACGCCTCATGGTGACGGCTTCGCTGGGGCACATCGCCATCAGCCGGATGCTGATTGGCAGTGTTGCCGAACGAACAGCGGAGGCCTCTTCGGTGCCCACGTTGGTCGTGCGCGACGCCAGGCCGATCGTCGAGTGGGCCGAGGGCAGGCGGCCATTGAACGTGCTTGTCGCGGGCGACTTCACCGCCAGCGCGGACGCGGCGATCCGCTGGGTGAGGGAACTGCGGCGCATCGGCCCCTGTCAGATCACGCTGGGCCACGTCGATTGGCCCGTCGAAGAGCGGCGGCGGCTCGGTGTCCATTCGTCGGTGGCATTCACGCAGAACCCGCCCGAAGTCGCGCAAGCACTCGAACGGGACTTGCGCACGAAGCTCAACACGTTGCTGGGAGACACCAGCGCCCGCGTGCGCGTGACGCCGAGCTGGGGCACGCCCGACTACAATCTCATCCAGATGGCACAAGAGGAGCAGGCGGATCTCATCGTCGTCGGCAGCCATCAACGCCATGGCCTGAGCCGGCTGGTGCATTCCTCGGTGTCCCGCGCTGTTCTGCATCACGCGCCGATGAACGTGGCCTGTGTGCCGGCGTCGTTCGGAGCGATCACCTCGACGGCGCCGGTTCCTGAATTTAAGCGTGTTCTCGTCACGACGGATTTTTCCGAACGCGGCAATCACGCCGTTCCGTTCGCGTATTCCGCCCTCGGGGATGGCGGCACGGTGCGGCTCGTTCACGTCATGCCTCCGTGTAAGTTTCCGAGTCCGCTGGAGCAGCATCATGCCCGCAAGACTCGAACGAAGAAAGACCACGCGAAACTCGCTGGCGAGCTGGCGGCGAGACTCCGCTCTCTCATCCCGCAGGAGGCAACGGAACGCTCCTTCCGCAGCGAAGTGGCCGTAATGGAAGGCCGTGACGCCGCAACGACTGTGTGCCAGGAGGCGGAGCGGTTTGGCGCTGACCTCATTTGCATCGGCTCGCACGGTCGTTCAGGACTGGCAGCCGCAGTGATGGGTTCCGTGGCGCAGCAGGTTGTTTCCCGCAGCCGCAAGCCGGTGTTGATCGTGCGAATGCCACCGGCGTAAAGGGACAGTGCGATGGCAGCACCACCGCACTCATCATCCCGTCAAATCCCGTCAGTAAAGCTCCACAAGGCTGCGTCGGATAACCTCCTCCGGTTTCATCCCTCCAGCGCCGACTCGACTTGCAGGGCGAGCAATTGCTTGCGGGTGGCTTGCAGCCGGTGGATGACGACTTGGGCGATTCGTTTCATCAGTTCGTAGCCGAAGTCGTGATCGCGTTCGGCTGCCACGAGCAGATGAGCGCCGTCGAGTTGAACGACTTCGGTCGGCTCGACGGCGCGAGCTTGGAAGTGCCACGCGAATGGGGGAAAGAGCCAGGACCAGCCGAGGACATCACCCGGCCCAAGTTCCTGAATGCGCGTCGTGCCGCCCGAAATCCCATGCGCCTCCAGGGCTATCTTGCCGGTCTGAATGAGGTAAATCTGACTGGCCGGCGCGCTCTCGCGAAACAGCACGTCACCAGCTTTGAACTGCGCTGCCTGCGCCCGCTCTGCCAGCATGGCCAGATGCTCAGGCTTCATCCCCAGGAAGAGGGCGTGGTTGATGATGGTTTCATTCATGGTGTTCATGGTTGGTTCTTTCTTTTCGACAAACGGCCTTTGCTCAACCGATCCTATCGTGAACGTGAGGCCAGCGTCGTCGCCTGCCAGCCACCCGCTGACGCGACCAGTTTTCCGCGCACGAGCTTGTGGCAATCTACGCAGCTCATCGTCAGGCGCACGTAGGCCAGTGTGGCGGCATCCAAGTTCCTGTCCTTGGCCGCCTTTATCAGCGAGTTCACATGCCGCCGGAAGGTGGCGCTCTGCTGGTCGTAATCCGGGTTTTCAAACACGCGCCAGTCCGCCTCCTTGCTCATCGCGCTGAGCCTGGTGCCCTTGGCGATGATGAGGTCGTAGTCCTCGCTCGTCAGACCTTCGAGCACGCGCTGCGACAGCTCCAGTTTCTCCCGCATGAATTCCTTGGCCGCACGGTTGCGGCTGGATTGGGCGACGGCCAGCCCAAGGCTCGCAGCGAAAGTGACAACGAGCAGGAGAGGGATCATTTTCATGCACATAGCCTGGCGCTGGTGCGGCGGTTGTCTCCACGGAGTTTGGCAACGCTCGACCCATTCTTGCGGTGAGGACTTCATCTGCGCTGCAGCGCTCGCTAGGGTGGCGGAGAAGAAAGTGCCGCGTGGGCTGCTTGAGAGCCGGCCGATGCAGCTCCCAGAGCCTCTGAAGACCAAACGGCGGCTGTTGAACCTCGCATAATCCGGGCGGTTTGATCCCTCCCTGCTCATCACCCATCAGTTTTCGATTGCGGTTGTCACTGCCGTCCCCAACGGGCAGCTTCGTCGCAATGAAAACCAGACTCGACGCGCTCCTGTTCGCCTGCGCGATTGCTCCCTTGATCACCGCGCCCGCTGCCGCGCTCGACACCAACCGCATCGCCCAAATCACCGGCCTGCCGGGAACATGGACCGCGAGCGAGGGTGTCTTCAAAGTCACCGCGCCGCGCAATGATCTGCCCGTGTCGGTGGACGGCTGGAGGATGCCGCCCTTCATGGGCCTGACGACGTGGGCTGGATTCGTCGAAGGCAAAAAGGTGGAGACGATGGTCGCGGGCGACCTGGTGCTCTTCGAGGATGAGGTGAACCCGGTGATGACCGCTGCGCTGGAAGGCGGGTTGAGCGTGACGGCGCTGCACAACCATTTCTTCTTCGATGACCCGCAGGTTTATTTCATGCACATCGGCGGCGAAGGCACGACCGAGAAACTGGCCGGCGCCGTGAAGGCGGCGCTCGCGAAGCAGAAGGAAATCCGCGCCGCCAACCCGAAGCCGGGACGCGCGTTCGGCCCGGCCTTCGCGCCGGGGACGAACGCCATCAACGCCGCGCCGCTGGAGAGTTCCATCGGCCAGAAGGCGCAGACGAAGGACGGCATGGCGAAGTTCGTCATCGGCCGCGAAACGAAGATGCCGTGCGGCTGTGCGATGACGAAGGAGATGGGCGTGAACACCTGGGCCGCGTTCGCCGGCACGGATGACAACGCCGCCGTCGATGGCGACTTCGCCGTGCGCGAAGGCGAGTTGCAGCCGGTGCTCAGGAGCCTGCGAAACGCGGGCATCAACATCGTCGCCATCCACCACCACATGACGCATGAGGAGCCGCGCATTCTGTTCCTGCACTATTGGGGACGTGGCCCGGCGTTGAAGCTGGCCGATTCGCTCAGGCGCGCGCTGCTGGTGCAGAAGGGCGTGGCCTTCAACGTCAGCCCGGCGGACTTCGAGCAGGCCCGCGTGGCGGGCGCGACGGTGGTGGATGTCTGCACGGCCAAAGAATTTGCCGCGGGTCACATTCCAGGCGCGTTGAATCTCGACGTGAACGGGCCGGACTTCGCGGCGCAGGCGGCGAAACTCGACAAATCCAAACCCGTGCTCGTGAACTGCCACGCCGGAATTCGTGGCGCGCGTGCGGCGGCTCTCTTCAGCGATCTCGGGTTCACCAACATCATGAACCTCGACGGTGGCTCGCACGCCTGGGAAGCCGCCGGCCACAAACCCGTGAAGCAACGACCATGAAACAGCCCCGTCCTGGTGCGCCATAAGCGGGAGCAGGACGGTGCTGCCGTCCAATCATCAATGAACTGCGATGAACGATTCCGCGCCAAAAGCCTGGCATCATGTCCACTCTGCTGAGGCCCTGCGCCTGCTGGAGGTGGAGGTGGGAAACGGCCTGACCTCCGAGGAGATCAAGCGACGACAGGCGAAGTTCGGCCCAAACGTGGTCCGCCCCCGGCGAGGCACGCCGGCGTGGCTGAAGTTTGTCCAGCAGTTCAACCAGCCTCTCGTTTACATCCTGCTGCTGGCCGTTGGCGTCACGGCCTTCCTCCGCGAGTGGGTGGATTCGTCGGTCATTCTCGGCGTCGTGATCTTTAACGCCATCGTCGGTTTTCTCCAGGAGGCCAAGGCCGAAAAAGCCATCGAGGCGCTCGCGAGAATGGTCGCTACTGAAACCACCGTGCGTCGCGATGGTCACAAACTCCGCGTTCACTCCGGGCAGCTCGTGCCCGGGGACGTGGTGCTGCTCCAATCCGGCGACCGCGTGCCCGCCGACTTGCGGCTCTTCCATGTCCGCAATCTTCGCGCGGATGAATCTGCATTGACCGGGGAATCGCTGCCCGCCGTCGAAACGCTTGGCAGCCCACCGTCATCTGCTCGGACAAAACCGGCACGCTCACCGAGAACCAGATGACGGTGCAGGAAATTTTCGCAGGCGGAAAACACTGCGAAGTCACGGGCAGCGGCTACGAACCGAAGGGCGACCTTCAGCTTGATGGCGCGGTCGTGAGTGTGCAAAAGCATCCCGCGCTCGCTGAATGTCTGCTCGCCGGCGTGCTTTGCAACGAATCGCAGCTTGTGCGCGAAGAGGGCCGGCTCAAGGTCCAGGGCGACCCTACTGAAGCCGCGCTGCTCGTCGCCGCCGAAAAGGGCGGAGTCATTCATGCCGACGCGCACAGCCGGACGCCCGTGCTGGACACGATTCCCTTCGAGTCCGAGCACATGTTCCGCGCGACGTTGCAC
>Ga0163153_10001464_pt1 | contig 37193 bp, 32 predicted proteins | sample OliLakLV19MP6IB1_FD_148629 | JGI IMG/M metagenome (GOLD analysis project Ga0163153, IMG submission 148629) | Freshwater microbial mat bacterial communities from Lake Vanda, McMurdo Dry Valleys, Antarctica - Oligotrophic Lake LV.19.MP6.IB-1 | ecosystem: Environmental > Aquatic > Freshwater >... | reverse complement strand
GATCGGGTTGTAGTTGTCAACGGCGGCGTGAAAACCATTGAAATCAGCCGGTTTGAAAATCGTGCGCGGCGTCTTGGTTTTTTGCGCGTGGGGGATCGATCGGTGGAACCCCTGATGCGGCGGAAATCGCCTTTGGTAAGAACGAGTTCGCGCGGTCAAGAAGACGCATGAAGAAATGCATTGAGATAGAAGGCCATCAAGAAAACGGCAGAAGAACATCGAAATTCATTCCGCCCAATTTGAACGACTTTCAGAACGTCGTTGACAGTCCTCGAAGTACGTGCCCGCCGGGGGTCGTAATCCCTTCTTCATCAGGGTGTCCTGCTTGGCCAGGCGGTGACGAAGGCTGAGTTCGAACTGATCGTCGTAATCCCTTCTTCATCAGGGTGTCCTGCTTGGCTCCATCGCCAAAATACTCTTCTCGAATCCGCCGGTTAAAGCCACACTTGGAGAATCTCTCATTCGGACTCCCAGCGAATTCCAGAACCGCACTCCACAATCCTCACGACAATTGCATCTTACGCTCAGCGCCAGGCTGCGTCAGGCCGGACAAGCCGGTGGTTCGGTCGGAGAACAGCAACCCGCAGAGCGGCAGACTGCCGCGGCCGAACGTGTCGTATTTGAGATCGTGCGGTAACGGATATGCGCGAACATCGTCCTGCTTCACGTTGATATAGGTTTCGATCTCTCCGAGAAACCGACTCACCTGGCCGCTGCTGCCTTCGAAATAGAAGACCGAATACTGCACAGGCACGGCTCGCCTTTTTATGAAGCGATGCAGGCGCGAAAGGCGCCGCTTGTCCGCGATATCGTATGCGATCAGCCAGGCTCTGGGCTGGTTCAGCGCCACGTTTCGTTCTCGCGTGCGACCAAGCGGTTGAGCTGGGCAAGATGGTCTGCAGGCCGGGCGCCATTGAGTCGGGTCCAGTTCTCGAAGAACAGCATTCCGTCGCGCCCGCCGCTCGCCCCTTTGACGATGGCGCCTCCGGCTAGGTTGATCTCGGCCCAAAGCAGGCCGGCGATGTCGTCGGCGAGGTCGAGTGCACTGGCGTCGTGGCCCCAGTAGCGCGCCGCGAGGCCCGCCTCGCGCAATCGCGCAACAGTCCAGGCGTGGCACCAGCCCTTCGCCTCGGTGCCAAAAACCTCGGTAATGACCGCGTGGTACACGTATTCGCGTTTGTGCCGTTCCAATACAGCGGCCCTTGGAGCTGCGTTCCGGCCCGCACGCGCGGCAGCCCAGTCCATCAGCACGCTCATGCGGCGGCTGCGCAGCCAGTCGCGATAGCGCGTCTCCCAATCGGGATGATCGAGAAAGGATTCGAGCCGCGCTTCCCGGCTCGCGGCGACACGCCGAGAGGAAGCGCACTGACCGAGCACCTCGCCACGACCGGACACCCATGTGATGGTGACGCCGTTGGCCATGCACAGGGCGAGCGCTTCACCGCTCCAGTCGGTCTGGCTGCCGCAGACGACGCGGTCGATGCGAGCCAGCGGAAAACGCCGATCGCTCTTTGCCGGCTGCTGGATGACCAAGCTTTCGGCTTGCGCGATGATACGAAGCCGGAGGCCAGTCGCAAGGTACAGCGGTTTGCGCGCGGGCGTGCATGCTGGCACTGCGCGCAGGATCTCGGCCAGGGCGCGCACAGTCAAAATGTCGACTCTTCGGCCTGATCGAGCCAGACGCCGCCTTCCGCGCGCAATGTGCGCGCCAGGCGGGCAGTACGCGTCCGCAACCAGCGCCGCGGCAGTCGGGCAAACCGCTCCCAGTCGGCATAGAAGCTCGCGCGCGCCGCTTTGCCCATGATGCAGGCGCCCTTGTCGCTGCTGAAGTGATCCTCGCGCAGGGTGCGGCTGCGAAACAGCCGCCAGACCCATTCGTCGGCGAGCGGGCGCAGCGGCTCGATCAGGTCGCTCGCAAGGGACTCGCGCCCGAACGCAGGCCGGTGGTAGAAGCCGAGGAGCGGGTCGAGCCCTGCGCGATGCGCGGCGCCGACGGCGTCGAAATGCAGCAGTGTGTAGGCGAGCGACAGGCACGCATTGACCGGGTCGCGCGGCGGCCGGCGATTGCGGCCGGTGAACGCCAGCGCGGACGGGAACAGGGCGGCCAGCCCCTGAAAATAGGCGCGAGCGGCACTGCCTTCGAGGCCGCGCAGGCTGGCGCTGTCGAGGCGGTCACGGGTCGCCAGCGATTCGCCGATCCCCGCCAGGCTGGCGTCCGCATCGAACAGGGCCTTGCGCGCATCTGCGCGCAAGGCAAGCGCACTCTTGAGCAGGCGGCGCTGGCGACCCAGCTTGGCGATAACGAGCTCGCGCGCGGTGTCTGCACAGTAGTCTGGATCCATGACTCGTTTTGCCTGGGCCAGACGCACGGCGGCATCGTTATGCATGGGGCCGAGCACGATGGCGACACGCCGGCTCATCCGCGAACTCATCAGTAGCGTTGCCACGCCTGCTTCGGCCAGGCGTGTGAGCACGCTCGTGTCGAGTTTCGTTCTGGCGCCCTGGATAACGACCCGATCCAGCAGCTTGATCGGGACGGTGCCGCGCCGCCTGCCGGCCTCGTACAGCGCGAGCGTATCGCCGTCGGTGCGAATCTCCAGTTGCGCGCGGTCGAGCAGCAGCGTCGCCATGATCTCAGCCGACGTAGAAGTAGGACGGATCGGAGGGCGCGCAGCCGGTACCCAGGGCATGACAGCGGGCGCGCGGGTCGAGCCGCAACAGCAGGAAGCGATCCTCGGACTCGTCGAGGATCAGCGCGACGTCGTGCAGGAGCTGATGGCGTTCGCCGGCGGACAAAAAAATCTCGTGCACCGATTTTTGCCCGCCGGTGGCGTAGCCGCGCACGAGGTCCAGCGCGGCCGCGAGCCGGCGCGGGGCCGAAACATCGTAGGCGGCAAGGTAGAAATCCCGCTCGGACATGGACTGCGCTCCGCAAATGCGATCGGCGCAGTGTGCTTCAGGGCAACGGGTGCGTCAGGGATGGCAAGCTTGCGGGTCACTACCGGGAGGTCGAGCCCAAGTGTTATGCGTCAAGACACAGTACTGGTCCATTCACGCACGTGTTTGGCCAGGTTGCGCAGTTCGCCGGCTTGCACGATCTTGATTCTCAATTCCCGCGCGCGCTTGCGGTCCCAGTCGTCGACCGGCTGGTAACTCACCAGCAAACCGCGCGTGTTGAGGCCGCCGAGCGCGGTCAGAGAATCGAGTTTGTAGAGGGTTTCCGGGCCGGGCCCGTCCTGAGCGTCTCCGTGCATCCGGCGCGACTTGCATTCCACCAGGAACAGGCGATTCTGCGAAAGAAATGCCACGTCGATTTCGTTGCGCACGCCCCCCCTCGATTCCACCCGGAGACTGCGCGCAACGTCATGGCTGCCAAGCGCTTCCCGCAAGCCGCCGATCACGCGGGCGACTCGGCGGAGCGACTCGCCGAAGCGCTCGACCTCCTTCACCCATTCGTCGCACAGCAGGTAGTGGCCATCCGTGAATTCCGTTGCGTCGCGAGACAGCTCGCGAAAACCGTGCACCGCCAGGTACTCGGATATTTCTACCCTGTCCTCCATGCGAATGGATTCGCGGCGGGGCCACAGGGGGATGATCTCGTTTCGCTCTGGATGAACGTAGAACACGGAATGGCCACTGGCGCGAAACACCTCCTGTGCCGCCATGGCCATCGGCTTGGTGCCGCCGGTAACGTTCAGCGCCAGGGCTTCGCCCTCGCGCCTGGCAAGCAGGTCAAGTAACGCGTCCTGCACGCAGGCAATGCCCCAGGCATCAGCGACCGGGCAGTCACTGACACGGATGCCGCGCGCCAAGAAGGCCTGACTCAGCCAGTTCGCGCGTTCCTGCATGTCTGGGCTGACGACGAGCACCACTTCATGGGGGCGCGTGCGCGAGTCCAGCGCGGGGATCAGGTTGGGCGTCGCCTGCTGAGAAACGAGGCAAACATGAATACCATAGTCAAGGCTCGTTCTTGGGGATGCGGGAGTTTCGTTCATCGTGGCTTGGTGGTTGTGTCTGGAACACGGGGTGAGCTCATTTCACTGGTCCGGCTGCTAAACTATTGTCATCGAAGCGACGGCATGGGGCGATGATATGGCTGACATCAGTATTCGCGGGTTGGAAGAGCCGGTATTGGCCGCGCTCGAGGAGCAGGCGGCGAAAGAGTCGCTGAGCGTCAATGCACTCGTAGTGCGCCTGCTCGAACAGGCTTCAGGAGTGCGTCCGCAGTCGGCGACGCCGCGCCGATACCACGATTTGGACGCGTTTTTCGGCACATGGACCGAGGAAGAGGCTGCCGGGTACGAAGCGAACACGGCTATCTTCAACCAGATTGATCCAGACATGTGGAAAGCCAGGGACGACGCCCGGTGAGGCCGATTGCGCTGGACACCAATGCAGGTTCGGCCTCGCCGGCTCGGAAACCAGGCAGGCCGTTTGCACGCACGCAAGCGACTCATTCGGTTGCCGACCCAGGATAGCGCTGCGGGAGTTGTGGAAACGGCTCGCGTACGCCGGCGGTGCCCAACTCCGCGCGTAGCATCGGTTCGAATTCGCACTCCAGCCAGGCATGCAAGGTGTTCCATTCGCCCGCGCGGACCGGGGCAAACCCGTGGGCGAGAATCGACTCGTTGCGATGGCGCAGGTGGTCGAACATGGCGGCACGCTGCCTGGCAATGAACTGCGCCGCGTTTCCGCCGACATGGCGCTCGACCAGTAGCCAGGCAGCCCAGAGACCCGCTTGATAGCGCCCGTCGCGGCCCGGACTCACGCCCACCTCTGCAGCCGCGGCCGCGGGGAGGTCGCTCGTCTTCATCCCCGCGCGCGAATCCAGCAGCCACTGCGCGCTCCATTCGATCATCCGGTAGGCGCGTGCGACGGCATCGTCATAGCGGCCATTGTCGGCCCGCCGCAGCGCGTTCTTCCAGAGGTCCCAGATGAGCAAGCCGGTGCGCGCAGGCGAATCGGTACCGGCGAGCACGACGACAGGCTTGAGATATGGGGCGAGAGTGGATCCAAGAGCAGGCGCATACAGCTTAAGAAGGTCGGCGGCGGCCGCGTGATCGAATCGATCCCACGCAGCGAGGGCGGCGGAGAAATCGCGGGCGTGAACGTATGCAGTGCGAAGCAAATTAGTCCTTGGCGCAGGAAGGCGACGCAGACCGGCTTCCGCCTCCGAGTATGCAAATCGTTCCCATGCCGCCAGGTAGGGCTGCATCGACCGCGCGTGCCGCACGCCTTCGACCGAGGCCACCGCTGCGGTCTGGGTACCGTCCGCCACACGCACAAGATCACCGCGGCTGCCGGTCACGAACCGCAGTTCCACAGCGTCGCTTTCCAGCGCCGCCACCACGAGGGCTGCCGTCATGGTTTTGGTCCCGCCCGTGTAGTCGGCTTGCAGCGTTGCCCCAGGGAAACGGGCGCGCAGTTCGGAGATTGCGCCGCGCATCACGCCGAAGGCAGCATCCAGGTCGTCGGCGGGAACGATTCGAACGTCGTACCCGTTCTGCGGCAACCCGCACTGCACCGGGATGTTTGGCAGCGTCGGCGCCGCTTCGTCCTGTTGGCGCTTGATGCAAAGTCCGTTGCCCTCGATCTGGGTGCGCGCAAGCCAGGCAGATCCTGCTCGACAACGCGCCAGACGATCTCCGCATCCACCCCTAAGTAGCCATGCACGAGCACGTTTCTGAAGCCGGCGATCGCACGCCAATCGATGCCCGGTTCGCTTTCCCGCGCGCTTTCGCTCAGGCGCTGGCTCGATTCGGCGAGCGTCTGCAGATTGCGTATCACCGCGTCCTGGATCATGCGCGAGCCGACGAACACGTCTCGCCTCGCACCGGCGTACTCGGCGATCCTGTCCATGCACTCAAGCATGTGCTCGATGAAAAGCTTGTCCGCCGGCGGCTCCGATTTCACAGGCGCACGGCCTCGCTCAGTATCTTTTCCCGAATCGACGGGTGCAGCGCCTGCTCGGTCACCAGGTCGACGCGCCGCCCGAGCAGGTCCTGCAAATCCATCAGCAAGCCGCCCAGGCCGAACCCTGTCGTCGCCTCGCCGACATCGACGAGCAGGTCAACATCACTCTCCTCGGTCGCGTCCTCGCGAGCCATCGAGCCGAACACGCGCACGCGGGTCACGCCGTAGCGTCGGGCGAGATCGAGCACGGCCTCGCGTTTGGATTCAAGCAGCGCATTCATTTCGTTTGTCCTCTAGAGATTCAAGCGATGGCCGCACGGGCAGCTCTCGAAGCGGTTCCTGCTGACGAATTCTGGAACGGCGGTGCGCGGCATGGCATTCATCCCTTCAGGCGAATACCAGCCGGTGCCCCTTCGGTGGCGGCACAGGTTGACCGTCCTGTCGCGCCGATTCGATCCAAAGCGCCATTGCTTCCTTGGCGTTGCGCAACGATTCTTCGTGGCTTGCGCCGTGGGCGAGGCAGCCGGGCAGTTCCGGCACATCAGCCACGAAAGCCTGGCCTTCATCGCTCCAGTAAATGATGATCTCGGATCGATCCATGCTCATTGCCCTCCCAACCGGTACTTCAAGATGATGGCACGTATCTGGCGCACCTGATAAGGCTTGGCATTGGCACCGTCGCGCTGAATATTGATTCGCTCCCCCACCCCGGAGCTTTGGCCGGCGCGGGGAGAGAAATCATGCTGGCTCAACTACCCCAATTAGGTCGCTACCGCGTACCGTGGCGGTTACGCGCACAAACGCTCCCTTCTTGACTTTCTGCTGAATGGCCGCCGGCAGACGCGCGAGCAATTCCGCGCCCTGCGGAGCAATCGCGTTGGCTTGCGCATTGTTCGGGCCAACCGCGGTCAAGGTGCCATTGCGTGCGTTGAACTTGATTTGGGCTTTGTCCCAGACTGTCTCGGTGGCTCCGGCGTTCGGCGCGTAGCGGCCGGCATTCGGGTGTGCCGGCCGTTGCGGCGTGACGGCTTGCGGCCCCATTGCACCGTAGCCCACAGAAGTTTTGGCGCCGAAACCCAGCCACTCGAAAGCGTGAATGAAGGCCTTGTCGAGCTTCTGTCGCCAGCTTTCGCGCAGGTGCGCAGGAAGCCGTGTCTCGTGGCAGACCACGTGAAAATCGAACGCGGACTTGGCTGGCACGGCAAGAAAGCTGACTGGGACAGGGGGCTCCGCATCGTGCGGGGTGCCGCCTTTTTGGAGATAGCCGGTATGGTGCGGGGTCATGATCTCAACCGCCAGCTTGTTGCCGCTCGGGCTGGGAAAGACATCCCAGAAATCGAGCGCACCACGGGTGTGGATGGACTGGCGAAAGCTGTCGTCCCGCAACAACCGGTAGAGAAATGTCCCGCGCCGGTCTTCCTTGCTGTCGAGAAAGCGGGCGAGTTCTTTTTTGTCGGTAACTGCGATGCGGATAAAATTCAGAAGGTCATCACGCGCCGCGAGTTTCGGCAGGTCGTGCACGAAGGCACCGCCGAGTTCCGTGTCAGCTTTCCAAAGGGCGCCGGCCGCGCCTTCGAAGCCAAACAGCCACCAGACGTCGAGCCAGGTCCAGCCGGTTTCCGATCCCTCGAGGGCGAGTTCTTCCGCCGCCCGGCGCAGCACACCCTTGACGCCGCTGCCGGCGCGCCTATGAACCTTGAAGTAGATCTGGTTTGCAAGTCTTCCGTCTTGCTCCCAACCCCGGACCCGAACCGTGTGTCTGGTTCCAGCGGGGTACGCGAGGATGTGTCGCGACTGCGGAGTTGCGTGCCCCTCTCTGCCTCCCCCGATAAATTTGAAGTAATCCGACGTGCGGAAAGCGATCTTGATTCGCGCAAGTTCGCGCATGACTTCTTGCCATGAGTCGAAGCTGACCAACTCGTTTTTCCCTTCGGGATTGGTTCGAACCTTGAGTAAGCGCCAGATCAGCGGTATGCCGTGTTTGTCAGCACCAATAGCGTGAGGCCAATCAAGACTCAGGCAGGCATCGAGCGCTCGCGAAGGGATCATCGAATGAACGAAATCCAGGTTCAAATCAGCAAACCCCTTGATGCTCAGCCCTTCATTCTCGCCATCGATTCGCAGCGCCCCCCAGCCGTTGCGCGAGCGAGAACCAAGCGTGCCGAACCATGCGGCAAGCTGCATGGCCTTGCTGATGTCCCTTGCGTGGTCATGCGGGCATCGAATTCGAAAGCAGGCGGTTTCCTCCGCTTTTGCTTCGAGTACGTCAATCGCGCTGCGTGGAACGGCGCCGCCGATCGGGCCATAGCCCAGATAGAGATTGGCGCCGACCGGATTTTCCACATTCGGGTGTGTCAATGGCTCGCCCCGAGGTACGCTGGACAGTGTTCCGGGCGCCCACCGATCCAGACGCAAACGAACTTTCGATCGACCCCAGTCTTTGCCTTCCTCTCCGGCTGCGCCAAAGAGCATCTTCTCGGCATCACGCAGGTCATCCACGTTGTAGGGACGCTTCAGCTGCGGCCCCTTCACCACCCTCCACCACTGCCGCAACAGCGCCTTGAACGGTGGCGTGCGCCACTGCGCCTGCTGCTCGGCGTTGCCGAGAAACGCGGGTGTATTGAAGCTGACGGTGTATTTGAGTTCGGTGAATTTCATGGGGTTGGTCCGGCTCGCGGTGTCTGGAGGACAATCTACTCGGAATCCGCGCCGCCGGTACCGCGCGGCAAGCTTGCGACGACGCTGATGGCCTCGGACGGGACGGCCAAGCCGTAGCGCTTGGGGCTGCTGCTTTCGCTCGATATTAAATAGGGCGCGGCGGCAACGCCCAGCGCCTTCCTGAGGCGAGCATTGAGCTTGCTCGCCTTCTGTTCGAAGTCCGCTTTGGTCATTCCGTGGCGGAAGCTCTTTGCCGTGCGATCGTCGTCGCCCATCGGCCCGAGAATGGAGCGGTACTCGGCCAGAAATGCCTGCGCGTAGTCCTGATTCGATTCGTGAACCCCTGGGCAAGGCACAGGAGGCAGCGACGATCGGCGTCGATTCGCAAGCCAACTGTAGAAGGCCAGTTCCGAAGGCGGCATCGGGATGGTTTCCCCACCGGCCCGAACGCTGCGCGCGGCCGGATCGAGCTCGAGTAGCACCGGCCCACGCGCTTTCTGCGCTGCCGCTACGACTTCGGTGAACCGCGCGCGGCCCGCGAGCAGCGGCACGGGCAGGCCGTCGCGCAGACGCACGAAAGGAATCTCGGCGAGCGTAATCTCGGCGTCGCGCGCATCCACAGGCTGGTTGTCGCGTGTGATCAGGATGCGCGGCTTGACGGAGGGGTAGAAGAACTGCGGATCGGACTCGAACGGCTTGGAGACGAGCACATGCGAAAGACGATCCTGCGCGCGGCCGTACAGCGAAAGTGCATATCCCAAATAGAAACCCATGGTCTTGCGTCCGCCGGCGAGAGACACATGCACCGAGCAGTTCTCGTCGGAGGTCAGTTCGCGGACAACTCCGGTGATGAAGTCCGCAGCGAAGTCGTTCTCCGCGGCGGTACGAATATCGTCCAGCGCGCCGCCCTCGGGGCCGGCGATCACATGAATGAGCTTCTCGTCGAAATGGATTGCCGGGAGCGCGTAGTCCTCGCGCAGCCGGTGAAACCAGCCTGGCGTGTCGGAGAGCAGCATCAGGCGTGCGCGGCTGGCGCCATCGGCGGTGGTGATCAGGTGTATTTCGGTTGGGACGTAGGGGTTCCCGGCACGCAACGCCAGCGCAAAAAGCGTTTCGGTCACTACCTGCGGCGACAGGCCGCTTGCCGCGAGCAGGATGCGGCGGGGGTAATGCTCGGGATGATCCGGATTGATGGTGTCGGTGCCCATCGAGCTGGCCTACGGTCCCTTGGGGTCCGGAGTGGCAGAAGTCAAGCTCGCGATCGTGTAGTAACCGAGCCCCATCGTTGCCACGCTCCCTGCATGAATGAACTGGCCGAGCCATAGGATCGGCCAAAACGGAGCAATGTCGGCCGCTGCCATCCGCAGTGTCCCTACAACGCCCCCCAGATTCATATCTTGGTTCTGGCGAGCGGAGTGGCGCGGCTGGTCGTCCCAGCGCAGTTGCGTGTGACTTGCCACCAGACGCGCTGCAGCCATCACGGCTCGAAAATCCGTTTCGAACGGCTTATCGGTGTGAAAGTAGCTGAGCATCGATACGCGCCGTAGCAGATTGCCGAACAGATCGGAAAAATGGAAATTGGTCTCGCGTACGTGTTGACCTGCGCGCTTTACCCGAAGTGGCGTTTCAAAGGTGATTTCGATATCTCCCGCGGCCAACTCTGGAACGACAGGGCATTGCGGTGCTAACGGAGTCAGGATGCCGTTCGCGGCATCGATGCGCGTCCAGGCATCGTCCCCAGGCGTCGCGGCCTGGTCTACCGAGAGCAGCCGCAAGCGGTGACCGGAGATCCCAAGCGGATTTTCGGCGGCTTGCATGAGCGCCAGCACCAACAGCGGCAAGTAAGCGTTGCTGCGGCCAACGAGCGTAAGGTGGAGATCGATGCCGGTATCCGCGCGTACCTCGCGCAGCACGAACGGGTGAGGGGCCTGCGCGTAGAGGCGCATCTTCACCGCACCAGGGGGGTATTGGCGTATCGAACACGTACGCGTAGGCGCAGCGATGCACCTCCAAGCAGCCCCGGCAATCGGGCGCGCCGGTAAGACATGCGAGCCGGCGTAACGCATGCCCGAGGGCACCACGCCAGGCAGAGCCCGGAAACAAGCGCGAGCCCGTCGTGCCGCTAAAACCGAGTCGATAGCAGCCCAGAGGTAGTTGCGGCGTGTCGGTGAGCATTGGATAGGGCTCCCGCCTATGCGCTAGAAGCAGAGAGGCTAAGCGATCTAAGGCGAACTACCGGTGTCCACAAGCTTGCAGGCCCGCGTGCAGGCACAGGGTTTCGATACCGAAGCGGCGAAACGACAGGAAAACCAATCTCGCTCTTCTGATGCATCCGGCCCACCGTGGCGGTTGCGCATCGATTCTAGGCTCGCAGTTGTTGTGCTTGGGAGCATTTTGCCCCTGCGTTCTTCCGATCCGCAATGCTCCTTGCGTCAAATGGCCCGATTCCCGCTCGCCGCGATGCAACTGCGCCGCGCGCGGCGCTACGCGATGTCGGGTAGAGGGTGATACGTCAGGGGTATGACGGCGTTCGCCGGCCACTCTGGGGGGGGCATCACCTGGAAGTTGCTGAGGAGGGGAAGGGGCCCCGCCCTTCCCTCGCAGGCTCAGGTGCATCTTGGAGCGGTAGATGACGGTGCCGGTGGCAGCGTCGTAACAACGACATGTCGGCAGCCACGCTGAAGGCCTTGTCCGCGCGGGTGAGCGGGCGGGCTCGCGGCGCTGTCGAAGCTGCGCAAGCTGTGCCCTTGCCATCGAACTCCACAGCAGACAATCGGGCACTTAAATACTGCCATTTTTCGCGTCTGTCCCTTATGCCTATTGGGCCGCATGCCAAAATGCTGCCACGAGGTATCTTGATTGAGCGATACTGACCACGTGATCGATGAAACCCGGGTCCTGGTGGCTGAAGCCATTGTGGTCCTGCCGCCATACGTGGGAAGTGAGCAGGTAGTTGAGCGAAGCGATCGGGCGCCGCCAGGCAATTGCCTGGGTGACCTTGAGCCACTTCGCGTGCTGGTTGAACATCGACCCGACGATGTGCACAAAAGCTTCGTAGCACGAGAAGAACCCGTGCCGCCCGGTGAGCAGGTAGCCCTCGAGCCAGCCCTGGCACAGGTGCTCGCTCAATACCTCCATGACCCGGCCATCCGGCGAGATCTGGCTGTCGGAGGACTTGAGCTCGCCGGTGAAGACGCGATCGGTGGCTTCGAACAGGCAGCCGAGCCGGTTCGATTCGGTCTCGTCTGGGCCGAAGACTCGGAAGTTGCGACTGTCGAGATTGAGCTTCATTACATCGCGCAGGAAGGCCCCTGTCACGCGCGTGGCTTCGCCCGCCACGGCGCCGGGACTCGGGAGCGCAACGGCGTACTCGCGAAAGTCCGGCATCGCCAGGTCCCGAAGCAAAGCCCCGCCGTTGGCATGCGGATTCGCTCCCATCCGGCGCGCACCTTTCGGGGCAAGCTCCGCCAGCTCCGGGATCAGCCTCCCCGTGTGATCGAAAAGCTCTTCGGGGCGATAGCTTTTCATCCATCGCTCGAGGATTCCCAGGTGTTCCGGCTTGCCTTTCAGGTCTGAAAGCGGGACCTGGTGCGAGCGCCACGAATCTTCGGTCTGTTTGCCATCGACGCTCTTCGGCCCGGTCCAGCCTTTTGGCGTGCGCAGTACGATCATCGGCCAACTCGGCCGGGTGACGGCTTTGCCGGAACGCGCGTCCTCCTGGATGCCGCGGATGTTCCCGATGACCCGCTCGAGCTTGGAAGCCATGGACTGGTGAACCTGGTAAGGCTCCTCGCCGTCGACATAAAACGGCTCGTAGCCGTAACCGCGCAAAAGGTGGTCGAGCTCCTTGTGGCCGATGCGGGCCAGCACGGTGGGACTCGCGATCTTGTATCCGTTCAGGTGCAGGATCGGCAGCACAGCACCGTCATGGACCGGATTCAGAAACTTGTTCGAATGCCAGCTTGTCGCGAGCGGACCGGTCTCGGCTTCGCCGTCGCCCACGACACATGCGACGATCAGGTCCGGATTGTCGAACGTCGCTCCATAGGCATGCATGAGCGAGTAGCCCAGCTCCCCGCCCTCGTGGATGGAACCCGGCACCTCAGGTGAGACATGGCTGGGAATGCCCCCCGGGAAAGAGAACTGCCTGAAAAGGCGCTGCATCCCGCGCTCATCCTGCGAGATGTCCGGGTAAACCTCGCTGTAGGTGCCCTCGAGATACGAATTCGCAACGATGCCCGGCCCGCCGTGTCCCGGTCCGATCACATACATCATGTTCAGGTCGTGCTGCCTGATGATCCGGTTCAGGTGCACGTAGATGAAGTTGAGCCCCGGCGTCGTGCCCCAATGCCCCAGCAGGCGCGGTTTCACGTGCTCGAGGGCAAGCGGCTGCTTCAGCAGGGGATTGTCGAAGAGGTAGATCTGGCCGACCGAAAGGTAGTTTGCGGCGCGCCAATAGGCATCCATTTTGGCGAGGAGGGCGGCGCTCAGCAGTTCATTCATGGTCGTTCATCCATGGTCTTCACTTGCCAGAAAGTTTCGGGTGGCGCGCGCAATCATTGCCTCTTCATCGGTGGGGATCACGCGAACGGTGACCCTGCCGGTGTCTGCCGAGATGACGCCTTCGTTCGCGTCGTTGCGGCCGTCGTCGATGACTACGCCGGCAAATCCAAGGCGCTCGCAAATGCGCCGGCGGATTGCGGGCGCGTTTTCGCCTATTCCGCCTGAGAACACCAGTGTGTCCAGGCCGCCAAGAGCCGCGGCATAAGCCCCGATCGATTTCATGACCTGGTAGCAGTAGAGCGCCACGGCTTCGGCCGCGCGCTCATCGGTCGTTTCGCGCGCGAGCAGGTCGCGCATGTCCGAGCCGGTCTCCGAAATGCCCAGCAACCCGGATTCGTGATTGACCATGTGATGGAACTGCTCCGCGCTCATGCCTTCGGTGCGTGCCAGGTACCACGCAAGACCCGGGTCGAGGTCTCCCGAGCGCGTGCCCATCGGAACGCCGGCGGCCGGCGTGAAGGCCATCGACGTGTCGATCGGCTTGCCCTGGCTTACTGCGGCGAGGCTCGAGCCGTTGCCCAGGTGGGCAAGGATGATGCGTCCACGCGCGGCATCAGTGCCCGCAACGCGATCGAGCTCGTCCATGAGGAACGCATAGGAAAGCCCATGAAAGCCGAAGCGGCGGACGCCCTTCTCATAGAAACGCCGCGGGATGGGCAGAAGCTTCGCGACGCGCGGCATGTCGCGATGAAAGTCCGTGTCGAAGCACGCTACCTGCGGGATGCCGGACATGCGCCGGCCAACGCGCTCGATGAGGTCGATCTCGGCTGGAAGGTGCTCCGGGCTGTATGCGCTGAGACCGCGAAGCGCCTCCAGGAGATCGGCATCGACCAGCACCGGAGCGCTGTACCTCGGCCCGCCGTGCACTATACGATGGCCGATCGCCTTGAGCCCCGGTAGAACGCGCGCCTCTTCGAGCCAGTCAATGAGCGCAGTTGCGGCGGCGGCATGGTCGCCGGCCTGGATGGCGACGACTTGCAATGGACCGCCGCTCTCGTATTCGACTTCCAGCGTTGCGTCGGGAAGGCCGATCCGCGCCAACTTGCCGCGAAAACGCCGCAACGGCTTGTCCGCCAGGTCGTACAGCGCGAAGCGGACGCTCGATGAGCCCGCATTGATTGCAAGCACACACGCCGGATCGTCAGGTGCGTCGCGTTCGATCGTCGATGGTCTGTGCGCTGTCGAACTTCGGCGTGGCATCGAGGAGCCCTACGAACTTCCTCAGGGTGCGTGGTGTACCCGGTTTGGGATCGAGAGCATAGTACTCGTCGTCCTTCCGGTATGTTCGATAGCCCACTGACATATTCACCAGCTTGGCTTTATAGGCGGCTGAAGGTCTCTCCGGACCAGGTCGTTTGGGGCTTGTCTCTCAGTACGCCAACGTACCGTCTTGCGGCCTATTTGAACGAAGACAGCAGCCGCGCCGAGCGCTCCGGGCTGTTGCGGTACTGGGCATAAGCCAGGGCGTAGCGCGAGATCTTCTCCCGCACGTCTTCGCGTTCGATGCCGGCCGCGCAATCCATGATTTCCTGCTGGGTGAATTTCACGACGAACTTGGGCGCGTCGCAGGGCACGGCCGCGATGTCCATTCGCGCCGGCACGCCCGGCAACTGGAGGTATTTCTTCGGCAGGAAGACACTGCTGTTGGCCATGTCCGCCCCGGCCGAAGCGAGTCCGCTCTCGATTGCATCCTTGATATTCGAAACGCCCGACCGGTACTTCTCGGGCCAGAAGTGCGGCAACATCGATGTTTTCCCCCGTGGTTTTGGTTGGTGAATTTTCCCGCCGGGAGGACCGACCGTATGTTCGGTAACCCCGCTTAACAAGGACCCTACGCGCGAGGTGTTCGACCCACTATGTGACTCGCAAACAGCCGGTCGGTTTCGCGCCTGACCGCCGCGTAGCACTCGCATACGCACGCTTCCAGTCCCGGCCGGTCCAGCACGGTGATCCGGCCGCGCCGGTAGCGGATCAGCCCGGCTTGCTGCAGGTGCTGCGCGGCCTCGGTGACGCCCTCGCGGCGCACGCCCAGCATGTTGGCGATGAGCTCCTGCGTCATGAGGAGCTGGTTCGTGGGCAGGCGGTCCAGGCTCAACAGCAGCCAGCGGCAAAGCTGCTGGTCGAGCGTGTGATGCCGGTTGCACACGGCGGTCTGCCCTATCTGCGTGATGAGGGCCTGCGTGTAGCGCAGCAACAGGTGCTGCAATTCGCCCCCGCGTTCGAACTCGCACCTGAGGTAGTCGGCGCGCATCCGGTAGGCATGGCCTTCGGATTGCACGACGGCGCGGCTCGGCGCGGTGTCGCCGCCCATGAAAAGCGAGATGCCCACCAGCCCTTCATTGCCGGTCAGCGCGATCTCGGCGGAGGCGCCGTTCTCCATCACCGAGAGCAGGGAAACGATGCCCTCGGTCGGGAAGTAAGCGTGCCCCATGCGATCGCCGGCCTCGTAGAGCGCCCAGCCAAGCGGCATGGGGACGCAATGGAGGTGGGGGGCGAGCCGGTGATAATCGTCCACCGGGAGCGCGGCCAGAAGCGCGTTCTGGGTGGGGGCGAGCGGGGTTTTCGCAGGCGGGAGCGTCTTCATTTGGTCGCCATGGTCCGCAGTGGGCGGGTATAAATAATAGTCTTCGCATATTCTAGCCGCAAAGGGCGTCCCCAGCGTCAGTAAGTGGGGTACCGCACATAGTGACTTCGGCGGTGCCCAAGCGCTTTGTGTTTGGCCATCCGTCCTTTTTAACTTCTTAACTGGGCAGCAGAGAAACCTGTTGCGCGAGGTACTGCATGCGCAGCGCGAGCGCCTTGAGCAGCAGGGCGCCGAAGACCGGCTTGGCCTTGATGAGGGCGATGAACTCGTTGCGCCCGATGGTGATGAGCGCGCAAGCGCTCTCGGCCACGACGGTCGCGGCGCGCGCGGAGCGGTCGACCAGCGCCATCTCGCCGAAGATCCCGCCGGCGCTGACGCGCTCGACCACGCGCTCGCCGATCGAGATCGCCACGTGCCCGTCCATCACGACGTACATCGATGCACCGACCGCGCCAGCCTGGATGATGGTCTTGCCCGGGCCGTAGGGGACCGGCGGCTGGCCGCCGAGTTCGCGCGTGAGCTCGGCCAGCATTTTCTTGTCGATGACGTCGCTGCGATCCACGGGCGGCGCGCTCGCGGAGGAAGGCGACGCCGCCAGCTTGGCGATGCTCTGGCGAAGCCGGTTGCCCATGCTGCTCATGAGCATGAGCGCGAAGTCCGGCGTCTTTTGCAGGGCCGCGTGGAATTGCTTCTCGTCCAGGGACAGTACCTTGCAGTCGGCCTTGGCCATCGCGGTCGCGCTGCGCGGCACGCCCGCGATCACCGCGAGCTCGCCGAAGATCTCGCCGGCCTTCACCACGCCGAAGAACTTGCCCTTGATCATGAGGCCGATCTCGCCGTCGAGCAGCAGGTACATGCGCGCGCCCTTGGTGAAAAAGCCGCCGGACTTCTCGTTCTCGACGAAGATGGGCTTGCCCGCGGGCTTTATCTCCACCGTGCCGGTGTGGCGGAAGAACTCGAGCGCAAGGGCCGGGCTGTAGACCGCGCTCTGGGCGGTGCCCTGCACGGCGCTGATCGCGGCGGCGGCGGCGGGTTTCGGCCCGGGCGGCGCGGCCGGACTGCTGGAAAAATCAAGTTCTTCTGCCATGGGCTACTTGATCGCTTCGAGCAGTTGGGGGAAGAGCTTGGGCGTGGATGCGACGATGTCGCCGGTCTCGTACCAGTCGTCCTCGCCGGTCAGGCCGCCGACGAGTCCGCCGGCCTCCCTGATGAGCAGCGCGCCGGCCGCCATGTCCCAGGGGCTTAAGCCCATCTCCCAGAAACCGTCGATGCGCCCGCAAGCCACGTACGCGAGGTCGAGCGCCGCGGCGCCCGCGCGGCGCACGCCCGCGCTCGAGGTCATCATGGTGCGCATCTGCTTCATGTAGAGGTCGAGCCGGTCGAGTTCCTTGAACGGGAACCCGGTGCCGATCAGGCCATCGCGCAAATGCGCGCACTTGGTCACCCGCACGCGCCGGTCGTCGAGGTAGGCTCCGCGGCCCTTGGAGGCGGTGAAAAGCTCGTTCTTCAGCGGGTCATAGACCACGGCATGCGCGAGCTGCCCGCGGTAACGCAGCGCGATCGACACGCAATACTGCGGGAAGCCGTGGATGAAGTTCGTCGTGCCATCCAGCGGGTCGATGACCCATGTGTACTCGGTCTTTTCGGCGCCGGTGTCCTCACCGGATTCCTCGGCGAGGATCGCGTGGTCCGGGTACGAGTGGCGGATGATGTCGATGATCGCGTTCTCGGCGGCCTTGTCGATCTCGGTGACGAAATCGTTGGCGCGCTTGGTCTGCACCTCGAAACCGCCGGCAAGCGAGGCCCGGTTGATGATCGAGCCCGCGCGCCGGGCCGCCTTGATGGCGACATTCAACATCGGATGCTGCATTTGGATTCTTCTTCTGGAAAGGAGCGCGTATTTTAAACTCCCGCATTTTAAACTTCACACAATGAGCCCCAACCCCTTTTCGAACATTCGCGTGGTCCTGGTGCGCACCAGCCACCCGGGCAACATCGGTTCCACGGCCCGCGCGATGAAGAACATGGGCCTCGCATCGCTTGTGCTGGTCAACCCCAAAAGATTTCCGGATGTGGACGCGTTCGCGCTCGCAGCCGGCGCGATCGACGTGCTCGAGCACGCGCGCGTCGTCGATTCGCTGACCGAGGCGATCGGCGATTGCGACGTGGCGTACGCCCTCTCGGCGCGCGTGCGCGAATGGGGACCGGACAACATCGCAGTGCGGGAATCTGCGGCCGCTGCGATCGCGGACGCGCGCAACGGCCAGGTCGCCTTCGTGTTCGGCAACGAAGCTTCCGGCCTCACCAATGAAGAGTTGCTCGCCTGCCAGCATCACGTGCGCATCCCCACCGACCCCGACTGGAGTTCGCTCAACCTCGCGCAGGCGGTGCAGGTCGTTTCGTACGAATTGCGCATGGCCCTGACCGGCGGGGCGATGAGCGAGGCACGGGTCGAGCCGCTGGCAACCGTGGCCGAACTCGAGGGGCTTTACGGTCACCTGGAAAAGGCCTCGCTGGAGAGCGGATTCCTCGATCCCGCGAACCCCGGCAGGCTCGCCGAACGTTTCCGGCGGCTCTTCGCGCGCGGCCGGGTGGAGCGGGAAGAACTCAACATTATCAGGGGCTTGCTTAACGCCCTTCTCAAGCGACGGAACCCTCCGGCCGAATAGTTGACTAAATAGGTAGGCATTCCTACTATTGAACGATGCTTACCAGGCTCAGAGAAGACATCCGGTCGGTTTTCGACCGCGATCCCGCAGCGCGCACCGCGTGGGAAGTGCTCACTTGCTACCCCGGCATGCACGCCCTTTGGATCCACAGGATCGCGAAAACCTTATGGGACTTGCGCCTGCGCTGGGCGGGGCGGTTCGTCTCGCACGTGGGGCGCTTTCTCACCGGGATCGAGATCCACCCGGGCGCGACTGTCGGGCGCCGCGTATTCATCGATCACGGCATGGGTGTGGTCATTGGACAGACGGCGGAGATCGGCGATGACTGCACGCTTTACCACGGCGTAACTCTGGGCGGCACCTCGTGGAATGGCGGCAAGCGCCACCCGACGCTCGGCAAGGGCGTGGTCATTGGCGCGGGTGCAAAGATCCTCGGACCGATTTTCGTCGGCGACGGCGCAAAGATCGGCTCGAACGCGGTGGTGGTGCGTGAAGTCCCCGCGGGCGCCACCGTGGTCGGCGTGCCGGGCCGTGTAGTCGAAGGCGATGCGGTCGGCGCGGTGCGATTCGCGGCGTATGCAGTGGTTCAGGATTGCGACGACCCGTACGCCAAGGCGATCCGGACGCTGGTCGAGCAATCGCAGGAGCTGGACCAGACCGTGCATGCCCTGCGCGCCAAGCTGGACCGTCTGGAGCGCCAGCTGGACGAGCGCAAAAAGGCGCCGGACGAGCGCGCCGAGGGCAGCGACGGCCCACTTAGAGCTGTGAAATAAAAGACTTAAATACTTGAGTAATCCAGTCGGATAGGCTATACTTGACTAATTAGATCGGGTATACGAAGGCTCCAACCCATGGAATTCAACCCATGGAATCCAACCCATGGAATCCAACCCATGGAATCCAACCCATGGAATCCAACCGAGGGGAATCCAACCATGAGACTCACTACCAAAGGCAGGTTCGCGGTGACCGCCATGGTCGATCTGGCATTGCGCCAGAACGGTGGGCCGGTCACGCTTTCGGCGATCAGCCAGCGCCAGCACATCTCGCTTTCGTACCTCGAGCAGCTCTTCGGCAAGCTGCGCCGGCACAACCTGGTCTCGAGCGTGCGAGGCCCGGGCGGCGGGTACAACCTAGCCCAGCCCCTGCGGCAGATGTCGGTGGCCGACATCATCCTGGCGGTGGACGAGCCGCTGGATGCAACCCAATGCGGCGGCAAGGAAAATTGCGTCGACGGCGAAAAGCGCTGCATGACGCACGACCTGTGGGCGACGCTCAACACGAAGATGTTCGACTACCTGAGCTCGGTTTCGCTGCAGGATCTGGTGGACCACCAGAAGGGCAAGGAAACCACCGTGCTCAGGGACCTGCGCGCCTCGGCGAAACCCACGGCCGAAGCAGTCGCCTGAACGCAAACAAGGACTCGCATTCGATGAAGTTTCCGATCTACCTCGATTACTCCGCGACCACGCCGGTCGATCCGCGCGTGGCCGCGAAGATGATCCCGTTCCTCACCGAACACTTCGGCAACCCGGCCTCGCGTTCGCACGCGTATGGCTGGAAGACGGAGGAGGCGGTGGAAGAAGCACGCGCGCACGTGGCGGGATTGCTTGGCGCGGATCCGAGGGAGATCGTGTGGACCTCCGGCGCGACCGAGGGCAACAACCTCGCGATCAAGGGCGCGGCGCAGTTCTACAAGACCAAGGGCAAGCACCTCATCACGCAGAAGACCGAGCACAAGGCCACGCTCGACACGATGCGCGAGTTGGAACGCCAGGGCTTCGAGTGCACGTACCTCGATGTGGAGGAAGACGGGCTGGTCGACGTGGAGAAATTCAAGGCGGCGATCCGCCCGGACACGATCCTCGCGTCGATCATGATGGTGAACAACGAGATCGGCGTGATCCAGCCGATCGCCGAGCTCGGCGAAATCTGCCGCGCCAGGGGCATCCTCCTCCACTGCGACGCCGTGCAGGCCGCGGGCAAGATCCCGATCGACCTCTCGAAGCTCAAGGTCGACCTCATGACGATCACCGCGCACAAGATGTACGGCCCCAAGGGCATCGGCGCGCTGTATATCCGCAGGAAGCCGCGCGTTCGCATCGAAGCGCAGATCCACGGCGGCGGGCACGAGCGGGGATTCCGTTCCGGCACCCTGCCCACGCACCAGATCGTCGGCATGGGCGAGGCCGCGCGCATCGCCAAGGAAGAAATGGCGACCGACAACGAGCGCATCCGCATGCTGCGCGACCGCCTCTGGGCGGGCCTCTCGGAGATGGAAGCGGTCGTGCTCAACGGCGACCTCGAAAAGCGCATCCCCGGCAACCTCAACGCGAGCTTCAACTACGTCGAGGGCGAGTCGCTGATCATGGCGATCAAGGACATCGCGGTATCGTCGGGGTCGGCATGCACGTCGGCTTCACTCGAGCCTTCGTATGTGCTGCGCGCGCTCGGAAGGTCGGACGAACTGGCGCACTCGTCGATCCGCTTCACGCTCGGAAAATTCACCACCGCCGAGGAAGTCGATTTCGCGGTGAACCTGGTCAGGAGCAAGGTGGCGAAACTGCGCGAGCTCTCGCCGCTCTGGGAAATGTACAAGGACGGTGTCGACTTGAATACGGTGCAGTGGGCGGCACATTGAGGATGTACCGAATTCGAATTTAGCGGATTGAGACGCCGTACCGAATTTTAATTTAGCGGGTGGAGACGCCGTACCGAATTTGAATTCCCAAGTCTCCTCATTTTGAACATCCCCCGGTTTGCGCGACGCGCAAACCTCAGATGTTCAAAATGAGGAGATTCGATAAAGGCAATAAGGGCGCTGCACGTTGGTTACGGAGTGCCCAACCTAGGTTGTTTCAGGAGACTGCCATGGCATACAGCGACAAAGTCATCGACCACTACGAAAATCCCCGCAACGTCGGCTCGTTCGAGAAGGGCGACGATTCGGTGGGCACCGGCATGGTCGGCGCGCCCGCCTGCGGCGACGTGATGAAGCTGCAGATCAAGGTCGCCAAGGACGGCACGATCGAGGATGCGCGCTTCAAGACGTACGGCTGCGGCTCGGCCATCGCGTCCTCCTCCCTGATCACCGAATGGGTCAAGGGCAAGACGCTCGACGAGGCGATGGGCATCAAGAACACCCAGATCGCCGCCGAACTCGCGCTGCCGCCGGTCAAGATCCACTGTTCGATCCTCGCCGAAGACGCGATCAAGGCGGCAGTGGCGGATTACAAGCAGAAGCACGGCGAAACGACCGCGGCGCCCGAAAAGCAGGCTGCGCACGGCTAACGTTCCACCGATCCAAGAGGACTGGAGAAAAGATGGCGATCACCCTCACCGAGAAAGCCGCGGACCACGTCAGCGGCTACCTGACCAAGCGCGGCAAAGGCGTGGGCCTTCGGCTGGGCGTGCGCACGACCGGCTGCTCGGGCATGGCCTACAAGCTCGAGTTTGCGGACGCGGTCAACCCGGACGACGTGGAATTCAGCAGCCACGGCGTCAAGGTGCTCGTCGACCCCAAGAGCCTGGCCTATATCGACGGCACGGAACTCGACTACACCCGCGAAGGCCTCAACGAGGGTTTCAAGTTCAGGAACCCGAACGTCAAGGACGAGTGCGGCTGCGGCGAGAGCTTCAATATCTAGGCTGAACGCGGGTTAATATATCGGTTGCACGGCCCTCGCGTGACCTGCCGACAGGCGATATACGCCTGCGGAGGCGCGTGGGAGGTCAGTGCATCCTTCGGCGCGGCCAACCTACCCCCCGTAGCCAAGGGGGTACGGGGGAACCGCTGCAGGTTCCCCTGTTCTCTTCCATGACGCTAAACATCGCGCAGGACCACTTCTCGCTGTTCGGCCTGCCCAGTGCCTATGTGCTGGATGCGGTTGCGCTCGAGCGCTCGTACCGCGAGATCCAGGCGCGCATCCACCCGGACAAGTTCGTCAATTCGGGCGAGGCCGAAAAGCGCGCCTCGATGCAGTGGACCACGCGCGTGAACGAGGCCTACCGCACGCTGAAGGACCCGGTGCTGCGCGCCAAGTACCTGCTGGAGCAGGCCGGCCACGACGTCGGCTTCGAGACCAACACCGCGATGCCGCCGGCTTTCCTCATGCGCCAACTCGAGCTGCGCGAATCGCTTGAAGAGGCGAAGGACACCACGGCGCTGGACGCCCTCTCCAAGCAGCTCACGCGCGATCGCCAGCGGCTGGAGACTTTGCTGGCGGCGAAGATCGATACGGAAAAAGACTACCCGGCCGCGATCGGCGTGCTGCGCGAGCTGCAGTTCCTCTCCCGGTTCGGCGAGGAAGTCGGCGACGCTTATGAAGGGATCGACAAGTAACCATGGCAACGATTTTTGAACGCTGATGGCGACGGTTAAGGAACGCTGATGGCGTTATTGCAAATCTCCGAACCCGGCGATTCCGCCGCGCCGCACGAGCACCGGCTTGCGGTCGGCATCGACCTCGGCACGACGAACTCGTTGGTCGCGACGGTGCGCAGCGGCACCGCTGTCTGCCTGCCGGACGAGCAGGGCCGCGTGCTGCTGCCTTCCGTCGTGCGTTATTTCCCCGACGGCCACACTGAGACTGGCTACGCCGCGCAGGACGCGCATTCCACCCACCCATCGGAAGACCCGAAGAACACCATTTACTCGGCCAAACGCTTCATGGGCCGCGGCCTCAAGGACGTGGCCAACGTCGAGAACGCGCCCTACGATTTCGTAGACGAGCCGGGCATGGTCCGGCTGCGCACCGTGGCCGGCGTCAAGAGCCCGGTCGAGATCTCGTCTGAAATCCTCAAAGTGCTGGCCGCCCGCGCTACCGCGTCGCTCGGCGGTGAATTGATCGGCGCGGTGATCACGGTGCCGGCCTATTTCGACGATCCGCAGCGCCAGGCGACCAAGGATGCGGCGCGCCTCGCGGGCCTCAACGTGCTGCGCCTGCTGAACGAGCCGACCGCCGCGGCGATCGCGTACGGCCTCGAAAACGCTTCCGAAGGCGTCTACGCGGTGTTCGACCTTGGCGGCGGAACCTTCGACATCTCGATCCTGCGCCTGTCCAAGGGCGTGTTCGAGGTGCTCGCCACCAACGGCGATGCCGCGCTCGGAGGCGACGATTTCGACCATCGCGTGTTCTGCTGGGTGCTCGAGCAGGCCAAGCTGCCGCCCCTCTCCGCGCACGACACGCGGCTCCTCCTCACCAAGTCGCGCGAAGCCAAGGAGGCGCTCACGCTGCATGGCATCGCTCATGTCACCGCGAAGCTCGGCACCGGCGAGGTCATCGACGTGACGCTGACGACGGAGATTTTTACCGGGCTCACGCAGACGCTGGTGGCCAAGACGCTCGGCCCTACGCGCAAGGCGCTGCGCGATGCGAGCCTTGCGATCGAGGACGTCAAGGGCGTCGTCATGGTCGGCGGGTCGACGCGCATGCCGCAGATCCAGCGCGCGGTCGCCGAGTTCTTCAAGCGCGACCCGCTGAACAACCTCGATCCCGACAAGGTCGTCGCGCTTGGCGCGGCGATGCAGGCCAATGTGCTCGCAGGCAACAAGACCGCGGGCGAGGACTGGCTGCTGCTGGATGTGATCCCGCTGTCGCTTGGCGTCGAGACGATGGGCGGCCTCGTCGAAAGGGTCGTCCCGCGCAACTCCACGATTCCCGTGGGGCGCGCGCAGGAGTTCACCACCTTCAAGGACGGCCAGAGCGCGATGAGCTTCCACGTGGTGCAGGGCGAGCGCGAGCTGGTTTGCGACTGCCGGTCGCTCGCGCGGTTCGAATTGCGCGGCATCCCGCCGATGGCCGCTGGCGCCGCGCGCATCCGCGTGGCTTTCCAGGTCGACGCCGACGGCCTGCTCTCGGTCAGCGCAAAGGAAAGCACCACCGGTGCCGAAGCCTCGGTCGACGTCAAGCCTTCGTACGGCTTGGGCGACGAAGACATCTCGCGCATGCTCAAGGATTCCTTCGAGCACGCGCGCGACGACATGCAGGCGCGCGCGCTGCAGGAGGCGCGCGTCGACGCGGAGCGCCTGCTCGAGGCCGTGCGCGCCGCGCTCGCGGCCGATGCCGGCTTGCTCTCGGCTACCGAGCGCACCGACATCGATTGCCGGGTGGACGCGCTGACCAAGACCGTCGCCGGCACCGAGCACCGCGCAATCAAGTCCTCCTCGGAGGCGCTGAATCGCGTGACCGAGGATTTCGCCGCGCGCCGCATGGACCGCAGCGTGCGCGCCGCGCTGACCGGCCAGAAAATCGCCAACCTGAAACTCTCAGGAGGGGGCCACGGGGGAACCTGAGGTTACCCTGTACCGAGATGCCCAAGCTCATCGTCCTGCCCCACCCACAGCTCTGCCCCAAGGGCACCGAGATCGACGCCAGGCAAGGCGTCTCGATCTGCGACGTGCTGCTGGCCAACGGCATCGAGATCGAGCATGCCTGCGAAAAGTCCTGCGCATGCACGACCTGCCACGTGGTCGTGCGCGCCGGCATCGGTTCGCTGGCCGAGGCCACCGAGGACGAAGAAGACATGCTCGACAAGGCGTGGGGCCTCGAGGCGCAGTCGCGGCTCTCGTGCCAGGCCCTCGTCGCGGACGCGGACCTCACCATCGAGATCCCCAAGTACACGATCAACCACGCCCGGGAGATTCGCGAATGACTGCGCTGCTGAAATGGACCGATTCCCGTGACATCGCGATCGCGCTCATCGACGCGCACCCGGAGGTCGACCCGAAGCTCGTGCGCTTCACCGACCTGTACCGCTGGGTCACCGAGCTGCCCGGATTCGACGACGACCCGAAAAAATCCGGGGAGAAGATCCTCGAAGCCATCCAGATGCTCTGGATAGAAGAAGCCGAGTGAGCGCGGTCAAACGTTGACCGCGGCCGAGGAGCGCGCGTAGTTGCAGCCAGGAGTGCAACCGGTCCTGCGGGACATCGTGCTGGTCGGCGGCGGGCACAGCCATGTCGGCGTGATCAGGCGCTTCGGCATGAAGCCGGTGCCGGGCGTGCGCCTGACGGTGATCTGCCGCGATACCCACACGCCGTATTCCGGGATGCTGCCCGGCTACATCGCGGGCCACTACGCCTATGACGATGTGCATATCGACCTGAGGAAGCTGGCGGGCTTTGCCGGCGCGCGCTTCTTCAGCGACGAAGCGATCGGCATCGACCGCGCGGCGCGCAAGGTGCTGTGCAGGAGCCGGCCGCCGGTGCCGTACGACAAGCTCTCGATCAACATCGGCTCGGCGCCGATGCTCGTCAACGTGCCCGGCGCGGCCGAATACGCGGTGCCGGTCAAGCCGATCCACGCGTTCAACGACCGCTGGCTGGCGTTGCTCGATCGCGTGCTGAAGCAGGGCGCGGCGTCGATCGCGGTCGTGGGCGCCGGAGCCGGCGGCGTGGAGTTGACGCTGGCGATGCAGTACCGCCTGGGAAATGAGCTTCGCGCGCTCGGACGCGAGGGCGCCGCGCCGCGCTTTCACCTCATCGATGCCGGCAGCGAGATCCTGCCGACGCATAACACCGCGGTCCGCCGGGCCTTCCTGCGGGCGCTGCAGGCGAGGGGCGTCGAAGTCCACCTCGATTCGCCGGTCCAGCAAGTGGTGCCCGGCCGCCTGCTGCTGCCCGAAGGACGCTCGATCGAGGCGGACGAAGTCATCTGGGTCACGCGTGCCGCGGGCGCGGAGTGGTTGCGCGGCACCGGCCTCGCCCTCGACGAGCCGGGCTTCATCCGCGTGCACGACACGCTGCAGACCGAGACCGATCCCGACATCTTCGCCGCCGGCGACATCGCCAATGTCATCGGCCATGCGCGCGAGAAGGCTGGCGTGTTCGCCGTGCGCCAGGGACCGCCGCTGGCAAAGAACCTGCGCCGCGCCGTCGAGGGCGAGGCGCTCGAGCCGTATCGCCCGCAGAAGAAGTGGCTCGCCCTCATCAGCACCGGGGACAAGCACGCGGTCGCCTCGCGCGGGGGCTTGTTTGCCGAGGGCGACTGGGTCTGGCGCTGGAAGGACTGGATCGACCGGCGCTTCATGCAGAAATTCACCGACCTGCCCGCGATGGACATGGCCGCGCGCGCTGGCGCGCCGGCAACTTCGATCAAGCTCGAACCCGAGGAGGCCGCGCAGGCGATCTCGGCGATCGCGATGCGCTGCGGCGGCTGCGGCGCCAAGGTCGGCGCAAGCGTGCTCTCTCGCGCGCTCGCCGGGCTGAACCCGGTCGAGCGCGACGACGTGCTGATCGGGCTCAAGTCGCCGGACGACGCGGCCGTCATGCGGATGCCGCCGGGCAAGGCGCTGGTGCACAGCGTCGATTTCTTCCGCGCGTTTATCGACGATCCCTATGTGTTCGGCAAGGTTGCGGCCAACCATGCGCTCGGCGACATCTTCGCGATGGGCGCGGAGGCGCAGACGGCCACCGCCGTGGTCACCGTGCCGCCGGGGCTCGAGTCCAAGGTCGAGGACGTGCTCACGCAGATGATGACCGGCGCGATCGAGGTGCTCAACGAGGCGGGCTGCGCGCTCGTGGGCGGGCACACGGGTGAGGGCGCGGAGCTTGCGCTCGGCTTTGCGGTCAACGGCCTCATCGACGAGCGCCTTGCGACGGTCATGAAGAAAGGCGGCCTCGAGGCCGGCGACGTGCTGATCCTCACCAAGCCGATCGGCACCGGCACGCTCTTCGCGGCGCATGCGCTGCTCGAGGCGCGCGGGCGCTGGATCGACGCGGCGCTCGTTTCCATGGCGCAGTCCAACCGCCTTGGCGCGCGCTGCCTGATCGATCACGGCGCCACCGCCTGCACCGACCTCACGGGCTTTGGCCTGCTGGGGCACTTGGTCGAAATGACGCGAGCCTCGGGCGTGGATGCCGAGATCGACCTGGCCGCGCTGCCGGTGCTCGAGGGCGCGGAGGAAACAGCCAGGGCCGGCATCCTCAGCTCGCTCCAGCCGGCCAACGTGCGGTTGCGCCGCGCGCTCAGGAACCAGGAGGCGATGGTCGGCCACCCGCGCTACTCCCTCGTTTTCGATCCGCAGACCGCCGGCGGCCTGCTGGCGGGGGTTCCGATCGGGCAGGTGGACGCCTGCCTGCGGGCTTTGCGGGCACTGGGCTATGGGCAGGCTACTGCCATCGGGCGGGTGCTTGCCCAAGGCGAGGCGATGGAGCCGATCACGCTCGTCGGCTGAGGCCCGGCGTGGCAACATTTCGCCTTGGAAGCCGCCAGGGACGCGGACTCGCCACCATTTTTGGCAGCATTCGACTGCCGCTCACCTGCCTGCATTGAACCTCGCGGAAGTGCCGCTTCGGCAATCTCTGATCTTTGTAGGAGAAAGCCCTACAATCCTGCGCGGCTTTTTCCTACAGGTATAAGCGGCGACCCCCGATAAAGTCCATGAAGTCATCGGGGTAGGGAGCCAACAATGGATAAAATTCAGGTCCGTCGCACTGCGGCTGCCCGCGACAGCGCGTGAGCGCGTCGGGTTATCCATTCATCCATCCCCCGTTGCAGTAGTACAAAGACGGCGGCACAAGACGGCGCAAAAAAGGGGCGTCGCGAGACGAGCACGGCATCTAACGAGATCTAGAGCAAAGGAGCCTTAGATGGAGCAGGCCACCCAGTCCGCAACGAAGAAGAAGTCCAAGCCAGCCCGCAAAGCCACTGCGAAGACCGGCAAAGCCGGCAACGGGAAACCGTCACACGTGAAACTGTCGCACCTGAAACCGTCGCTCCTGAAACCGCCGAACGTGAAACCGCCGAATGGGAGACCGTCGAACGGGAAACCGTCGAACGGGAGACCGTCGAACGGGAGACCGTCCAACGGTGGCGGCGGCGGCGGGGTCCTGATCGAGATGAACCCCGCACTCCTCGCCGGCGAGTTCGCCGAGATGCGGGCCCAACGCTCGATCTCCGACAGGCGCTCGCGCCAGATCCTCGCGGGCCTCGTGTCGTTTCGGGATGGCGACTTCACCGTGCGGCTGCCCGGCGACTGGGCGGGCACCGACGGGCGCATCGCCGAAGCGTTTAACGAGGCCATCGGCCGCGAGGGAGACATCACCAAGGAAGCCTCGCGGCTCTCCGCGACGGTCGGCAAGGAAGGCCGCCTGACGCAGCGGATGAACGTGCCGGGCGCGGTGGGCGGCTGGGCAGACAAGGTCGATTCGCTGAACACACTCATCGATGATCTCGTGCGCCCGACCATCGACATCGCGCGCACCATCGGCGCGGTCGCCAAGGGCGACCTCGACCAGTCGATGGACCTGCAGGTCGACGGGCGCGCGCTCAAGGGCGAGTTCCTGCGCTCGGCGCGCCTCGTCAACTCGATGATCGAGCAGCTTGCGGTGTTCACCTCCGAGGTGACGCGGGTTGCGCGGGAGGTGGGCACGGAAGGCAAGCTCGGCGGCCAGGCCAAGGTGAAGGGCGTCTCGGGCGTGTGGAAAGACCTCACCGACTCGGTCAACCAGATGGCCGGCAACCTTACCGCGCAGGTGAGGAACATTGCGGAAGTGACGATCGCGGTCGCCGACGGCGACCTGTCGAAGAAGATCACCGTGGACGTGCGCGGCGAGATCCTCCAGCTGAAAGAGGCCACCAACACGATGGTCGACCAGTTGCGCTCGTTTTCCTCCGAGGTGACGCGCGTTGCGCGCGAGGTCGGCACCGACGGCCGCCTTGGCGGCCAGGCGGTGGTGCCGGGTGTCGCGGGCACGTGGAAAGACCTGACCGACTCGGTGAACTCGATGGCGAACAACCTCACCTCGCAGGTGCGCAACATCGCGAACGTGACGACCGCCGTGGCGCGGGGCGACCTCTCCCGCAAGATCACGGTGGACGTGAAGGGCGAGATCCTCGAACTGAAAGAGACCATCAACACGATGGTCGACCAGCTGAACGGCTTTTCCTCCGAAGTGACGCGCGTGGCGCGGGAAGTGGGCACCGAAGGCAAGCTCGGCGGACAGGCGGTCGTGCCGGGCATCGCGGGCACGTGGAAGGACCTGACCGACTCGGTCAACTCGATGGCCTCGAACCTCACGGGCCAGGTGCGCAACATCGCGGGCGTGGCCACGGCCATCGCCAAGGGCGACCTCTCCTCGAAGATCACGGTGGAAGTGAAGGGCGAGATCCTCGCGCTGAAGGACACCATGAACACGATGGTCGACCAGCTGAACGGCTTCGCCTCCGAAGTGACGCGGGTTGCGCGGGAGGTCGGGACGGAGGGCAAGCTCGGCGGACAGGCGCAGGTGCCAGGCGTCGCCGGCACGTGGAAGGACCTGACCGACAACGTGAACTTCATGGCCTCGAACCTGACCGGCCAGGTGCGAAATATTGCGGAAGTGACCACGGCGGTGGCCAACGGCGACTTGTCCAAGAAGATCACGGTGGACGTGAAGGGCGAGATCCTCGAGCTCAAGAACACCCTCAACACGATGGTGGAGCAGTTGAACGGCTTCGCCTCCGAGGTCACGCGCGTTGCGCGCGAGGTGGGGACGGAGGGCAAGCTCGGCGGACAGGCCGAAGTGCCCGGCGTGGCCGGAACCTGGAAAGACCTGACCGACTCGGTGAACTTCATGGCCTCGAACCTGACCGGCCAGGTGCGCAACATCGCGGAAGTGACCACGGCCGTCGCGCGCGGCGACTTGTCGAAGAAAATCACCGCCGACGTGCGCGGCGAGATCCTGGAACTGAAGAACACCATCAACACGATGGTCGACCAGCTCAACGGCTTTTCATCCGAAGTGACGCGGGTGGCGCGCGAAGTGGGAACCGAAGGGCGCCTCGGCGGACAGGCGGCGGTGGAAGGCGTGGCCGGGACCTGGAAGGACCTGACCGACAACGTGAACTCGATGGCCAACAACCTCACCGGCCAGGTGCGCAACATCGCGGCCGTGGCGACCGCGGTCGCGAACGGCGACTTGTCCAAGAAGATCACGGTGGACGTGAAGGGCGAGATCCTCGAGCTCAAGAACACCCTCAACACGATGGTGGACCAGCTGAACGGCTTCGCCTCCGAAGTCTCGCGCGTCGCGCGCGAGGTGGGCACCGACGGCAAGCTCGGCGGCCAGGCGCAGGTGCGGGGCGTGGCCGGCACGTGGAAAGACCTGACCGACAACGTGAACTCGATGGCGGACAACCTGACCGGCCAGGTGCGCAATATTGCGGATGTGACCACAGCCGTGGCGCGCGGGGACTTGTCGCGCAAGGTGACTGTCGAGGTGAAGGGCGAAATTCTCGAACTCAAGAACACGGTCAACACGATGGTGGACCAGCTGAACGGCTTCGCCTCCGAAGTGACGCGCGTGGCGCGGGAGGTGGGCACGGAAGGAAAACTCGGCGGACAGGCCGAGGTGCCCGGCGTGGCCGGCACGTGGAAGGACCTGACCGACAACGTGAACTTCATGGCCTCGAACCTGACCGGTCAGGTGCGCAACATCGCGGACGTGGCCACGGCCATTGCGAAGGGCGACCTCTCCTCGAAGATCACGGTGGAGGTGAAGGGCGAGATCCTCCAGCTCAAGCAGACCATGAACACCATGGTCGACCAGCTGAACGCCTTCGCGGGCGAGGTGAGCCGCGTGGCGCGGGAGGTGGGCACGGACGGCAAGCTCGGCGGGCAGGCGGCGGTGGAAGGCGTGGCCGGCACGTGGAAGGACCTGACCGAAAACGTGAACTCGATGGCCTCGAACCTGACGGGCCAGGTGCGCAACATCGCGGAAGTGACGATTGCGGTGGCCAACGGCGACCTCTCCAAGAAGATCACCGTGGATGCACGCGGCGAGATCCTCGAACTGAAAGAGACCATTAATACGATGGTCGACCAGCTGCGGTCGTTTGCGGCCGAGGTGAGCCGCGTGGCCCGCGAAGTCGGGACGGATGGCAAGCTCGGCGGCCAGGCGCAGGTGCCGGGCGTGGCCGGCACGTGGAAGGAGCTGACCGACAACGTCAACTCGATGGCCAACAACCTCACCGGCCAGGTGCGCAATATTGCGGATGTGGCCACCGCCATCGCGCGGGGCGACCTCGGACGCAAGATCACGGTGGACGTGAAGGGCGAGATCCTGCAGCTCAAGGAAACCATCAACACGATGGTGGACCAGCTCTCGGCGTTCGCCTCCGAAGTGACGCGGGTGGCGCGGGAAGTGGGCACCGAGGGCAAGCTCGGCGGCCAGGCGCAGGTGCCCGGCGTGGCCGGCACGTGGAAAGACCTGACCGACAACGTGAACTCCATGGCCTCGAACCTCACCAACCAGGTGCGCAATATCGCGGAAGTGACGATCGCGGTGGCCAACGGCGACCTGTCCAAGAAGATCACGGTGGACGTGCGCGGCGAGATCCTGCGGCTCAAGGAAACGATCAACACGATGGTGGAGCAGCTGAGGTCGTTTGCCTCCGAAGTGACGCGGGTGGCGCGCGAGGTCGGAACCGAAGGGCGCCTCGGCGTGCAGGCGGTGGTGCCGGGCGTGGCCGGAACGTGGAAGGACTTGACCGACTCGGTCAACACGATGGGCGCGAACCTCACCTCGCAGGTGCGAAATATTGCGGAAGTGACCACAGCCGTGGCGCGGGGCGACCTGAACCGCAAGATCACGGTGGACGTGAAGGGCGAAATTCTGGAACTCAAGAACACCATCAACACGATGGTCGACCAGTTGAACTCTTTCGCGGGAGAAGTCACGCGTGTCGCGCGCGAGGTGGGCACCGAGGGCAAGCTCGGCGGCCAGGCGCAGGTGAGCGGCGTGGGCGGCACGTGGAAGGACCTGACCGACAACGTGAACTTCATGGCCTCGAACCTCACCGAGCAGGTGCGGGGCATCGTGAAGGTCGTGACCGCGGTGGCCGACGGCAACCTGACCCAGCGCCTTACCGTGCAGGCGAAGGGCGAGGTGGCGGCACTGGCCGACACGATCAACGCGATGACGGACACGCTCGCGACCTTTGCCGACCAGGTGACCAACGTGGCGCGCGAGGTGGGCGTCGACGGGCGGCTGGGCGGACAGGCGAACGTGCCCGGCGCGGCCGGCACGTGGAAAGACCTGACCGGTAACGTGAACCTGCTGGCGGCGAACCTCACCACGCAGGTGCGGGCGATCGCCGAAGTGGCGACGGCCGTGACCAAGGGCGACCTGACGCGTGCGATCCAGGTGGATGCGAAGGGCGAGGTGTCCGAGCTCAAGGACAACATCAACACGATGATCTCGAACCTGCGCGAGACGACGGAAAGTAACCGCGAGCAGGATTGGCTCAAGTCCAACCTCGCGCGCTTCACCGGCATGCTGCAGGGCCAGCGCGAACTGAACACGGTCGGGCGGCTGCTGCTCTCGGAGCTCGCGCCGCTGGTGCACGCGCACCAGGGCACGGTGTATCACGTCACCGACACGGAAGAATCGGATGGCGAGATGCGGCTGCTGTCGTCCTACGCGCAATCCGGCGAAGTCAAGCTGGCGCCCACCCTCCGGGTCGGGGACGGGCTGGTCGGGCAATGCGCGGCCGAGAAGAAGCGGATCCTGCTGGTCGATGCGCCGCCGACCTTCGTTACCATCACATCGAGCCTTGGGAAGGCGGACCAGGTCAGCGTGCTCGTCCTGCCTGTGCTCTTCGAAGGCCAGACCAAGGCGGTCATCGAGCTGGCTTCGCTGCACCCCTTCACCGTGGTGAACCTCAACTTCCTCGACCAGCTCGCGCTCAACATCGGCGCGGTGTTCAACACGATCGAGGCCACGATGCGCACCGAAGGCTTGCTCACGCAGTCGCAGCAGCTCACGGCCGAACTGCAGTCCCGCCAGAGCGAACTGCAGCAGACCAACGAGGAGCTGGGCAGCAAGGCGAGGCTCCTGGCCGAGCAGAACGAGGAAGTGGAGCGCAAGAACCGCGAGGTGGAGCAGGCGCGTGGCGCCCTCGAGGAAAAGGCCGCGGAACTCGCGCTCACCTCGAAGTACAAGTCCGAGTTCCTCGCGAACATGTCGCACGAGCTGCGCACGCCGCTGAACTCGATCCTGATCCTGTCGCAGCAGCTGGCCGAAAACTCGCCGGGCAACCTTTCGGGCAAGCAGGTCGAGTTCTCGCGCAACATCAACTCCTCCGGCACGGACCTCCTTCACCTGATCAACGACATCCTGGATCTTTCGAAGATCGAGTCGGGCACGGTCAGCGTGGACATCGAGGACATCCCGTTCACCGACCTGCGCGCCACGATCGACCGCAACTTCCGCCACGTGGCCGAGGCCAAGAACCTGCCGTTCCACATCAACTTCGCCGACGACCTGCCGCGCTCGATGGACAGCGACCCCAAGCGCCTGCAGCAGATCCTGAAGAACCTGCTGTCGAACGCGGTGAAGTTCACCGCCCAAGGCCAGGTCGAGATCCGCGTGTTCCTCGCCACGCAGGGCTGGAGCGCGGATCACCGCGTGCTCGGCGGCGCCCAGCAGGTGGTGGCCTTCGCGGTCGAGGATACCGGCATCGGTGTCGCGCCCGAAAAGCAGCGCCTGATCTTCGAGGCCTTCCAGCAGGCCGACGCGGGCACCTCGCGCAAGTACGGCGGCACGGGCCTGGGCCTTGCGATCAGCCGCGAGCTTGCGCAACTGCTCGGCGGCGAAATCCGGCTGGCCAGCGTGCACGGCAGGGGCAGCACCTTCACGCTGTATCTGCCGTTGCGGTATTCGGGCACGGACCCGACTGGGACGCGCGACGACATCCCCGAGTTGAACGTGCGCGACCGTTTGCTGATCGCGCTGCCGGCGGCGCGCGAGGAGCAGATCGCGGACGACCGCGACGCTATCCAGGCAGGCGACCCGATACTGCTCGTGATCGAGGACGATCCGCATTACGCACGCATCCTGCTCGGCCTCGCGCGCGACAAGGGATTCAAGGGCATCGTGGCGAACAAGGGCGCGCTGGGCGTGGCGCTCGCGCGGCAATACCTGCCGGCGGCGATCTCGCTCGATATCTTCCTGCCCGACATGCTCGGCTGGACGGTCCTCAACCAGCTCAAGCTCGACCCCACCACGCGCCACATCCCGGTGCAGGTCGTCACGCTGGAGGAAGAGCGCCAGCACGGCCTCGCGCATGGCGCATTCGCGTACCTCGTGAAGGAGCCGACCACGGACAGCCTCGAATCGGCGTTCGAGCGCATCAAGGACTTCACGTTGCCGCGCACCAAGCGGCTGCTGGTCGTGGAGGACAACGACATCGAGCGCGCGGCAATCGTCGAGCTGCTCGACTACAAGGACATCGAGATGGTGGCGGTCGGCACCGGCGGGGAGGCGCTCGAGGCGCTGCTCGCCGAGCGGTTCGACTGCGTGGTGCTCGACCTGCGCCTGCCGGACATGACCGGCTTCGAGCTGCTCGAGAAGATCCATTCCGAGGCCACGCTGGCCGACATCCCGGTGGTGGTGTTTACCGGCAAGGACCTCACCGACGAGGACCAGGCGCGCCTCAAGGCGATGGCCAAGAGCATCGTGCTGAAGGACGTGCGCTCCCCCGAGCGCCTGCTGGACGAGACGGCGCTGTTCCTGCATCGCGTGGTGACCGAGCTGCCCGAGGCCAAGCAGGCCATGCTCGAGCGGCTGCATTCGTCGGACGAGGTGCTGAAGAAGCGCAAGGTGCTGGTGGTCGACGACGACGCGCGCAACATCTTCGCGCTGACCTCGGTGCTCGAGAACCACGACGTGGACGTGATCAGCGCCACCAACGGCCGCGACGCCATCGACACGCTCACTCGCACGCCGGAGACGGCGATGGTGCTGATGGACATCATGATGCCGGAGATGGACGGCTACGAGACCATGCGCGAGATCCGCCAGAATCCGGAGTTCCGCACGCTGCCGATCCTGGCGCTGACGGCCAAGGCGATGAAGGGCGACCGCGAGAAATGCCTGGATGCCGGCGCGAGCGACTACATCGCCAAGCCGGTGAACACTGACCAGCTCCTCTCGCTGATGAGGGTGTGGCTGTTCAGATGAAACCGACCCGCCTGTCTCTAGTGGCTCAGAAAGGAAGGCACGCGGCGGCCGGCCCGCATCCGGCGAATGCCTCCGCGAAGGCAGCCCCGCCCGAGGACGACGCCATCCCGGCGCGGGACGACCCGCGGGTCAACATCCTGATCGTCGACGACGAGCCCAAGAACCTCACCGTCCTCGAAAGCGTGCTCGACGATCCGGGCTACCACCTGATGCGCGCCGGCTCCGGCGACGAGGCGCTGCTTGCGCTCATGGGCAACGAGTTCGCGGTGCTGGTGCTCGACGTGCGCATGCCCGGCATGACCGGGTTCGAACTGGCGCAGATGATCCGCGAGCGCCGCAAGACCGCGCGCATCCCGATCATCTTCCTCACCGCGTACTACAACGAGGACCAGCACGTCCTTGCGGGATATGACAGCGGCGCGGTGGACTACCTGCACAAGCCGGTCAACGCGCGGGTGCTGCGCTCCAAGGTGGCGGTATTTTCAGAGCTTTACCGCAAGGGCAGGGCGCTCGAGCTGGCCAACAATGCCCTGCTCGAAGAAGTCACCGAGCGCCGTCGGGCCGAGTCGCAACTGCGCGAGCTCAACCAAACTCTCGACCAGCGCGTGAGCGAGCGCACGCAGGCGCTGCACGAGAGCAACGCCGACCTGCGGGGCATGGAATCGCGGCTTCGCGAGGTCGACAAGCGCAAGGACGACTTCCTCGCCACGCTGGCGCACGAGCTGCGCAACCCGCTCGCCCCGGTAAGGAACGCGGTCCACATCATGCAGATCAAGGGTTCATCCACGCCCGAGCTGCAGTGGGCGCGCGACGTGATCGACCGCCAGGTGCGCGCGATGACGCGCCTCATCGACGACCTCATGGACGTGAGCCGCATCAACCAGGACAAGCTCGAGCTGCAGCAGGAGCCCATCGAGGTGGCCGCGATCCTGCACGGCGCGGTCGAGACCAGCCGGCCGCTGATCGACGAGTGCGGCCACGAGCTCGTGCTCGACCTGCCCCTCGCCCCGGTCATCATCAACGCCGACCCGATCCGCCTCGCGCAGGTGTTCATGAACCTGCTCAACAACGCTTCCAAGTACATGGACCGCGGCGGGCGCATCGAGATGTCCGCATTCACGCAGGGCGGCGACGTCGTGGTCTCGGTCAAGGACAGCGGCATTGGCATCGACGCCGAGCGCATGGCGAGCCTGTTCATGATGTTCTCGCAGGTCGAGGGCGCGCTTGCGCGCTCGCGCGGGGGCCTGGGCATCGGCCTTGCGCTGGCCAAGCGCCTGGTCGAGATGCACGGCGGCCGCATCGAGGCGCGTAGCGCGGGCCTCGGGCACGGCGCGGAGTTCGTCGTCACCCTCCCGATGATTGCGTCGGGCGCGCAGGCGGTGTCGCCCGCCAGATCAGAGCCGGCGGCGATCGCCGAAGGCGGCGGGCTGCGCATCCTCGTGGCCGACGACAACGAGGACGCGGCCCTCGCGCTGGCGCGACTGCTCGAAGCGGTTGGCCACACGGTGCGCACGGCGTTCGACGGTGCGGAAGCCGTGCGCCTGGCCGCCGAGTTCGACCCGCAGGTCGCGATCCTCGACATCGGCATGCCCAAGCTCAACGGACTCGAGGCTTGCACGCAGATCCGTGCCCAACCGCGTGGCACCTACCGGCTGGTGATCGCCGTCACCGGCTGGGGACAGGTCGAGGACCGGCGCCTGTCGACCAATGCCGGGTTCGACCACCACCTGGTCAAGCCCGTGGATCCGCAGGTGCTGCTGGCGCTCATCCCCAAGCCCGCGGCCGCCCAGCCGCAGTAGCCCAACCAGAACTCGATGCTCTTGGGCGTGCGGGTTTCCATCACCAGGCCTCCAGCCAGGGC
>Ga0163153_10001459_pt1 | contig 37254 bp, 34 predicted proteins | sample OliLakLV19MP6IB1_FD_148629 | JGI IMG/M metagenome (GOLD analysis project Ga0163153, IMG submission 148629) | Freshwater microbial mat bacterial communities from Lake Vanda, McMurdo Dry Valleys, Antarctica - Oligotrophic Lake LV.19.MP6.IB-1 | ecosystem: Environmental > Aquatic > Freshwater >... | reverse complement strand
AAAACAAGAGCACCACCCTCTGTATTCCGTGCAGAATACAGGGTGTCTTCCACGAAGAAAACCTTGGCAACCGAGCGCAAATTCGCCATGAGGTGCTCTCGTGCTCGATCATAGCCGATCCCAAAAGAGTCCACGATGAATGACTCCTTGCTCTCAAGCACTCGATGGAACGCCCTCGCCCGATTGAGTGTCTTTTAAACAAGGCTTGTACCTATTTTATCAAAAATTCTAGAGAAACACTAAATGTAAATGCGGACTCGGAAAAGCGGAAGCAATATTTTGGGGATATGGATTCCATTTTCCTCAGCTGTTGTTTTTTGGCGAGATTACAATTCTGCCCGCAGGAGGGTGAGAAGCGAAGCTTCGCAAGGCCGGAGCCCGACGGGGCGAGGCAGGACTGAAAGATTTTTCAGTAAAAAAATACTTTTGGTTTGGGGAGGAATGCGGGAAAATTTATTTATAAAATTAAAGAGGCTCGGATGACGATGTTTTGTCATACGAGCCTCGGATGTGCCAGGGTTCCTGCGACCTTGGCAATCTGTGTGAACGCTGTCAGGATCAGCGTTTGTTTCTATTTACCGCGGAGTACGTCCAACTCCTGGTTCAGCGACTCGCCGGCGAGAGGCTTGCTCTCATACGGCGACAGTTTGATCGGTTCGGGCTTGGACTTGAGGTCCCAGCCGTTACCGAGTGCGGGGCTTGTGGTGCCCGACATTCCAACTGCACCTTCCCAGTCTTGATCAATCTCCCGCTCGATGCGGTTGACCGTCGTGATCTGGGCTTCAGTGCAATCGCCGACTGGTCGGTGATCGATGACGAATTCGTGGGGCGCCGCTGTGAACGGCTTGCTCCACGAGATTGCCAACTCTTCCGGCTGGACGGTCCGCCACTTCTTGTCTCCCTCCGAGGTGTACCGTTTCCGGTACTGAACTTCGTCGGGATCCCGAAGAGTTCCGTCCGGGCGTACGACCCAGTAGTCGCAATTACCCGAACGGCCCATCCGACGGAAGTGCCCGCCGAAGTCTACTGCGATCTCACCGGAGTTCTGGCGCTGTTCGAGCACCATTACTGCCGGTTCAACTTCGGCCAACTGAGCGAGTACGCGCTTCGCTTCTTCGACCCAGTTGGTGAGACTTCCGAACCATCCTTCAGTGGGCATGGTGTCGAACGTCCCCTCAACAACCAACTTCTGGATCTGCTCGCCGAGGTTTCTCTCCAGCAGTTCGAAGTGGCTGCGGGTCGTGGCTTCCTTCGTCTGGTCGCGCAACGTTTCGGCTTCCTTGCGGAGAGCCTGACGCTTCGTTAGATCGTCGCCCTCGAGCCGACGGACTTGCTTGTCAGTTTCGAGTTTGACCCAGGTGCCAGAGTTGACCGTCACATCATGACGATCTTGTCCGTCCCAGCCGAGGTTGATCACGAAGGGATTGATGGAGACAAGTTCGCCGTTATGGCGGGTCTCCATTTCATCTCCTTCACCGTGTCGGTAGCCCTTCACGAACTCGAGCACCGTCACGATTTTGCCGACCCAGTCGGTCGGAACATTACCCCACGGCCCCGTGCCTTTCCCGACGTAAAACTTCGGGTCTCGCACGCCATCGGCCATCTTCCAGTGCATCCACGTTTGGGTCTGGAGTTTACTTCCCTCGACCCACAGCGCGTAGCTCGAACTGCGACCACTCGGACGAACGTAAAGCACGTCGCCTTCGTGAAGAACGACCAGGCCATCATTCCATTGCCCGATCCGCCCCGCGTCGCCGTCCGCACCATAGCCGAAGGTAACGACTTCCGGATTGCCCTTCCATGTTTTCCAGTCACCGTTCCCGCGACGGGTGTAACCACTGCCGGTATTCACCCGAACAAGGAACGCGCCCTGCTCAGTCTGGTCAGCGTGAGTCAGTCCATAGATCACTTTCTTCGTGGGCTCTTCCCAGCTGTACCGTGCAGGGATTTCCTTCTCGGAGAGCTTCGTGACCGCCGCCATTGCGACAGTTTCACCAGCTTCGATGCCGACGAGCGGAACTTCCACGAGCTTGCGCCCGCGACCATCTTCACCCATCTGCACCACTGGCCCGGTTGCACCCTTAGTCACCTTGATTCCCGGCGTAATCTGTCCGCCGTGGAAAGTGAAGCAGGGCATGTCACCGAACGAAATCGGAAGCACTTGGGCTGAGGCTTTGACTTCAGCGATTATCGCCTCTGCCTTCGCCACTGCCTGTAAGTTCTCCCAATCCTGCCAACTTGCTGTTTTCGGTGTGCCATCCTCGATCCAGAGCGCGAATGCTCCGGTACCGTCGAGACTACGAGAGGGATGGATCCAGAGAACATCGCCGGACTTCATGAACACGAGTCCGTCGTCCCAGTTTCCAATCCGCCCCGCATCACCGAACGCACCGTAGCCGGAAATGATTGCTTCCGGAGAACCGGAAATCTTTTTCCAGCAACCACTCCCGCCACGAATGTAACCTCCGTAGGTATTCACCCGCATGAGCACGCGACCGTCTTCACTCGAAGGTTTTTCAAGAACAAAGAAAACCTTCTCGAGTTTTCCGTCCTTGGCCGACAGAGTGATCTTGACCGGGTAGCCCTCGATGACTTTCCCGTTCACAACTTCCGCCGGATTCTTCCGTCCGAGCGCGATCTTCTCGTATCGTCGCCCACGTCCGTCTTCGCCGAGAAACACCACTGTGCCGAACTTCTCGTCCGTTTTCGTGGCGATTCCTTGCGAGACACTTCCGCAATACCATGTGTAGCACTTCATCACGCACCTCCAGTCGCCCCTGCCAATTCGCCCGAGTATTTCACGAGCATAGGCTTGGGCATCCGATTGTCAGCAAGTTCAGGTCGCTGACTTCACCTTTCAAGCTTTTATTTATTTTTCAAAAAACTATTTCCTGTTTTCATCCTTTCGGAATCATCAGCGCAGATAACACATCTGCGGAACAGAGTGGGTTTTCTGGAGACCCACAACTCCTTGCGATTTTTTTAACACGGTTCGCCAACCGCGTACGCATTTTCTGTTCCCAGGACTGCGATAACATCCCGGCCAGCCCGAAGCTGGCAGTTGTGACATCCTTCACAGCTTGCCTAAGCCGTTAAGAATCGCGAGGGTTGCCCCTGCGCTGATGGTCATGAGAATGATCTCATAGTGCCACCGGCGCCAGATCCATCCGAGGAAGTGAAAAAAACTTCTCACCACCCACGCGATGAATCTGCGCGTTGCGTCCACGTAAGCCGCTTGCCGTTGCAGGATCATGGCCAAACCGAAACCCATGAACCACAGCGCGAGCACGGCCACCAGCAGATATCCCATATAGTCACCTCCTCATGTTTTTCAAAGTTGATGCCGGGGCCACCGGCGCGGTAGAACAGGAAAAGTTGGGGAGTTTTTCGCGAAGGTCTTATGACAGGATGACGTCCGAAGACGATTCGTCTGCCAGAACGATTTATCTCCCCGACAGAATTTTCAATTTCTCAAAAAACTCTATCGGAGAGATGCTCCTCAAACCTTTTTACAAAGAACTTTCTGCTTTTTCGTCTTTTTGGACTCATCAGGCAAGATACACATCTTGCGAAAGCACGGGTGATACGATGATCACCCGACCTGGAGATATTCTTCCAGGATTTGATGTTGCTCCACCTACGCGAAGATGGTGAACTTGTTAGGGTTCATCCTCTTCTCGGCGGGCGGACGCCGCTCGTAGCCAACCGCCGCGACCATCCCGACCACACGCCCGGGGAATGCCTGGGCGGCGATCATGGAACCGACGATCACGCTCCCCGGGTTCTCCGCCTCGAGCTTGTCGAGGGCGGCCACCGCGTCGTCGTTGGCGGTGAACCTCACGCGGACGAGCTCGGCACCTGAGGGGTGTGAACCGGCCGGCTCGTCGGTCGGCGTCGCGTTGATGACGACACCGGACGGCGGAACCTCGAACTCCGTTCCGTCGTCGTTGCGGAAGTTCAGGGTGTGCGGGCTGACGTTGATGATGCTGGTCATAGTATCTCCTGGAGTTTCTGGTTCAGTCGAGACAGGATTGTCCGACCGTATTGCATCGCGATCAGCGCGAGTACTTCACCTCGTCGACTGCTAGTCGACGAGGTCGCCAACTGCGAAGCCCGGATCGTGACTGATTGCCACGACATACTTCCCAAGCTTCGGGTCGAACATCGATACCGCACCAAAGATGTGCATCACCGCATGGGTGATGACCATCATGACGGGGAGCGACGCCGGCCCGTTAACTTTCACGAGACGACCACCGCTCATCTCGCCGGTGGAGATCATCTCGTCGAGACGCACCTTCGCGTCACGAACGATTTGATCGTTCTGCGCCGGGGTGCCGAAGCCGACCCGGAGTACTCCTTCGATAAACTCGATCTTAAACGTCATGATACACTCTCCTGTGGGTTGTTTTTCACCCTCCGCTTGTCGGCAGGTGAACATAAAGACAATATTATGTTGCATTCATATTCACCTGCCGAGGACTTTGGTTATTTTTAAAGAACTAACCTTACTAAAACAAGTATAGCATATTCAGTTCTAAAAGTCAAGTACTATTTATTAAATAACTATATAAATAAAGATATTTTCACACAGATTTGACAGCTAACTAAGCAATATGATAATATAAGGGTATTATTGTTATATAGAAAAAACAAATTATGAGCACAAAATTGCTAGAACAAATTGGTTTAAATACTGAACAGGCAAAGGTCTATTCTTTTCTAGTGTCTTCGGGTGCTTTACCCGCGAGGAAAATATCTCTGGAGAGTAGAGTAAATCGCAGTTTAGTCTATAAAATATTAAAACAACTTGTTGAATTGGGTCTTATAACCGAGAGCGCTATCCCCGGATCAATCAGCACTTTCTCTGCGCTCCATCCATCCAAGCTTCATTCTCTTGTAAAAAGAAAAGAGGAAGATCTGAAAATGGCCGACCAAGCATTACACGAAGCTGTCAGCACACTAGGAGCGCAATTTAATCTCGCTTGCGGAAAACCCACGGTTCGTTTCTATGAAGGGCTGGAAGGAGTGAGAATTTTAAATAAAGATATGCTCCACACTAAATCAGACATAAAACTTATTCGTTCACCACTTGATAACAACACGGATGAACTGGTGCCGGTTTGGTCTAAGAACAGAGAAGCCATACGCGAAGCCGGAATTAAAATAAAACTCATTGTTCCGATCAAGAATACTCCAAGTACAGTTACGAGGGCTATGGATGAAAAATATCTAACAGAAAGAAAAAGAGTGCCACGCGAAGAGCTTAACAATCCAGCACAAGTTATTATTTACGGAAACAAAGTAGCTCTTACATCTTTTGCCGACTGTATGATAACCACAATAATAGAAGATAAAAATATCAGAAAGACATTCGATATGCTTTTTGACGCTCTTTGGGATAAGTATCCCACAAATCAGTACTCGGAGTAATTTATTCGATTTCTTTCCAAACAAAGTGAGTACTTTTGTCGTCTTGTGTTTCAATATAACCTTCTGACTTAAATTGAGTTTCGTTTAGAAATATTTTAAACTCTGGTAGTACGTATTGAGATTTAAGACCAGGATAGCTTGGAGAAGAAAGAATTTCTTCGTGAGTTCCCATATCCTCAAGGGACAAACCTCCTTCAATACCTAGTTCTTCGATTATTCCGCGAACTATTGCATTCTTGATATCCTCACCGTGTTTTATTTTTTCTGACACAGCATGACCAAAATCTCTTCTTCTCTCGCTGCCATTTTTAAAAACTTGTTTTTCCTCGGCTAAACGATATTTTTTCCCCTCAGGCGAAACGTAGTAAATATCAGCACCGCCCACGATAACTCTTCTTAAGAGTTCACCCTGTTCATTTTTTACTAAAATAGTTTCTCCTTCTTTGATTTCCTTACATAATTGGTTTATGGTTTTTGTTCCTCCTTTCCCCCAACCGGAAGTATCTATTCCCGCATCTTGTAGCTGTCTGCTTATATTTACAAAATTAGCTTCATCACCCATTTATTTCCCAAGATTAACTATAAAAGCGGACAACGCTTTGATAGCTTCTCTGTCCGCCAAAGACTCGCCTCGTTCTAAATGATGCACTGAGGCCCTGAAAACTCCGTCAACTCCGTCTCCTTCCACTATATCTTCTTTACCGTGGTAATCCGAATAAACTTCAGCGATAATAGGAATGCCGAGTTTGTTAAAAAATGTTTTCCATTCGCTTGGGGCATCAGCTCGCGCAGCAGTTTCTCCGCACAGAAGTATCGCGCCGTTAGCATATTTGCATATTTCTGCGTTTTCCGGAGTGGTCATCCCTCCTATATCAATAAAATTTAGAGGGCTGTGCGGTAAAGATAAGTTTTTTATGCCATCTCTAACTCTGGCCACAAACTCCGGAGTAAATCTTGATTTGTATTCTGCTTTAAGTTTAGCGGCAAGCACAGGATCATTATTCATAGCTTCCTGAAACCATGCACCCTCGCCATCGGGGCAACCTGTAATAAAAAGTGGATATGGAGCACCAGGAATAGTGCGTATAACATCTTTTAATCCTTGACGAAGACAAGATTTACCAGAACGAGGCGGACCTGCAAGAATGATCTTTTTCAATTTGATAGCTTCTCTACCCTCGGGAGTTTTGAGAAAATTAACCAAACGAATACCGGCTACTTTTGCGGAAGATGATTTCAATAAATCAAGTCCCTCACGGCCTGATAAAGGTAGTTGCGCTGTTTCTTGTTTGTTTATATTTGGCTGATCAGGAGTTTTCATAGAAAATTTTATTTTCCGCCAACAATTCTTTCAATAACTTCAAAAACTTGCTCTGGCGACAAACGAGATCGTGAACCATCTGGGTTGCGGGGAGCACCACCGATAGTCGAACTTCCGCCCCATCCTGGTTCTATTTTATTCAATTCATAAAGGAGTGTGCCTTCTTTGGACATCGGGCCAACAGGGAAAGCTCCAACTAATTCAGATTTCTTGGCGATAGTGTAAGCGATACTTCCGTCGGGTTGTTTTTGCATAGCAACAGCTCGCAGATGACCCGCTCCATAAATGAGATCAAACACGAAGTTGTTGGACTCTATCATGACCCAACCGATTCCTTGTTTTACCACTTCAAATTTTCTATCTTTTTCCTCTTTTACATATTCTAGTTTGCCAGCCATCAAATCATCTAAATTTTTAAGACATTGTTCTAACAGAACGTTCATATCTACTTGACCATAGGTTCTATTTTTTCTGGCATCACTCTCGGGTCTCATAACCGCTTTAGCAAATTTTTCTGCTAGCACGGGATCGAGAGCTTGGTAGGCAGGGCCGTGAGCGTCAACACTGCCGACTGATTCTACTAACATTCTTACTTTTGGATCCTTGGCCATTTCTAAATGACGCAAAAGCCAAACTGACAAAACAGTATCTCCATCTATGTCGTTAATATAAATACTGGAAGATTTAGGTTCAAAACCAAGCAAGATTGCATCCATAACTTGCTGACAACTCGCGCGAGTTATTTGACGATTCACTTTGTCGTGATGATCAAAGGAAAATCTATTTCTCTCTACATCAAAAACTGGCCCTTGAACATAGCCATCGAGAGCGATGCTATTGTCGGGTAGGTTTTCAAACTGTTCGGTTTTACCTCGCTCAATAATAAGCGGAGCAGGTTTTGCAACAGTCCCAGCTTCCAAATTTGACCTTGGTACACTATCTGGTTTCATGGAATGAGTATATCAAGAAACAAGATTACTTGCTACAATACTAAATATATGTCTGACGAAACAATAACAACTCAACCTGAAACCCCACAGGAGCCGATATCAACTCCTGAACAACCAACTGAAATAGTTCAACCTGACCAAACGGCTCAAATACCAGTAAATGAGCCGTTTGCTGAACCCGAAACTCATCCAGAGCAGGCGAAGCCTGTTTTGGAGCAAACACAATCCAAGCTTTCTCTCGCTCGTGAACTTCTAATCAAAGCCCGAAATGCAATCCAATTCCGAAAGCGAAAGAAACTGGATAGAGTCATGACTTTGTTTTTGAAACAATCTAAAATCACAAACGACGAAGTAGAAAAACTTTTACATGTATCGGATAAAACAGCTGAAAGATATTTAAATATTCTCGAGAAAGAAAATAAAATAAGACAAGTCGGAAAAACTGGAAAAGGAGTGTATTATGTAAAGATTTAAAAATTTAAGGGAGTTCGCCGTCTCCTTTTCCCTCACGGCGATTTCGTGCGCGAACGGGAGGGTGGGTCAAGCACGAGTATTTTCCGCCTCGGGCATTTCCGCTAGGGTGTCCACGACTAAAGGACGAGTGCCGAAGTTGTATTGTAATACTAAAATCTAAAAGCGAAAGCGACACCACAAACATAATATTGAAAAACGTAGAGTGGGGATGGCGAGGACAGACTCCTCGTAATCGAGGAGAGTCCGACCCGGGGAGAGAAAACTTTCTCTCCCCAAGAAGAGCGGGCAAAATCTGAACGGGTCATTTCCTGGTATTTGACCCGTTTGACTATTTGCTTGTCCGCACATAGGCATCTAGGCACTCGTAGCCCTAGCGGAAATGCCCGAGGCGGATGCCGAGGGTGCAACCTTAAACTCTAAATAACCACCAAAGTAGAAATATGTAACAAGCCCGAGACAATGTATTTGGATTTTTAGTTTTTCCCGCATTCCTCCCCAAACCAAAAGTATTTTTTTACTGAAAAATCTTTCAGTCCTGCCTCGCCCCGTCGGGCTCCGGCCTTGCGAAGCTTCGCTTCTCACCCTCCTGCGGGCAGAATTGTAATCTCGCCAAAAGAATATTCAGCCGAGGAAAAGCGGAAACGAGAGTCCCAAAAACTATTGCTTCCGCTTTTCCGAGTCCGCATTTACATTTAGCATTTCTCCTGAATTTTTGATAAAGTAAGTGCAAGCCTTGTTTAAAAGGCGCTCCGTATGAATATTGAATTTACAAAAATGCATGGTTTGGGTAATGACTTTATAGTCATAGACAACATGAATGGCCAGGTCAATCTTACTAAAGAACAAATTTCTTTTCTTTGTGATAGACACATGGGTGTAGGCGCAGACGGGGTTATTTTGGTTGAAGCAAAAGAAGGAGTGGATTCGACAGGCTCACCACGAGCAGATTGTTTTATGAATTACATCAATGCTGATGGGTCGAAAGCGCAAATGTGTGGTAATGGAGTGCGTTGTGTTGCAAAATTTTTACAGCAAACCCTACCTCAAGAAAAACAAAAAGATATTTTCCGTGTCGCTACGCGCTCTGGGGTCAAAGAAATACAATGTCATGAAGATGAGACATATTCTGTAAACATGGGTAAAGTAACTTTTGAAGGGGCGGATTATGTTGGAGGGAATACAGAGCTCGAGGGCTTAACATTGCACTTTGTTTCTATGGGCAATCCTTTTGCAGTATCTTTCGTAGATAAGATATCGGATTATGATTTTAAAATACTTGGACCAAAAATAGAAAATAATAAAATTTTTCCAAACAAAATGAATTTTGAATTAGTGGAAGAAAAAAATAAAAACGAATTCAATGTGCGAGTTTGGGAGCGTGGTTGTGGAGAGACCATGGCTTGTGGTACTGGAGCATGTGCCATATATGCACTTTCAAAGAAATTGAATAAAATAGGTGATGAGCTCATTATAAATTTTCCAGGTGGTAAACTTTTTTTATCTAGCAATAAAGATGAGACTATCATGATGCGTGGCCCAGCGCAGGGTGTGTATTCTGGTTTTGTGGAAGTTTTATAAATATATAATCACTAGATATGATTCCCGATACAAATGACATTCAAAAACAAATAGAAGAACTCGAGGCGCAAATGCAGGAGCAGGATTTTTGGAACGATAAAAATAAAGCGCAAGGTGTTTTGAGAGAACTTGCAGAACTTAAAGATAAAAAAGAAGGCTTGGGAAAATACGACAAAGGCAATGCAATAGTTTCTATCATTTCTGGTGCGGGCGGAGATGATGCTGAAGATTTTTCTGCAATGCTTTTCAATATGTATGTAAAATATGCGAGCAAGAAAAAATGGAATGTTTCCATTATTCATGAACACAAAAATGACCACGGAGGTTACAGAAATATTTCTTTTGAAGTGTCTGGCCCTGCTTCGCATAAAGCTACGCAGGATTTCGGCCCCTATGGGGCCTTGAAAAAGGAAAATGGGGTGCATCGTTTGGTACGTATCTCACCCTTTAATGCAAAAAAATTGAGGCACACATCTTTTTCTTTAGTTGAAGTGTTGCCCAAGTTTTCAAAATTAGAAGAAAAAGACATAGCAATTCCAGAAAATGATTTAAAAATAGAATTTGCCCGTTCGGGTGGGCCTGGAGGGCAGAATGTAAACAAGAGAGAGACAGCGGTAAGGGTGGTACACACACCCTCAGGTATCGCAGTGCATGCTTCAGGGCAGCGTAGTCAGGAACAAAATCGTGAGCAAGCTATGTCTATACTGCGAGCCAAGATTTTTAAACGCGCCGAAGAGGAAAAAAAGTCTGTAGAAGAATCTATGAGAACCTCTGCCAGTACCGAGATAGAGTGGGGAAACCAAATTCGCTCGTATGTGCTTCATCCATATAAAATGGTTAAAGACCACAGAACAAATGCCGAAACTAGCGATGTTTCTGGGGTCTTGGAGCAGGGCGAGCTAGATTTGTTTATTGAGGCAGAGAAGAATTTATGATAAGATAGTAAGGTGATTTACTTTAATAATGTTTCAAAACTATACGATAAAGATTCGACCGCACTTCTAGATGTAACCTTGACGGTAATGCCTGGAGAATTTGTGTCTATTGTAGGGCATTCGGGAGCGGGCAAGACGACTTTAGTAAAAATGATTTTAGCAGATACTTATCCGACCGAAGGCACGGTGTTTTTTGAGTCTCTTAATATTCATTCGCTAAACAATGGAGATCTTACAAAGCTTCGCAGAAGGATGGGTGTGGTGTTTCAAGATTTTAAACTCTTGAGCAATAAAACCGCATATGAAAATATTGCTTTTGCAATGGAGTCGCTCGGTAGGACCGATGAAGAGATAGCTGCCGATGTGCCCCACGTGCTCGAACTTGTAGATTTGAGTAACAAGACACATCATTTTCCAAACCAAATGTCCGGAGGAGAGCAACAGCGTCTCGCTATTGCTCGTGCCATCGTAAACCAGCCGGAGCTTATCATTGCAGATGAGCCGACAGGAAACTTGGACCCCATCAATACACACGAGATAATTCAAATTTTCAAAAAAATAAATGATCTTGGTACTACTGTTATTTTGATGACACACAATAGAGGAGTAGTAGAAGCTATCAATAAGCGAGTAGTTACTCTCGAGAACGGTAAAGTTGTTCGAGATGACAAAGATGGTAAATATGTTTTATAATCAATTAATATGAATATTTTAAACAGAATTGTTAAATCGGGATTCATAAATTTCAAAAGAAGTGGCCTAGTGTCTTGGGCGGCCGTTTTGGTTACTACTATTACTTTATCTGTACTTACCTCTATTGTTTTACTTCAAGCAGTACTTTCTTTTTCTTTAGCTGAAATTAAAGATAAAGTAGACGTTACTATTTACTTCAACGTAAAAGCGCAGGAAGAACAGATAATGCTTTTCAAAGATTCTATTGAAAAATTACCAGAAGTAGCAAAAACATCTTATACCAGCGCCGAAGAAGCATTAGCTACTTTTCGTGAAAGGCATGCCAAAGATTATCCGACCATTCAAGCGCTCGATGAAATAGGCACCAACCCACTTGGGGGCTATTTGAATGTTCGCGCCAAAGAGGTTTCTCAATACGAAACAATTGCCAACTTTTTGAAATCAGATAATGCTTTAGTGTCGGGAGGAGCAGCTATAGTGGACAAGGTAAACTATCACCAAAATAAATTAGTGATAGACCGGTTGAATGCCATCATTTCTGGCGCGCAAAAATTAGGATTTCTCATTACTCTAGTATTGGTTATTATTTCGGTCATTATTACCTTCAATACAATTAGGCTTACAATTTTTATTTCTAGAGAAGAAATCGGTGTTATGAGCCTAGTGGGTGCTTCTAAAATGGGCATCAGAGGGCCATTTATGGTGGAGGGCGCTATTTACGGAGTAGTGGCCACTATCTTTACCTTACTGCTTTTCTGGCCCATAACTGCCTGGCTTGGCAACAATATGACGAGTTTTTTCGGACTTAACTTGTATGATTATTATATTTCAAACTTCTTACAAATTTCGATAATGGTCCTGCTCTCGGGTGTACTGGTAGGTACCTTCTCAAGCTTTTTAGCAATTAGAAAATATTTAAATAAATAAATAAAGATAGATGGCAAAAAAAAATCTTGAAAAAAAGACTAAATATATTTTTGTGGTTGGGGGAGTGATTTCTGGAGTTGGAAAAGGTATTACTGCATCCTCACTAGGTCTTATTTTAAAGAATCGCGGACTGAGAGTTACAGCCATCAAGATAGACCCTTACATCAATGTAGATGCGGGCACCATGAACCCCACCGAACACGGTGAGGTTTTTGTTTTATCGGATGGAGATGAGACAGACCAAGATATGGGTAATTATGAAAGATTTTTGGGTGTAGAACTAACCCGCGTGAATTATATGACCACTGGCCGAGTATATAAGAATGTGATTGAGCGAGAAAGAAATTTAGAATACAAAGGCAAATGTGTTCAGGTGGTACCTCACATACCTCTTGAAGTGATTGGGCGTATCAAACAAGCTGGAAAGAATGTGAAAGCCGATGTGGTAATCATCGAGATAGGTGGCACAGTGGGCGAATATGAAAATATTTTATTTTTGGAAGCTGCACGCATGATGAAGATAGAAAATCCCAAAGATATTTTTTTTGTAATGGTTTCTTATTTACCGACTCCCGGCAAGGTGGGTGAGATGAAAACTAAACCGACCCAGCATGCAGTGCGAGCGCTCAACACCTCTGGAATTCAACCTGATTTTTTGATTGCTCGTGGGGAGACGGTGCTCGATGAAAAGAGAAAAGAAAAAATTTCTTTGTTTTGCAATATGGCTCCGGATAGAGTTATTTCTGCTCCAGATGTAGATAGTGTTTACGACATACCGCTTAATTTTGAAAAAGAAAAATTGTCTGAAAAACTTTGCGACATCTTGGGGGTTGTTTGCAAGAAAGTTGATGGAAAGATTTGGAATAGTTGGAGGAATTTTGCTAAACATGCACACAATGGCAAAGAAACTGTAAAAATAGCGATAATTGGTAAATATTTTGAGACTGGGGACTTTGTTTTGTCGGATTCTTATCTTTCTGTTATTGAGGCTATAAAATATTCTGCCTATATGCAAAATAAAAAACCAGAAATTTCTTGGCTCAATTCTGTGGACTATGAGAAAGATCCAAAAAAACTTAAAGAGCTGAAAAAATACGACGGTATTATTGTGCCCGGAGGTTTTGGTACTCGTGGGGTAGAAGGGAAGCTGGCTGCCGTCAAATTTGCTCGAGAAAACAAAATCCCATATTTTGGGCTTTGTTATGGTATGCAGATGATGGTCATAGAATACGCACGAAATGTTTTAGGTTTGAAAGATGCAAACACTAGGGAAGTAAACCCAGATTCTCAAAATATTGTGATAGATGTGATGGAGTCACAGAAAGAACATTTGAAAAATAATTCATATGGTGGGTCTATGAGGCTCGGAACCTATAAAGCTATATTAAAACCCGGTAGCATTGCCTTTAAAGCTTACTTGTCCACCAAAGCCTTGGCGTCGGCGGGCGGGAAGAAAGAAATTTTTGAACGCCACCGACATCGATATGAAGTGAATCCAAATTTTATTGAGAAACTTGAGAACGCAGGTATGATTTTTTCCGGGCAGTCTCCAAGTGGGGATTTGATGGAGATAGTGGAGTTACCTAAAAAAACACATCCATTTTTTTTGGGGACGCAGTTTCACCCAGAATTTTTGGCTCATCCTCTAAATCCGCACCCACTTTTTACAGCTTTTATAAAAGCTTGCATTCTCCAAAAGAAAAAATAGTTTTAACTCTAGCGACAAATGTAGGTTGCACCATTGATAGCACCAGTTGCACCACCGACGCCTGTGTATAGTACACCCGATGCGTCTCGGTCGCGAGATGTTCCTGTCCAATCGACACACCAAGCACCAGATGACATTCCTACTGCTAACGCCCAAGTAGACCCAGAAGAGGGTTGTCCGGCTGTTGAACCACAACGAGTGGGTGAAAATCCACTGAATAGAGTACCCAAACCATTACTACCTGTTTCAAATAAAGTATTGGCAGTAGTTGGACATGGGCCCACAGTGTTGACAGCATTACCCGTGCCTGAATAAAGCTCTGACTGATTCCGCATACTACCTAGCTGTGATTTGATTTTTGCATCTGCCCCCTTATTTCGAGCACCACCCAAAGAAGCCAAAATTACAGCTGCCAATATACCAATAATTGCGACCACTACCAAAAGCTCTATTAAAGTAAAACCTCCCTTCAAGTTTCTTTTTTGAAATGTCATAAAATTTCAGTATTAAGAATTATAAAACGACACTTAAAATCATTGTAACATGTATTAAACACACCACAAGGCTTTTTACACAGCTTTTACGGCCTTGTAGTTATGCCTAAAAATGAATTTTGCTCCCTCCACCAGCAGAATGTTTAAAATGAGCCATCCTAAAATAAACCATATCCATACCAATGGAATGGTTCCGAGTTCGAAGATTGCTCTTAATTGAGGCACAGTCACAGTGGCAATCAACAATAAAGCGGCAATGAGGATACTCTGGTTGAGTTTTTTGTTTGAAAAAATGGGGTATGAAAACAATGGTTTGTGCAAACTTCGGAAAGAAAATGAAATGACTAATATATATGAAGCTAAACATACAAAGAATACTGAGCGAGCAAGTAATACATCTACTCCATATTTAATCAATCCATAATACATAAAAAATAACAACAGAGAGGATATGATACCAATGCCAAAGGTCAGAATGTTTACCTCTCGTGTAAAAATAGATTTTAAGTTGTGTTTCTTAGACATCTCATGATCAAAATCTTCATCGTAAGCGAAAGCAAGTGCAGGGAGACTACCGGTAAACAAATTGACCCAAATAATTTGGAGTGCTGTTAAGGGGAGCACAATGTTGGTGATCAGACTACCAGTAATAACGAACACCATGTCTAGAGAATTTGACATCAGGTAGACGAAAGTTTTTCTTATATTGACTAAAATACGACGACCTTCGTGTATGGCCATACTGATTATTTCAAAGTTATCGTCGAGTAGCACTAAGTCGGCAACACTTTTTGCTACATCACTTCCGGAGCCCAGTGCTATGCCTATATCCATGGCTTTAAGTGCGGGAGCATCATTTACCCCATCTCCCGTCATAGCCACCACTTCTCCCAACCGACGAAAGAGCAAGCCAATACGAAGTTTATCCTCCGGTGTTACTCGAGCGAATATTTTTTTGTAAGGAATAATTCCAAGTAGTTCTTCGTCGGATAATGACTCTATGTCGTGTCCGGTTATGACTTGATCTTCGGAAACCTCCCAACCAATTTGTTTGGCGACATGTATGGCTGTACCTTTTAAGTCTCCAGTTATCATTACCACTTTTGTTCCCAACCGTTCTATTTTTTTTATAGCTGCTCTAACATTGGGACGTACAGGGTCGTGAAATGCAAGGATACCTATAAAATTAATATCTTCCACCTCTTTAATAGACAACGAACCCGTTTTTGATTTCATTGATCCGATGGCGATAAGTCGGCTACCTTCATTACTAGCTTTGATTATCCATGCTTCAATTTTTAAAAACTCCTCTTTGCTTACTTTGGCGCGGGCAAGTAAGACGTCGGGGGCACCCATTATCGTGAAGTTCTTTTCATTTTGAGTAACAGAAAACTTATGTGTCGAGTTGAAGGGAATAATGATTGGTGATAAACCAATTCGTTTGATGGTCGAAATATCTATTCCGTTTTCTTGGGCCGTTTTGGCGATGTTAACTTCAAAAGGTTTTCCCTTAAAAGACCAGAGCGACTTATCTTCATCTCCATTTTCTATAAGCACTTCTATATTCATCAAGGCTATTTCAAGTAATTCTTTGTCACCTTTGTCATATTCTATAGGGTCTGTATTTCCACTTTCTAGTTCTTCTTTTGTATAGATTCCAACAAGTTTCATATCAGCCTCGGTCAAGGTACCTGTCTTGTCTGTCATTATTATACTCGCAGAGCCCAGAGTTTCAGCTGCAATAAGGGTGCGAGTGATGCCTTTTTTCTTAGCAATTCTTTCTGCTCCGACTGATAAAATGACAGTCAGTGCTATGGGTAGAGCCTCGGGTACTGCACCCACTGCTACTGCTATCGAAAGCACCAACATGTCAAAAAGTTGTTCACCACGCAATATGCCCAGCACAAAAATTCCAATGACAAGCAACATAACTATTCCAAAAATAATCCAGGCCAATTTTTCAATACCTTTTTGTATCGGTGTTTTGGCGCGACTAGTACCAGAGACTAACCCCGCAATTTTTCCTATTTCAGTGTTTTCTCCTGTCGCTACGACGACGGCAGTAGCAAAGCCATCCACCACCAGAGTTCCGGCATGAGCCATATTTTTTCGCTCTGCAACTATCGTACTTTCTTGCACAGTTTCTATATTTTTTTGAATTGATTTAGATTCACCCGTTAGGATAGATTCATCTAGGTAAATATTGTTTAAGCTAATTAGCCTTGCATCAGCCGGTACACGATTGCCATAAGAAAGTTTTAACAAGTCTCCTGGCACCAGCATTTCAGAGTCTATTTCTTGCTCTTTGCCACCACGGATGACGATGGCTCTGTCTTTGATAAAACTACTTAGCTTCTCGAGAGTGTTCTCGGCGTGATATTCTCGGTAAAAACCAAGTAAGGCGTTTATGACCACAGCTCCACCGATAACATACATCTCTAGCCACTCTTTGAGTAGAAAAGTAATGATGGTGGCTCCAATCAAAATAAATATGAGAGGGCTCTCGAGCTGTTTTAAGAAAATAGAAAAAGCACTTTTCTTTTCGTGTCCCTTGAAAGAATTTTTGCCGTACAAACCAAATCGATTAGTGACTTCTTGTTCTTCTAAGCCCGCAGAGCTACTTTCAAAGGCAGGAAATATGTCTTTCGTATCAATAGACCAAGGGGGTCTGGGGAAATTGTTTTTGTCCATATATAAAACAATATAACATATTTTATATTTTAATTTTTAACTAAAATCTTACCTAAAATAGTGACGGGACGGAGGTTGTAACAACAACCTCCGTCCCACTCGGTCACGATGACAACAAAAAAATCAGGTAGTTCGGGCCGTACTTCTTGATGAATCGATCGAGACCACTTATAGACCCACCTGTCCAGATGGCGAGCCCATCTTGTGCTCGATGAAGCAGAGCCCTTTTTTGCGACACCCTTGCATCTGACAGTGTCCTTGGTTTGGGACTTGGATTTCCCGGCTGATGCCTGAACCTTTTAAAATCGAGAGGTCTCAAATCATGCTTGGTCATGACATGCCTCCATGGGATGGGGGAAACGGGTGAACGGTGTTCTTTTTTAGTATACAACAAAACCAGAAAAATCAAGGCTCAAGATTTTATCTTGAATAAAAGGCTTTTTTGGAGTAATCTAAACGAGTGTAGTAATTTTGGGAGATCGTCTTAATGGTGGGAATTAAAATGAAACTGCTTTCATTTTAATCCGATTTCGAAGAAAATTGCTGTTATTTTATGAACAAAGCTGGGAGATCGTCTAATGGTAGGACACGTCCCTCTGGAGGACGTTATCTTGGTTCGAGTCCAAGTCTCCCAGCTTTGTTCGGAAAATCAGCAATAGGCCCTCTGGAGGACGTTATCTTGGTTCGAGTCCAAGTCTCCCAGCCCTGGGTATCAGTAAAAACACAAGTCCCAATAGGGATTTAACTACCTTATTTAAAATGGTATAATGAAAATACTATGAATAATAAAAAAATTAGTGCTTTTTTATTAGTACTCGTTGGTGTAATTGCGATTCCTTTTTTAGTGCAAGCGGCAGATTTTAAGGCTGGTAAACAGCCAGCATTTTCCTCGGACGAAAAGTCTGGCGGTAATCTTTATATAGCAGGTGGAAGCGTAACTTCTACCGGCTCTGTCTTAGGAGACTTACTAGCGGCTGGAGGCTCAGTATTGGTGAATGGCCCTGTAGCAGGAGACTTGATGCTAGTCGGAGGAAGCATAACTTCCTCTGGTGATGTGGCTGGAGATTTGCGCATCGGAGGTGGAAATATTGTCGTCCAAGGTAATGTGAAAGGAGATGTAGTGGTAGGAGGCGGGCAGATAAATATCGTCAGTAAAACAATCGGCGGAGATGTGGCTATCGGCGGAGGGACGGTGCGAATAGAATCTGCGGTTGAGGGAGATCTTAAAATTGGTGGCGAAGAAGTTTATGTAAATTCTTCCATTACTGGGAATGTAGATATAAAAGCAGATAGAATAACTTTAGGACCTAAAGCGAATATCGCGGGAGATTTATCTTACAAATCTTCCAGAGTAATTGTTTTAGAAGAAGGTGCGGTAGTGGTGGGTGAGACAAAATTCACACAAGCTTATCAGGGAGGAGCATCGAGTATGGGCTTCAAGGGAGAGCTTGCTGCTATATTTACCGCTCTTTTCATTCTTAAACTTTTGATGTTTTTATTGGCGGCACTTTTGTTTGGTCTAGTCTTCAAGCGATACAGCAATGAGATGGTGAAGGTGGCTCTAAACAAACCATTGAAAGAATTTGTTCGGGGGTTGGTGACTATCATCGTCTTACCGGTGCTATCTGTAATTTTGTGTGTGAGTTTGATAGGTCTACCACTTGGCATACTAGGCTTTACGTTTTTTGTGGCGTTGGTAATATTTATGGCAATAATTACCCCCATATTCTTGGGAGCGTTGGTGGATAAATATATATTGAAAAAAAATCGAGATGTTTCTTGGCAAAGTATTGTCCTTGGAATGGTCGCGTCCTTTATCTTGAGTATCATTCCTATTGTCGGGGGACTCGCTTTAATGGTGGCTATGTTTGTAAGCCTAGGAGCAGCGCTTAATATAAAAGTACGGATGATGAGAGAGTGGATGTAAAAATCTTTTTTATTATAACTGGTTTGTGAAAAATAAATTTAAAATAAAATCAAAGGTCTGGCTTTATCCAGGCATGGCAGGGTGGCATTTTGTTGGTGTGCCCAAAAAAGAATCAGACCAAATTCAAAAATCTTTCGGCGCAAAGAAAAGAGGCTGGGGATCTTTACCTGTTGTTGTTACTCTCGGAAAAAGTAAATGGAAAACATCTATTTTCTCAGACAAAAGATCTGGCACTTATTTACTACCCCTAAAAAAAGAAATACGAAAGAAAGAAGATATTTATGATAAAGATAGTGTTGTTTTTGAAATTGAAATCAAAGCCTAAGCAAGAGTGTAACCTTTTGGTGCTATAATAGCATTATAAGTATAGAAGCTGTATGGAGAAATATTCTGAGTTACAATCACTTATACTAAGCGCGCAACAAGGTGACCAAGACACATTTAGAGTACTTTACGGCCTTCTTTCTCCGCGAATATTTAGATTTATTCGTCCGAGAGTAAGCAACCGTGATGATGCTCTAGATGCACTTCAGGAAACGTTCATTGATTTCTGGAAGGGATTGCCGAAGTTTGCGTATCAGGGCGAGAAACCACTCGAAGCTTTTTTATATCGCATTGCTAGTCGTAAACTAAGCAGAAGCTTTCGTTTTTTAGGAAAAAATGTTTCTTTGGAATCGGTGGAAGATGTGATAGTCGATGAATCATTTGCACCTGCCGGAGTTGTGCTGGATGTTACTTATGCTCTAGCCGTTCTCGGCCCCAAAGACAGAGAAATAGTCGTACTAAGAAACATTGAAGATAAACCCTTTGCTGAAATTTCACAACTTCTAGGAGAGCTAGAAAACACACTCAAGGTTCGTCACCACAGAGCATTGGCGCGATTAAGAAAAAAATTAAATTATGAATAAAGAAAATAATAAAATCGAAGAAATGCTCTCAAAAATTTCGTTCCGTAAGCTTTCAGCCGAGGAACAAGATTTCGTGTGGCAGGGGATAGTCGCAAAGAAGACACCATTACTATTAATATTAAATTCAAAAAAAATCATGTTTACATCACTAATTATTACACTTATGCTAGTACTGGGAGTAGGGGGCACAGTAGTTACAGCAGACAACGCTCGCCCTGGGGACACTCTTTTTGAAGTAGACCAAGCAGTAGAAAACCTCCGATTGCGGTTGGCTTCGGATGAGAAAAAAAATGACCTGCGTATAAAATTCGCCGATGAGCGAGTCAAAGAAATAAAAGACATTGAAGAGAAAGACGAAAACAAATCGAACGATAATTCAATAAAACTAACAGTAGAAAATCAAAACAGAGTATCTATTGGCATAAATGCAGCCCTTGAGCTCTTGAATGGAGTATCTGCATCACTCGATGATGAATCTGCAGCAGAATTAAAAGTTATCATTGATCAATTGAATGATTACATCGACGATCTTCCAGATGAAGACTCTCTAAGTATTACTGTTAAAGAGAATAAAAATAAGACTCGAATTGATTTGCGTAGCGAGGATGGAAGAGTTCGTGTGGAAATAAAAAATGGAGATGTGAGAATCAAACAAGATGATTCAAGCGAAAATAAAGACCTTCAAGATGAAGATTCAAATGATGATGGCGCAAAAGATGATGATGAATCGAATGATAATGACCGTGATGACGATCAGCCAAAATCAGATTCACCAACACGCATCATTCTTAGAATAAAAGCAAGCGTGTTTGTAAATGAGACTGTTGTCACATTGGAAATTAATGATAGGAAGAGTTCGTTTACTACTTCGGCAAAAACCAGAGCAGAAATAGTGGAGGCAATAAAAGAAAAATATCCAGATCTTACTAATGAGCAAATAAAAGTAGTGCTCGACATAGATAGCAAGGATAGAAGCTCTTTGATTGAAGATCTAAAAAACGTGCTAAATGATGACTCGAGAGATGATGAAAAAGACGACAACTAAATAAACAAAAAATGGGTAAAACAAAAATGTCAACTTAAGTTGACATTTTTGTTTTACCTTCGGTTAATCGGGGGTATTTCTATATACTTGTCTAAGTTTTTTTTCTTGTTATAATGTATAGAATATGTCAAAAATTTTTTTCGTAGTTATTCTAGTCTTAGGTCTCGGAGGATATTTTTTAATAAATAGTAAAAAGGGTTCTGAAGTAGTTCAGGATGATGTTTCTACAGTCGGTATTAATGAAACCATACCAGACACTAGTGCCAAGAAAATGGCGTTTGCGGAGTTTGTGAAGCAAGGAGGGTCTTACCAATGCACAATTAGTCAGTATGTAAGTGATACTGACACAAAAGGAGTCGTTTACCTTGATGGCGGAATGATACGCGGTGAATACAACACTGTTGCTCAGGGTATGAGTATTGATTCTACATTAATTGTTCGCGATGGTTATACATACAGCTGGACTTCAATGGTTCCCAGTGTTGGTTTTAAGGCAAAAACTGCGACGGACAATAAGACAGATGGAGAACTCGAGGCAGCTGGCTCGTATAGTTTTAATGCCGAACAAATAGGAGATTATGATTGCCAAGCATGGAGTTCTGACCCAACGAAGTTTATTATTCCGGCCAATATTACATTCCAAGAAGTAAGTGCCTAACATAAAAAATAAAATAAAAATTGTTTTTGCACACAAATTTTCCCGTGTCGTTTTTCTCTCTACGGGTCTTTTCGTAATTTTTTTCCTAGCGGTTCCAGAGTTTTTTAGTAATGGAATGACTTATGACAGCAGTGTGCCAAAAGAAGAAACAGCTGTTAAAAAAAACACATCGACCATTCCACCACTCGACAAGGTCGCTTATACTCAAAAATTAATAGAATTAGCTAACAATCCACCCCCACCACTACCCACTACTAAAATAGTTAAAGACCCGGTGACCGGAGAAGAGTCCACAGTCACCACCCCAGCACCTCCACAGAAGCTCAATTTATGGCCTAAGGAGAGTGTTTTTCCAAAAGATGGAGCTATTCTACCTTTTAACAGAATCATTGCTTATTATGGTAATTTGTATTCAACAAAAATGGGAGTTTTGGGGCAATACGCAGAAGAAGTAATGTTGGGTAAACTCGCAAATGAAGTAAAAAAATGGGAAATCGCTGACCCCGAGACCCCAGTCATTCCGGCGCTTCACTATATTGCAACTACTGCTCAAATAGACCCAGGACAGAGTGGGAAATATCGTTTGCGTATGCCAGGTAGTGAGATTGATAAAGTACTAAAAATGGCAGAGAAAATTGATGCGATTGTTTTTTTAGATGTGCAAGTTGGTTTTAGTACTCTGCAAGAAGAGCTACCGCCACTCGAGAAATATTTGAAAATGCCAAATGTGCATTTGGGTATCGACCCAGAATTCTCGATGAAATCTGGCATCCGCCCAGGTAAAATTGTGGGCACCTATGATGCAGTAGATATAAATTTTGCAGCCAATTATTTAGCAGGACTCGTTCAAGAACACAATTTGCCTCCAAAAGTTTTGGTTGTGCATCGCTATACACAAAAAATGATGACCAACTATCAAAACATCAAACCTCTACCAGAAGTACAGATTGTAATTCATATGGATGGCTGGGGTGGAGCAGCTAAGAAAAAAAATACCTACAGAGAATTTGTTTACAAAGAGCCTGTGCAGTTTGCTGGTTTTAAGGTATTCTATAAGCACGATATCTTAGATCCAGGCACAGTACTTATGACTCCAGAAGAATTGTTGCAATTGCGTCCCAAGCCGGTATATATACAGTATCAATAATTTCTTAATGTATGAAAAATATATTAAAAATAATTTTTTCTATAGTAGTTGTGGGGGTTTTTTCGTGGTTTTTTTTAAATCCAGTCAGACTTTTGGGGATAGAACTTTATAATAGATATTTTCCATGTCGATACCCAATATCTTATACTCTAGGAACATTTGATAAAAATTTTGGCATCTCAGAGGGAGATTTTTTGGAAGCGATCAAAGAAGCAGAAAGGGTTTGGGAACAACCTATAAATAAAGAACTTTTTGTTTACAAACCCGATTCTTTATCGAATTACCTTAAAATAAACTTAACGTATGATTTTAGGCAACAGGTTACTGAAAAGATAAACAAGATAGATGCTTCGCTTTTGGGTACGCGGGCAGAGTATGATCATTTAAAATCTCAATACGCTATCCTCCAGACCGAGTATTCAGCACAAAAAAAAGAATATGAATCTCTAGTAGCTCTTTTCCAAAAGAAACAAAGTGCATACACTAAGAAGGTAAATTATTGGAATGGTCGTGGGGGAGCTGACGCAAAGACTTACAAGGAAATTAAAAACGAAGAAGTTTCACTACAGAATGATTTTGAAAAAGTAAAAGTCATGGAGAGAGAACTTGACCTCAAGATTTCAGATATCAATACACTTGTCTCTCAAATAAATAATTTAGCCAAAGAACTAAACCTAAATGTTGGTGAATTAAACAGCATCAATCAATCCAGAGGAGAAGAATTTACTCAGGGTGAATACAAAGAGGGAGCCCAGTATAAAGAAATAAATGTTTATGAATTTAGCACCAAAGAAAAATTGATTAGTGTGCTGGCTCATGAATTTGGCCATGCACTAGGACTCGAGCATGTAGAAGACAGTGGTGCCATAATGTATTATTTAAATGAAAACAAAAACGGGAAAGCAACCCCAGCTGATTTGGATGCTCTAAAAATGCGTTGCAAAATTAAATAAAAAATTTGTCAAAAGCTGTGATATAATGTCTTAGATATGGAAAAAAAAGAGAAAGAAAGATTTTCAGTGATAGCTCGAATAAAAAGCACCAATCATGCATGGCGAGGACTTTCTATTTTAATTAAAACTACGCACAATTTGTGGGGGCATATTTTCTTTGGACTCTTGGCCATTTATCTTGGTTTTATTTTAAATATCTCGAGCGTAGAATGGATATTATTGGTTTTCGTAATTGGGCTGGTTATTATTACTGAAGCACTCAACACCGCGTTTGAGATAGACATAAACCTGACTTCTCCAGAGTACCACCCCTACGCTCGCGATACCAAAGATGTGGCTGCTGGAGCGGTGCTTATCTCCGTAGTTGTGGCAGTGATTGTAGGGATAATAATTTTTTTACCTAAAATTTTCTAGTAAGCGTTTATTGCGTGTTTGTACCTTTTTGATATAATTGATACATGGATAATAATATAAAGATTTTCATTAGTGTGGTAGCCATTTTAATATTGGGGGTAATTGGGGCGGTGATTTTCAGATCTAATAACCAGAGCCCAGCACAATCAGGCCAGTACAATGAATTTGCTCAATGTCTCAAAGACCAAGGAGCAATTTTTTATGGAGCTTTTTGGTGTCCAAATTGCCAAGCCCAAAAGAAACTTTTTGGTTCTTCAGCCAAGCTTGTGCCCTATGTGGAATGTTCTACAGCTGATGGAAGGACTCAAACACAAACATGCATCAAAAAAGAGATTTCTGGTTATCCGACTTGGGAATTTGCTGATGGGTCACGCTTAACAGGAGAGACACCACTTGAAACCTTGGCTGAAAAAACAGGTTGTGAATTACCAGCGGGCGAGGGCGCCCCAGTATCAGAGAACACTGGAGTAAGTAGCGACGCAAGTGTACCCCCAGTAGAATAAATTTATGAACCCTACCACAGTTCACTATCTCAATGTTGTTTTAGGAAGTGGGGCAATTTTTCTACAAATTGCTTCGGTGGTGGCCCTGTTCTTACTATTTATTGGGCCCAAGAAAAATGCATATCTCAACTTTGTTGATAAACATTATCTTTCTTTAGGGTTTCTAATTGCTCTTTCTTCCTCCCTGTTTTCTTTGGTTTATTCTGAAATAATTGGTTTCGTGCCTTGTTATTTGTGTTGGTACCAGCGGGTGTTTACATTTCCGCTTGTATTTATTTTTGGTGTAGCCCTCTGGTATAAAGATAGAAAAATCGTGAAATACACCTTACCTCTCTTAGTTGTGGGCTCTGCTATATCTGTGTATCAAAATTTAAAATACTACTTTGGAGAAACTTCCTCACTACCGTGTGATGCTTCGGGGGTATCTTGCTATCAGCAACTGATATACGAATTTGGTGGATATATTTCTCTACCCATGCTTGCACTGTCCAGCTTCTTTGCGCTTACTACGATTGTATTGGTAGCTCATTTTTATAAAAAAGAAGATTAAAAAAATGGATCCTGAAATAAAAAAGAAATTAGACGAACAAGGGGAGAAGATAGATGCTATCTACCAATCAGTAGAAAAAACTAGAAAGTATTTTCGTATGACTCTTTGGGTAACCGTCATTGTCGTTGTTCTACCCGCTATTGGTTTGTTTTTTGCTCTACCAGCATTTTTCGATAGTTATATTGACCCGATGCAGAGTCTAGGCCTTTAGCACCTTTAGTTCTGGGGTGATATAATTAGTAGGTCGCAAGAGGATTATAATATTAATAAAACTTTTATATGGGAAAAGGAAATAATGCATATCGAAAAGATGTGAAGAAGCCTAAAAAGGCAAAGAAAAAATAACGGAGAGTATAGAGGTGTGAGTGATTTTACTCAAAAAGAAATAGCGCTGATGAAGAGGATGAATACACCTGGAGAGGTGCAGGACTTTTTGAATGCGATTCCTTTTAATTTCGAGAGAGATGGAGAGACGCTATTGTCGCCCTTGAGAGTTTTGAGAGATAAAAAGGCGCACTGCTTAGAAGGGGCGTTACTGGGCGCGTATATCTTATCTCTACAAGGCTTTCCTCCACTGATACTTCACCTTGAGTCTTCCGTGGAGGATTTTGACCATGTGGTAGCTCTATTTAAGTCTAAGGGGCTCTGGGGGGCACTTTCTAAAACAAATCATGCAGTGCTACGTTATCGTGAGCCAGTGTACAAAAATGTGCGAGAGCTGGTGATGTCTTACTTCCATGAATATTTTTTGAACAATGGAGTAAAAACATTGCGAAGATATTCTGCGCCGCTAAATTTAAATACTTTTAAAAAAACACACAAAAACTGGGCGACTTCAGGTGAGGATTTGTGGTATATAGATAAAAAATTGGATAAAATAAAACACTACGACATTCTGCCGAATAATTTTACAAAAAAACTCCGCAAAGCAGATGGAGTGGAAATAGAAGCAGGGAAGATTGTGGAGTATAAGAAATGAAATTAAGAATTAAGCAAGGACTGTCCTTGCTTATGCCAAATAGTTTTATTTCTCTCCCTCCTCTTTCTTGTGAGTTTTATCTTCGTTTTTGTGGCCGTGAGCGTCGACTTCGTAAGAAGTGTTTTGTTGCTCAAAGAAGTTTACTAGTTCAAATACATCGGTAGCAGTAGACATCCACTTAGCGGGATTAGTAACACCAAAGTGGGGGAGGAGTCCCAGCTCTTCAAGCCGGCGGTCGGCTACGTATTGCACGTATTGGTTTACATAATCCGCGTTGAGCCCCAGAATTCCTTTTGGGAACATATCTTTATTGTAATTTACTTCAAGGCTTACACCTTCAATGACTATGTTTCTAATTTCTTCGGCGAAGTCGGCAGTTAGGAGTTCCGGATTTTCTTCAAGCACGCTGTGAATGAGCTGAATACCAAATTTGAGGTGCAGGCTCTCATCACGAAGCACCCAGTTTATCATCGAACCCAAGTTTCGCAATTGGTTTCTTTGTCGGAAAGAAAGCGCCACCATAAAGCCAGAATAAAACCAAATTCCCTCCATCACAATGTTGGTGGCAACCAAGTTTCTTAGAAAATCTTTTTTGCCTTCAGGGGTCTCGATGTCTAGGGTTTGCTCGGTCATGCGGATGAGGTATTTGTTTATAAAATCCTCTTTCTTTTTCATCGAACCAGTTTCAAGGTGAGTATCGTAAACTTTGGCTCTATCGAGTGGAAATGTTTCGAGTACGTATTCAAAAGCTACGCAGTGGTTTGCTTCTTCAAACATTTGTTTGGCTAGATACAGGTGGCACTCGGGAGATTTGACATAAGGGTAGACGCCGAGTGCGAGCGATCTATTTACAATCAATTCTGCTGGATTAAAAAACGCCATCAAGAATTCTACTGCATGGCGTTCGTCTTCGGTCATCACGCGCCAGTCGGCGAGGTCTTCACCGAGGGGTATTTCATGAGGGAACCAACTATTTCTAACTGCTTGGTTGTATAAGTCGTATGCCCATTTGTAGTGCATGGGATGCAAATTCATGTCCGTCGGTGAGGCTTTTCCTAAAATCATATATTTTTACTTTATAACTTTATACTTTTAACTTGATAAACTAATTTTATTGGCAACCATCACAGAGTAGTGCGTCCTGGGGGTCTTCGGGTAGATGGATGCGTGAAGCGGGTACTGTTTCTTTCATTTGAGATTGATTGATGGGGGATATGTTTGGCATGAATGACTCTTCAACCACTTCTTTTTTCGTAGCTTCTTGAATAGTTGGAGTTTCTACCATTTCTGATTCGGAAATAGGGCTGACATTTGCTTTCGCTACTTCCAACCTTGGTGCCACTTTTTCTTCTATTACTAATTGTTTGTCTCGCAAGACTGCAAAACCTCTTTTGCCCATTGCCTCAGACTTATTTACTGTGGTTGTAGACTGCTCGGCGCTATGGCGAGGTTTCATGTGTAGATAATAAGTAGTTTTCAAACCCTTATCCCACGCGGTGGTATAAACATTCATAATTTCATCAATGTCGCGAATTTCCAGATACATGTTGCGAGAAATTCCCATGTCCACCCACTTTTGAGCCCGAGCCGCAACTTCTACATATGCATAAGGAGAAATAGAGAAAGAGGTTTTGTAAATTCTTTTGATGTGGTCTGGAATCTCAGCGATGGCTTCTATATCACCATGGTTCTCTAGTATTGCTTCGCGAGTTTTTTCCCACAAGCCTTCTGCTTGCAGAGCCAGCATCATATTTGGATTAACTTCAAGATATTTACCAGAAATTTTGTTTCTAGAAAACATTTGAGTGAATCGTGGATCAATACCCGGAGAAGTACCAGCCACTAGTCCAATGTTTGCATTCGGAGCAATTGCAAGGAGAGTCGCATTTCTCATTCCTTTCTTTACTTTACCTCGGAGAGCTTCCCAGTCTAGGGCTGGAAGTAATTTGGCAGATTCTTTTTTAACAGTCAGTTCTCGGTTGCGGTTCTCTTCGAGTTTTTTCAAAGTATCAATTGGCACATGACCTTTAGACCATTCGGAACCTTTAAAGTTTTTATAACTTCCACGCTCTTGTGCGAGGTTGGCAGATTCATCTATCGACATGTAAGAAATAAATTCAAACACTTGGTCGGCAAAATCATAAGTTTCGCTGTCTTCGTACGAATATCCCAATTTTTCAATGGAGTCAGCAAAACCCATCAGACCCAAACCAACTGCACGGTTCTCGTTATCTCCCTTTCTGGCTTCAGCAATCGGAAGTTCGTTGACATCTACCAAGTTGTCGAGTTGGCGAGTAGCCAATCGAGCGGATTCTTCCAGTCGGTGCCAGTCAATTTGGCCAGATTTTATGTGCTGAGCTAGATTGATAGAGACTAAATTACAAACTGCTACATTTTCTCTATCAGTCGGAAGAGTGACTTCGGTGCAAAGATTAGAACAATGAATAGTGCCAGTATTGTTGTTTAGGGCTCTTAGGTTGATAGAATCTTTCCAAGTAAGCCATGGGTGTGAGGTTGTTTCTAGAGAAATCAAAATATTTTTGTATTGTTGGCGTGCAGGTAACACGTGGTACATTTTCATTTTGCCTTGTTTAGCCAAAGCTACGTATTCATTATATCTCTTAGAAAATGCTTCTCCATAAAGCTCGTTTAGGTCTTTGACTTCGTTGGGGTCAAACAAATACCAGTCAGCTCCCTCGAGAACCCTCTTCATAAATTCATCAGATATAAAGACGGCGGTGTTGGCGGTGCGAGTACGGCGGTAGTCGTCTCCGTTGTTTTGTTTTAGGTCTAAGAAATCCTGGAAGTTTAGATGCCAGTTTTCCATATAAAAACAGAGTGCTCCTTTTTTCTTGCCACCTCGTTGTACGGCACGAACCGCAGAATCGATAATGTGCATAAATGGAACGGGGCCAGAAGAAACAGTGTTGTTGGTTTTAAGAAGTGAGCCTTCAGCACGCAATTTTGTCACTGACAAACCGATACCTCCGGTCGCTTTTGAAAGTAATAATACATCGGAAATAGTTTTGCCAATGTGCTCCATGTCGTCTTGTATCTCCATCAAAAAACAATTTGAAAGTTTTGGGCTGGGGGTGCCAGCGCCGATGTTGGAACTTCCAGCGGAGAGGTATTCGAGCTTGGACATTTTGCTATAAAATTTCTTTGCCCATTCGTTCGGATTTTTTTCTTTTAAAGACATACCCATCGCAACTCGCATCCAAAAATATTGCGGAGTTTCGAGAGGAACCTGTCTTTCTCCCTTAACTAAATATCTGTTGAGCATAGTCGAGAGGCCAGAATATTTGTAGAGCTCATCATTTTCGATATCCAAACTTTTAGCAAGTTCATCAAGATTGAAAATATCCAGCATTCTTTTATCAAGTAGCCCGCGTTCTACGGCATTTTGAATATAAATTTTAAAATGTGTGCTATGAAGTTTGGCAAATTCCTCTTTAGATACAACCTTAGACTCGTCATTGTCATAGTCACCCAAAACTTTTTTATAAATATCTTTTAGTAATAGGCGAGTGGCGATTTTGTCGAACTCCAAGCCAAACTGAGTGTTTTGCAGAGCAGCATTTATGGTTGCGGCATCTAATTCTTCGGTGGTTATACCATCATATAGAGTGAGTCTTGTCTCTGTAGCTATTTGGATTACTTTACTAATAGGGTCACTGAGTCCGTAACAAGCTCTTTCGATAGATTTGTTAATTCTGTCAGCGTTAAACGGGACGCGCGTTCCGTCTCTTTTAGTAATTGTAAGTGTCATAAGTTCCATTATACTCTCTAGCACTTACTTGATGCAACCTGTGGATATTAAAATGCTATAATTGAAATTAATGTCAAATAGCTTTAAAAAAAACCTAGTAAGAGTAATGGTCTTTGGAACTTTCGACGGTCTACATCCTGGGCACCTTAATTTTTTTCACCAAGCAAGGGCTCTTTTTCGTGAAAATTCCTTTTTAATTGTCTCCGTAGCTCGCGATAAAAATGTAAAAAAGATAAAAGGTGAATCGTCAACCTTGAGTGAACGAGAAAGAGCGAAGTTGATAAAAAAAACAAGACTTGTCGACAAGGTTGTTCTTTCTGGGTTGAAAAACCATCTTTCACATATCGTTTTGGAACATCCAGATGTGATTGCTCTTGGTTACGACCAGAGAGTTTATGTAAAAAACTTAAAGAAAGATCTAGAAAAAGCTGGTCTTACGATAAAAATAGTCAGGCTCAAGCCGTACAAAGAGAAGACTTACAAAAATCATTTATTAAAGTCTAAAAAACAAAAATAGTTTTTACTTTACATCTTTAAGCTTGAGAGTTAGAAACAATCCGTAGAATAAAATTGCAGCTAGAACAAAGAAAAGATATTTAAATGACGGAATTAAAATTAAAAGTGGTGTTGCTACAAGTGGGGCTAAAATAAAAGAAAGGGGAGTTGTGTTACGAAAGAAACTTGTTGCCTCCGCATCTTCATCTTCAATCGATTTGAAAAAATAACTTTCACTCATGATTTCAATAGTAGCTGCTCCGACGCGAGTTGCAAATAATATTCCTGCCCAAAGAAAAATTTTCGGTAAAGTGATCAATGGAATTATGAGGGTGGCTACAGCACTGATAGAAAAACCAATGATTAGCATTTTCCTCTCCCCAATTTTGTCTGACAATTTTCCCAAGGGGAATTCTAAAATTACAAAAGGCAAAAGCATGAAAGTGAAAATAATTCCTATCTTATCCCAACCAAAATTCATATATTCGTGGAGATAGATGGGAGTATAAATAATCATCCAAGCAAAAAAGAATTTCAAAATTAGATTTATAAGATAAATTCGGGAAACATTTTTATTTTCTGCAAATATTTTTATATTTCTTAATATTGGAATCTTTTTATACTGCAAATCTTTGAAATCTTTTAGAAATAAAACAAAAATCATCGAGACTAAGATCATAAAGCCAGCAGAGAGAAGATATACCCCTTGATAAGAACTTTTGCTGATAACAGAACCTGATATCATTTGAGCAATTACCCAGGCAGAATTTGTAACGGTAAGATAAAAACCACGAAATCTGCCAATCGAAGAATGTTCTGAAAGATTTTCCATGAAAACATCGAGCGATGCAATCATAAAGTTGTTGGCCAGGAAATAAAGGATGAATGCTGCGATTATAATAGAAGGAGTTTGGCTAAAGCTAAGCAGAATAAGTGCTAAAAACAAAGCGATACTGATTATTAGAGCGACATTGCGATTGCCCCTCTTGGTGAGTAGCTTGTGCAGCTGAAGCATCAAAACTATAGTTATGGCTGAAGCCACAATATAAACAACTCCTACATATTTTGGATTGATATAAGATGCTAAAAAACTCGAATTTATATAAGAAGTGAGAGCTATGGTTATTGAAAACAAGAAACCCGCTAGATATATTATTTTTCGATTATGTTGTTTCATTTTTACACACTTAGAACTACGGGTATTACGAGTGGTCTCTTGGCTGTTTTTTGATACAAAAATTTTGAGATACTTTCTCCTAAATTATTTTTTATGTAATCAAAATCAATAGGGTTCATTTTAGCGGTCGAGTCTTCGACAGTCTTTTTTATTATTATTCTTACTTGTCTTAGGAGTTCTTGGTTTTCTTTTAGATACACAAATCCTCGAGAGATAAGATCGGGAGATTTTTTTAGTTTTCCAGTCTTTTGATCAACCAAGGCTATGATCACAAACATTCCATCTTGGGCAAGCATGACTCGGTCTCGGATGACTACGTCTTGCACTCCACCAATAGCAAATCCATCTACCATCATCGGACTTGCTGGAGCTTTTTCTTTTCGAACGGATATCTTTTTTCCGTCAGGAGATATTTCAATAATAGAACCGTTGTCAGGCACTACTATATTTTCTTCAGGCATACCTAGCTCCATCGCTAGCTCTTTGTGAAGTTCTAAATGGTAATGATGTCCGTGAATTGGAATAAAGAATTTCGGGTGAATTTTTCTATGTAACCATTTTATATCTTCTTTATTTCCGTGTCCGGTAGCGTGCACAAAATCTTCCCCTGGCGTGCGATAAGTTATTATTTTGACTCCTTGGCGAGAGAGGCCGTCTTTCATCTTTTGGACTTGTCTTTCATTGCCAGGAACAATGGAGGCCGAAAGAATTATCGTATCACCTTGTTTAATTGAGAATTTCTTATCGGTTTTATTGGCTGCGCGATTGAGTCCAGAGAATTCCTCACCTTGCCCACCGGTCGTTAAAATAATAATTTTATTTGGTGGATAATTATCTATTTCTTCCATGGGTATTATTGTTTCTTTTTTAGGGGTGAAAAGTCCAGCTTCAAAGGCTACTTCCATATTTGATTTCATTGAACGGCCATTTAATACTATTTTTTTACCGAGCATTTCGGCAATTTGAATAACTTTTATAAGACGATTGATATGGGAAGCAAAAGCGGCTATAATAATGCGTCCGTTTATACGTTTAATTATATTTTCCAAGCCTTGATAAACTTTTATTTCAGGCAATGAAAAACCCTCGTTTTCCACATTTGTAGAGTCTGTCATAAGCAGAAGCACTTTTGCTTTATCAAAAATAGCATATTCTTTTTCTTCGGATTCTGTGGCTATTCCATCAACTTGATCGAGCTTGTAGTCTCCGGGATTTATAATCCAGCCATGAGGAGTCTCTATTATTATTCCCATTGAGTCCGGTATGGTGTGAGTTACACCAAAAAATCTAACTTTAATTTTTCCACACATAATAGTCTCGTCCTTCTCTACAATTTCAACTTTCATTGCTGGTAAATGTGGAAATTCTGCTTGGCGTTTTTTTAGCATTAATACGGTAAGGTTTCTAGAATAGACCGGTGGATTTCCTATTCGTGAGAGTACTAGAGGCACTCCACCCGTGTGATCCAAGTGACCATGCGTTACCAAAAGTGCGCGAATTTTATCTTTGCGTTCTTCTAGGTAGGTAGTGTTTGGAATGACATAGTCGATGCCGGGTGTTTCTTCGTTCGAGAAATGCATACCAGCATCGACGACTATAATATCGTCTCCTATTTCGATAGCTGTCATGTTTTTACCAATTTCCTCTACTCCTCCCAACGGAATGATACGGATAACACCAGCCTCTGGTGGTGGGATTTTTGAGTTATTTCCATTTCTGTATTCATTTTTATTATTAAAGGGGCGAGACCTTCCATGTTGTTGCCCTTTGCCAAATTTTGAGTATTGGTAAGTAGAACTCTTTGTTAATTTTTTTCGCTCGGGATTTCCTTGAGGTCTCGGCCCCGCTCTTTCGCTCTTGTTGCTCTCTCTAATTTCTACACCCATATCTTTAGAATTTTGTTTTTTGTCTTCGATGCTTAACGCACTGAAAGATAATCTGTTTTTTTTCATTATTTTTTAATTTAATTTTTATTTCGTAAACATTTTCCAAACATTATCTGTCTTTGTATACCATAGGTGTACTCCCAAGAAACGATCTTGGAGAGAAGTGACATGGTCCATCTGGAGACCTTTTAAATTTTTCGACACTATGTAAATAAAGTCTGGACTATATAAAAAGACAGCAGGCATGTCTTTTTTGATTTCATTTTCAAATTGAGAATATTTTTTAATTCTTTGTCCCTCATCAATCAAAACAAATGCATCTTCCAAAATTTTATCTACTTTGGCATTGGTATACATAGCTACATTGAGCCCTGGATCTTTTCTTTGTGATGAATGCCAGAAAGCAAAAAGATCTGATTCATTGTTGATAATTTGTCCGAACAACAAAACATCGTATTTTCTAGGACGAATAACTCCTTGATTTAGATTTCCAATTTCAAAAGTTTTTACATCGACTTTCATACCTAGGAGAGATAAATCGAAAGCGATGAGTTCTGCCGACTTAGCGAGTTCGGGGGCGTTACCGGTAGAAATTGAGAACTCTAGTGGCACCGTAACTTTCTTTTTATTTTCGGTTGTCGTTTTTTCCAAGAAGCCCTCTTCGTTTTTTATCCAACCAGCTTTTGCTAAAATACTTTCTGCGCTAGCTATTTGATCTGCACGGGTGGTTTTATTTTCGGCGCTTAGTTTTTGGTAAGCAATCATGTTTGGAGGAATTGGATCATCGATAGACACACCATAGCCTTTCAAAACCTCACGCACTATATTGTCTTTATCGATAGCTTGGTTCATCGCTGTTATTATATTTTTGTCGGTAAAAATTTGGTTTTGATTCTGATTAAAGAAAAGTCCAAATATTCTAGGAAGAACGGAAGATTCGGTGCGGTATTGTTTTGCCTTTAGTGTTTCTGCCTTCTCTGGTGTGACTGAACTGATTTGGTCTACTTCTTTTTTTTCAAGGGCGGATATCAAACTATCTTCGTTGGGATAAAAACGCAATGTTATCTTTTTTATGTATGGTTCTCCGAGGCTAAATTTTTTGAAAGAAGATAACTCGAAAGAGTCTATAACTCCAGAGGACTGCTTGGCTGCTTTAGAAACTTTGTAAGGACCAGAACCTATGGGGTTGGTGTTAAATTCACTAAGTTCTATGGGGGCTATCTCCCAAAGGTGTGCTGGTAAGATACCCAAGGTGGTGTTTTCTAAAAATGATGCATAAGGTCTTTTGAGAGTGAATCTAATTTCTCGTTCGTTTAGTATTTCAATACTTACGCCATCCCAATTTCCGCTTCGTGGACTTTTTATAACTGGGTCTCTTGCTTTATTTATAGTGAAGATGATGTCGTCGGTAGTGACTGGTTTGTCGTCGTGAAAATAAATATTATCTTTTAAGGTGAAAGTATAGACCAATCCATCTGCTGATATGTCATATGCCACCGCTAAATCTGGAATAAGTTCGCCATCTTGGTTTTTCCTCATTAAACCTGAATAAATAAGGGTTGTGAGGTCTCTATCTACATCGGAAAAAGAAAGAACTGGATTGATGAAGCGGGGAGTACCAATAATGCCTTCGGAAATTTCACCGCCTTTTAATGGGACGCTGACCATAAAAGATTTATTTATACTTTGGAGTATCAAAAGTGTACTTATGAGTAGAACTATTCCAAAAACAGAAAAAACCAGCCATTCTTTTTTAGAGAAAGAAGAAAAAGCCAAATTGGTTTCTTTTCTGCTTGGTAATTTAAAATTACGTATAAGACTGAAAAAATTTTTCATAAGAAAAAGATTTAAAACATTTGAGACATCTTGCGATAGTTTCTTTCTTAACTATTTGCTTTAAGTATTATAGCGAGAAGCGCTGATAAAGCAAAGAGAACAGCACACACAATAGAAAAAATAAAAAGAAATTTCTCAAAACCACGGCGAGTATGCTGGAAAGACGCACTGTCGCCACCCCCCAACGCTCCGCCGACCCCAGCACCTGTTTGCTGAAGTAAAATTGCTAATATTAACAGAACACCTAAGACTATCTCCGCATAAGGCAGGATTTGTATGACCAGATTCATATGTTCGAGTATCGCATATTTTAAATTAAAAGTAAACAAGTTCAATTTTTGTTTTTTTGGTGAAATTTGGTATGCTTGAGCTATGAATTTCGATAAACCCCAAGAGACATCCAAAGATTCCGCTCTAGGAAAATATAAGCAGGGAATTTCAGACCAAATAACTAAACTTACTTCTAAGCGTGTTTCTCTTAAAGATGTAGCAAATCTGTTGGGTGCTCAAGCCTTCCTAACTTTTGATGAAAGAAACCAAAGCTGGAAATTCAACGCCAAAGGTTTTATTGACCAGAGTGCTCAAAACCACTCTTTCATAAAGTTGCCCGACAACATTACCATTCTTGCGGAGACAATTTTGCCTCCGCAAGAAGGGGAAACTATCATGACTGGTAGCGGAGCAGGCATGGAAAAGAAAGAAATTATTCCAAGGTCAAGATATTTAATGGAAGTTTTAGCAGAAATGAATTTAAGCTATGAAGTTATTGAGGGCACCAATGACCCCAAAATGATGCGCCAGTTGAGCTATCAAGCTTTCATTATCAAATCCGCAGATAAAATTGTTTTCATAAATGATGAAGAAGGAAATGCGACTTTTGTCGTTTTTAATGCCCCCGCTGATCTAGAAGAAGTAAAGAAAGTTCTCGCGCTAAAGAAAGATGAATTGAGGGGTCAACCAAATGTAGAAACCATCATTTATCCTGGAGATAGCGAAAAATGGAAAGATGAAATGAAAGCAGTGTTACAGCAAGATGAACCCATAGAAAAAGAAATTATTACGCCTCTTCAAGCAAAATTAAGCCCTAGACGCATCCCCTATGGTTTTTGGAGAAGTGCTTCAATCAAGGAAATTGAAGTAGAAATAAGTAAAAGAGGTTTAGATCCAAAGAATCTTCCTGGGCATCACAAACTTGCAGAAAAGCACAATGATCTAATACAAGGTCTTAAAAAAAGATTCGGGAATATTTCAGAGATCAGAAAAATATTCGGTGGAAGTACTTTGAGAACTCCAACTAACTACTGGAAAGATTTATCTGAAAAAGAGCTTTTAGACGAGATAAGAAAGAGGGGCTTAGACCCAGCTAACTTACCTTCTTCGGTTGTGATGAGAAAAGAAAATGGAAACTTACTTTATGGCTTATTAAGTCGATTTGGTGATTTTAATCAAACAAGAAAGGCATTAGGGTCAAAAATATTACACAGACCGAATGGTTTCTGGCTGAAAGCATCTGATGAAGAAATGGTGGAAGAAATAAAAAAGGCTGGGCTGGATCCAAAAAATTTACCCGTGGTGTCTGATTTTAGAAAAGAATATGGTTATCTTTTAGGAGCAATACGACAGAAATATGGAGGTTTATCTCAAGCTAGAGAAATATTAAGAGGATATAAAGAGACAGAAGGAATTAAAGAATAGAATTGTTTTTGGATTTTTAATCAATTTTTTTGTATAATAATATATATGACAAAGGAAACTTCAATTTTGGGTTTATTTCAAAAATTATTTCACAATTTCAACTCTCGA